>Ga0105055_10011045_pt1 | contig 11202 bp, 9 predicted proteins | sample BON03_FD_78090 | JGI IMG/M metagenome (GOLD analysis project Ga0105055, IMG submission 78090) | Freshwater microbial communities from Lake Bonney liftoff mats and glacier meltwater in Antarctica - BON-03 | ecosystem: Environmental > Aquatic > Freshwater > Ice > Glacier meltwater | place: Lake... | reverse complement strand
TTTATTTTAATATTCCTTACCAGTTATGTAGGCAGACCTCGCCGATTTTTTTTTAAAAATCTTTTTTAAATTTTTCTCAATTTTTTACGTCGTTTTAACTTTGCCTTTTTTATTTTATCAAAAAATTGAAATTAAATAAAATATAGTTTTAGATGTAATATGGCTATTATAACAACAATCATCACCAAAAAATATGAGTTTTGTGATGATATTAAATCGCATATACTATCGTTTCTTGGAGCAAAGCCTATGCGACTTACTGACCTGTCTTTAGTCCAAGAAATAATTGTTAAATATCAGCAACGTGATTCTCTATACTATAAAAATTTCCCTATCTATAGTTATAGACTACGTATGATTATCTCAAAAGAGCAATTTCAGTATGAGGCAAGTGTTCAGGCGGCATACCATAGGACGAAATATTTTCATAGGCAGAAAGTATTAGATAATAGACGGAAACTACTTATAAGCCTTGAAGACTATTGGCTTGATGCCCTAAACTCTCCACGTATTAACAATCCGCATACCTATATTAATTATGTGAAGGATTGTCACTCGTTAATAAGCCTTGTAGGGGGCATACACTACCCAAGCAATATATATATTCGTCATATAAACCTAAAAAGATATTTAGACTCCATCCGTGAGGCAGGAGAAGAAAATACCAAAAGACTGGCTGTGAAGCGTAGGGAGGACGAATATACGGAACAGATGAAGAGGTTATTATTTAGTCAAGATATTAAGCGTATGGCGTATAGGTTTGCTATGACGAGACAAAAGATTAACGTAATTAAGACTAAACAGGCACTAAGTAAATCTAAAAAAGAAACCCGTGAGAAAATCCTTAAAGAGAAAATAGTATGCCCTTCGTGTAGTAAAAGTTTGACAAGGGGTAGTTATCCTAGACATCAAAAGAAGTGTAAGGGAACTTTGTAAAGGACTTTTAAAAAGTCAATCAAATCTTTTTGATAAATCTTTTTCTAAAAGATTATTTTTTTGTTATCAATCAATAGATAGGAGGGGCTTACGGGGTGTCCCCGTGTTTAACGACCTTCTTCTCCTTAACAACCTTCTCCTTAACTACCTTAGGTGCTTTGGGGGTAGGCGGTTCTACTTCTACTTCTACGTGCTTCGCTTCCACCATCTTCTCTGCTACATACGACTCGTGTGCTGGGGTAGTAGGTTGCGAGTATTGCTTTTTGCTAACAAGCAACTCAACGATTTCAGCCTTTTTCATCTTTGAAAATCCCCTAATTTTAGATGCCTTCAATTGTTCCTTAAGTTCTGCGACAGCGGTTTTTGAGAGTAGTTTGCGGTAATCTTCCATCTTATACTCTATATACATACTTTTTTATGCTGATTTTCTTTAGACAATTGGCTTATAATTTATCCCTTAATTCCTGAAGTATAGCCTCATCTTTAGTATTAGAAAAAAATAGTATTTTATAATCTCCTACTACGTGCTTCGCTTCTACCTTAGGGGCTTTGTGCCCCCGTCTTAATAAGGCAGAGCAACGAGCCGATATATTTTTGCTAAACCCTATGCTTTTAACACCATCTATAACGATTTCATAATAGCCTGAAAACTTCCTAATATCCTTTAATTCTTTCTCCCTCTCGTAATCACGGGTAGGTCTCTTATGCTTGTTCCTATAAGCCCACTCTCTCTTACTTTGCCGTATAGCGTTCTCTTGGTCTTCAAGTGTGTGGGGAATATTAATCATCTTATATATACTTTTTATAAAAAAGTAAGCAAAAATCTCAACCTCCCAGCCTTAGGGGCTTACGGGGTGTCCCCGTCTTTTTATAAAAAAGTAAGAAAAAATCTCAACCTCCCAGCCTTTTGGTAGGCTTTTAGCAAAAGCCTTGTTAAAAAGTCCCACCACTCTTATAAGTATTTCGCATATTATTTACACCTATAGCAATCCCAGCGTGTGTATTAGCAGTAATATTGTTGCGGATATTATCGTAGGTTTTATCCGTCTTTTTAACCTGCGTATCATACTGTGCTTGTGCTTGGTTCTGTTGTGCCTGACTATCCGCCTCTGCTTTATCCTGTTCTTTCTTAATTTTCTTTTCTGTTTTTTTCTTGCTAAACAAATCGTATAATCCAACACCAACACCCGCCAACATCAGCCCTCCAGCCACTACATCTACGACGGGGTCAAACGCTCCTGCTACAGCGATTTCACCTGCCGTCTCCTCTAGAGCGATCGCCCCACCCAATTCTACTCCTGTTTCTGCTCCTGTTTCTGCCCCCACTTCGGCTACTCCTTCTGTTGCTACTTCGGGTGTCTCGGGTAGGTCGGGTTTTTTAATTTCGTTAAAAGGGGTATCATAACCCTCCCTACCTGACTCAAGTGCGTTTCTTACCTCTCCTTCGTCTGTCGTAGGCGGATTATCAAATCCAAATCCGCCATCTTGAGTAGGTGTTTCATCTTGAGTTGGTATTTCCTTGTCCTCCCCAGCACTCGTTTCCAATTTAGATTCACCTTCATCGTTGTTAGGTAGGCTCGTCTTATCTTCTGCCTGTATAGGGGCTAATTCAATATCCATAGAAGTATCTGCCGTATCATCTATAGTATCGTCAAATTGTGAATTAGTTGTCCTTCCTCGTGCTTCGCTTCCTGGTGCTTCGCTTATTTTACCTTCAGCCTGTCCTTTTAAATCGCTAATTTTGGATTCAGCCTGACCCTTTAAGTCGCTTAGTTTTCCTTCAGCCTGTCCCTTTAAATCAGTCACCTTATCCTGAACCGAATCACTCAAATCACTAGCCTTTGTTTTTAGTTCTTTTACTTTCGTGGAGTATTTTTCATACCCAGCCTTTGCGGATTTTGCCATCTCAAGCCCTGCCCCTGCTCCTTCAAGTGTGGAAACGAGTTGTTCCTGTGTAGTATCCTTACGGGCAAACGAGCCAGTAATTTCTGCGATTTTCCCCTGATATTCTGCGTTGATGTCTCCAATCTGTTTAGAATATTCGTTGCTAAATCCCAGCAACTGTGAGGACAGCCCCTGTGTCCCCTCGCTAAGCAATTGTGCTGATGCGTAATCAAGTGTAGCACTTTGTTGTGATGCCGAATTAAGTGATGAATAGTAGTCCATATATTAATACTTTAGAAAATAACTTTGAAAAGTTAATCAAAGCGGGGACACCCCGCAATCCCCGTCCCGTTAATAGTGTCTGTTCTTAATTTCGCTCATACTCTCCTCTACGGGACACGTTACCGAGTCCTTTTTTACTACCTTTTTCTTAACGGCTTTCTTCTTAGGGGCTTTGGGGCTTACGGGGCTTACGGGGCACGTTACCGAGCCCCGTGCTTCTACGTGCTTCGCTTCTATAGGGTATATCTTTTTCTCAAATCGTAACCAAGCCTCTACTGGGTTAGCGTCAATATTTATATACATAAACGAATACGGGGCATCGCTCAAGCAGTAATCATATAACTCTCTAAATCGCCCTCCTAAAAATCCATCATATTCCTCTTCTATTTTTTGTATCTCTCGTTCGTTAGCAATCTTCATAAGAATAATTGCTTTGCTATTAGCACGGATTTTTGTATCAAGTGACTTAAAAGATTGGCTCACGTAAATCAAATACTTGATATTGTAGTGCCTAAACTTGACTGCTAAAAAATTGCCTATAGAATTACGCTTATGTAAGTATTGTATAGCATCATCAAATACGATTCCTATACTATCTCGGTCTTCCTTAGGGGTTTCCATCTGGTAATCTAATAGTGCTTGTAAGTATTCATCGCTATATTCATCAATAATTTCCACACCTTCTTCGTCTAATAAAAATCTACAACTATCGTCGTTCCTTGCTGTAGGACTAAAAATATACCATCTATCAAGCAGTCCCCGTAAGAATAAGGGCGACAATATAAGGTTATTAACGAGAACTGATTTACCACTACGAAAGGACGCATATACGCATATCAAACTGGGAGGCTGGGGTAGGTTGGGGTGTATTTTTCCTTCTAATTCATCGGGTTCGGTTGGGTTAATCGGCAACACTATAGGGAGTTCCATCTTATATATACTTTTTATAAAAAGTAAGCAAAAATCTTAATCTACCAAAACGGGTTTTTACCAAAAACCAACCAAAACGACTTAGGGGCTTACGGGGCACGTTACCGAGCCCCGTTCTACCAAAACCCTTTTGATTGACCTTTGGGAAAAGTCTTTTTAAGTATAGACGACACGTCATATTTTTTGCGGTGTTGTTCTAATTCTGCCTGTTTTTGTCTTACCTCTGCTATACGTTTATCTCGTGTTTCGGTATGATAATTTATTAAAGCCCCCTTAGCATACTCGTCCATCTGCGATTTAGTATATAATAGGGGGTCTTGCGTCCCCCTTGACCCCCCTTCCTCGTGACAGGGCACGTTACCGAGCCCTGTAATACCCCCTTTTGCCTGACTTTTCTCAACAGTCTTTGCCTGACTTTTCTCAACAGTCTTTGCCTGACTTTTCTCAACAGTCTTTGCCTTTGCCTTGTTCTGCCTCGCTATTAGTGCTTTCGCTCGTATATTTTCCAAGTGGGCTAATTGTTTAGCACTTCTACCCTTTGCTTCTTTACGGGGCACGTTACCGAGTCCCGTAGCCCCCTCTTCTAGTGGTTTGGTTGGGTTTTCTAAACCCTTTACTACGAAAATATTCTCTTCTTTCTGTGGTTGTTCTACGGGTATTTCTATCGGCATCTCTATAATAGGGAACTTCTTCATATATAAGTATTTCTATTTTATTTCTACTGGTTTTCTAAACCCTACGGGGCACGTTACCGAGCCGTCCCGTTAGCCCACTAAGTCACGGGGACACCCCGTAATCCCCGTAATCCCCTAAGCCGTTTTGGTTGGTTTTTGGTTGGTTTTTAGGGGCTTACGGGGTATCCCCGTGTTTTACAAAACCCTTTTTATACCCATACAAATCCCTATAAGTTGCTGGGCGTAGGTGTAAAACGAGGGTTGTATTTTTAATAGCAGATATGACGTCGCCGAACTTATCAACAATTTCAAAATCTAATTGTGAGAGATAGAGAGGTGACGGGTTATTGAGTGCTACATAAAGGCGGTCATATTCGTTATAAGAATAAATTGGGAAACCTGTTAAATTGCCTTCGTCGTTTGTGTGGTCATAGCGATTGACTACTGCTATTAGTTTATCGTTATCCACACTATTGATGCTACCCATAGTTGTCTTATGGGTCAAGTTCTTAAGGCGAATATACAACCCAATTAGCATAGGATTTTGTATAACATCTACCGAATAACTATTCGTCGCAGAAGCAAAATCATCCTCGCTTACAAAACTGACACGGGCGTCTATGCTTCCAACAAGTGATTTAATATTGGGTTGGTAATTGACTTGCGAGTATATTTGTTGTGCGTCTCCGTCTAGTGTGCTATCAAGATACATAAAAGTGTCGGCTTCAACTGCTCCCGAAAAGGTATTAACTCCTATAGTTGTTGGCTCTACTCTCGCGGGGTCTGTAATTGGGTAAAAACTTCTTGGCGTAATCTCGTTAAAGTTGCTATTGTAAATCTCTGCTGGTATGATTTGCTTATTGGCTTTATATTTGGCATAATCTTGGTAAGTCTTCCCCAAGTATTTGACTTCCTTCTGCGTTCCAGTTGCCGATATGCGAACGTTTCTAAAAGCGTTATTTGTCTTATAAATTGTTCCAGACGCCTGTAGCGGATAAACTGCGTCACTAATAAAATCAGTTAGTATGACTGAATACTCCTCGGGTGTAGAGACTTGAGACAACCAATTTACCTCTTGCCCGTTAATAATAAAAGATACCTTATTGCCTGATATTATAAACTTGTTATCAGTAGCACCACCTATGCCCGTAGAGATAGACGATACCATATCTACGCCGTCCCAAGACGCCAAGTCGCTCTCGGGGTCAAGTTCCTTAGAATACGGGATTTTAAACGTAGCGTTAATAATTGGGTCTCCAGTAGCAATCATAACCCATCTAGGTATTATAGATTTGCTACTTCCCGAAAGAGAACCAGTCTCGTATTTCATAATATTACAACACATCTCCTCTGCTGAATAAGTCCAACCTATAGAAGTTATCCCTGACATCAGTCCAGTAGTTTTGCCTGTAATTTGGAAGGCATACTCGCACACACAATCAGTGGATAATCCATACCCACCCTGACTAAACATAAATTTACTTATTAAATATGGGACTAACGTGTCAGTAAAACCTACTGGTTCTATTCCTTGATTCTTTACTATAAAATTATGTAAGTCATTTTCGTATGACGGGGGTGATGACATATCCGCCCAGCCTGATGACATATCAACACGAGTATTTTTGTATCCCCATCGCTTAATACCGATCACCATCTCGTTAAGCGTGTTATTTTTTGCTGACAAAGATGGGAGGATAAACCCCCCTACAGCCAATTCGCCTCCCCCGTTATGTATCCCGTTAGACTGGGTATAAAAACTACTCGGTTGAGTTGCTGTTCCTTGACTGCCTGACGATTTAGTGATAGTCCCTGTAACAGTGTTTAAGGTAACCGCATCTGTTCCTAATAGAATTGTTTTAAATACATCTACTGATATTGGACTGGTTATTTGAGGACAAATATTGCTGGTAATTGTGAAAGTTGGTGTTTGTGTGGAATTAGTAATTAAAGTATCTACAGATATGCCTGATAGTTGTGTTCCGTCTTCTGTATAGGTCGCCTGTAGTTGAGGTCGTGGGTCTAACTTTAGATATTCTACCATCTCCACCCAAAATTGCCCTATAGTATCAAACTTCTTACGGGGGACAAAATATAAAAGAGGGGCAGTAGTAGATACACTTGGTGGAGACACTACAATATTTTCTTGGTCTTGTATATAGGTATCGGTAGTTGGGGCGAGTTGAAAACGAATTGCTGGGTATTGGTTTCCGTTGCTTCCACCTAACGCTTCAAAATTAATAATATCTCCACCAGTATCAATAGTAAATTGCCCAGAGTGTAGGGCGATTTCACTAAAGGGAGGGACTTCCATCACACCGTTGAATATATTAGAAAATCGGCAACCTTCCTGTTGGGTAAGATTATTACTCTCTCTCTTTGAGTTGCTGGATACTTGGATTAACGACATCTTATATATTACCTTTATAAAAGGTTTTATCCTAAATCTTATATATTGGTATTACCAAAATATAAGACCCTTACCAAGGGTTTTTACCAAAAAGGTTTTTAACAAAAACCAACCAAAACGGGTTTTTACCAAAAACCAGCCAAAACGGGTTAGGGGCTAACCGGGTATCCCCGTCCAACCAATATAGGGGCTTACGGGGTGTCCCCGTTTATCTGCCCTAACCTCGTATTTTTTAATTTCTTTTGTCTGCGTCTTACATACGGGGGTGAGCGAAGTATTCTTCTTAGTTTCAAAAATATCGTTCAATTGTAGTTTTTTTGGTCTCTTGCGTTTTAACTTCATACTACGGGTTAGGGGCATAGCAAGATATGACCGTTTGTTATCTTCCATCTGTGGTTTAGATGTCTCCATATAATAAACCTTTAGAAAATAAATTTGTAAAGTTAATCAAAACGGGGCTCGGTAACGTGCCCCATAAGCCCCCTAAGCCGTTTTGGTTGGTTTTTGTTAAAAACCGTCGGCGATTTTAACCAGTTTAGTAATTGGTATGTTGATGTGTTCCTTGACAAACCCGTTTGTAATCATCTTATTATATTTCTTTGTAGATGTATAAAGCCCTTGTTCGTCTAAAGTTTTTGTTTTATCAAATTGGTAGATATATAGCCCGTCTCTAAATAGGAACGATACATAAAAATCCCAATCGGGATATTGGGCAAGATATACGGAATATTTATTTAATCCAATAATTGTCGTATCGTATGTATTATGATAAACTGTCCTGTGCTTACACTCCAATAAGGTCTTGTTTTCTGTATCAATTGCGTCAAACTTATTATAGGCGTAGGTGGTTCTTTTTAACGATATGCCTAAATATTCGTTCATAGAGGTAATCTGCGTTTCGGTTTGTTCGGGTAAGGTATTAAAAAAAGGCTTTGATTGACTTTGCTTAATTACTCCATAAGGCATCTGTATATACATATACCCAATATTATATTTTTCCTTAATAAACACACGGGGACACCCCGTAAGCCCCTAAAAACCCGTTTTGGTTCGTTTTGGCTGGGGATACCCCGTTACCCACTAAGTAGTTTTGGTTGGTTTTTGTTAAAAACCCTGTCCAGCCATCATAGCGACCAGTTTGGGGTGGTATGGTTTTACCTTGTCTAATCCGTATTCTATAGCCTGTCTTATGGTAAGCCCAAATCCAAGTCCCCCCCGAATATACATAATTTCCGCCGTTGAATATCCCGCCTCAATAGCCTTTTCTGTAATAGTCTCTACAAGAACGCCCGTCATACGTATATGCTGAAACTTTCTCAAATTACCAAGGTGTGCCCCTACCGAATACTTAAGTTTGTCTGCTGGTGAAAAGGTATGTCCCCATAGGACGGACGAAGTAAGAGCAAAATCTGCTCTAATAACGGTCAAGTCTCCAACGTTATACGACGATTTAGTCCAGCCAGTATAGAAGGGTAATATTTCGTCTGTCACTACGTCTGCGGTAATAATCCCAGTATAGGCGTTTTCGTCAATTAGATTAAACACCCTATTATATGAATTACCTTCAGTAGCCGTCAGTCCCGTTTGGAATACTTGCGTAGCGTCGTTATAAAAAGTAGCACTCATACCCACTTGGTTAAACGTAGAGTGTAGGACTGCGTTTTGAGTAATAGCAAGATTATGAGTATGCCCGAACTCAATTGTAAGGTCTCCGCCTACATATTCGCTTACCATATCTACACTCCTAATATTAATATCCCACTCTTCTATATCGTTAGAACTGCTACTTATCGCCACCATAAGAATAATATCTGTAAAAGACGCTGATGGAGAGATATTGCTAAGGGATAACTGGTGGTCTGCTATAGTGTAGAGTTTTCCTGATATAATCTTCTCTACCGATTGACTTTCTGTTAGAATATATCTGCTATTATACCACCCCCCCATATCACTACCGTCCCCTTTGGACATCGTGTAGATTGTGAAAAAAGGTGATGCTGTTGCCCCCGTATCGGTAAATACAGAAGACCACCCTTTAACCGTTCCAATTTGGACGCTATTAAGATTACCCCCATCTGCGTGGGAATAAAAGTTGAACTTCCCCGTATTACCTGCTACTTTGTTATAATTAATCCCCGTCTCTGTGAGCGTAATAGTATTAGGATTTATGGTGCTATCTGCTACGATTGCTGGTAGGTCTGCCTCTGTAATTGTATCCGTCCCCCATACGACTTTACGCTGGGTAATAGTGCCGTCTTTAACGAGTGAGTTGTAATACGTTCCGTTAGTATCCTGTATAGATTTAACATACGAATTAGTCATAGCGTTTAGATTGTTCTCAAATAGTTCAAACTCGTTAATATTAATAGGCTGGTTCTCCCCCGAGATAACTACTTTGTTATAACTTAATTCGGTGGGCATACCTGATGGTAGGACGGGGTCTGTAGGAATAGTCGCTAAATCAATAACCTCTTGTGCGGTCAAACTACAATTATATCTGTGAAACGGCACACCTGTTTTTTGTGAATACAAATACCCGCTTAATTCATACACAACTGTTCTGCCCGTATCATCATCTACAACAACAACAGCCGACAAAATATTCATACTGGTTGGATTGAGAGAGTAATCTACGTATAGCCGTCCTGCTTGTAGATATATTTTATACAAATCAGCCGTAGAGGTTTTATCTAATTTAATTACTAACTGATTATTTTGAACTACAACCTCGCTATATTTAAAGGGAAAAATCTCATACGGGATTGGTAAGTTCCAAGTAAGAGATGTGTTAGAAACGATACCTACCTGAGCCGTAGGATATATCTCATCTCGTGGGAACGGGTCTTCAACGAGTGAGTTATTTACATCTGTAATCATACCAAAAGTTTTAGCATAATTGGTGCTGGAGTGTGCTACTGTTCCGCCCTCGTAATCTACTCCTGCGAGGTTCATAATATTATAAAATCCGTTTAGTTTATAGAATACCAATCCCATATCGTTGGAAATATCGCCAATTGGAGATAAACCAGCAATACCAAACGAGGGTTGTAGTTCAAAGTAGTGGAAGCCGTCATCAAATACGTCGTTTTTATATATTATACCACCATCAATAAAGGTTAGTGCTTTTTGATTATCAAACGGGGCATATTCAATATTCAACCTGAAAGGCGTATTATGAACTAAGCCACTTACATCAGTCCCAACTTTAGCAACTCGTAAATATCCCAATCCAAGCGACGGAACTCCTATAAATTGGAATAATCCAAATCGTCCTGAAAGTAGATGCTGATCGGGATTAATTATAGCGATTAGCACATCAACTCCACCGTCTATTAAATTACTGACAACTCCTATACCATACGGGTCTATAGCCATAGAAAAATCCATAATACTCATAACGTCGGTATGCGGTGGAGGTGGGGCAAAATCGTCTCCATATACGGCAAAGTTAGACACTCTCATACCGCTCGGTAAATAGGTGGGAGGGGCTGTAGAGTTATACTGCTTATCAATACGAAAATTGGGGGAATTGCTGTCAAAGGACAACTTAAACCAACTATAAGCGGTCTGCGTTTTTTCAAATTGTTTAAAATATACGTCTTCTACAATTTCGGGGGTGGTGTCGTTATTATCTTGGTATAGGGGATAATCCTTGATTGGGTCTTCTTGTCCGTCGTTGATACTGCTAAACTTATTATCTACTAAATACTCAATCGTTAGGGTATCACTTTGGTTAAAAATAGGAGTCCAAATCTGCCCATCGTTAGATGCCGAGAGGAGAAAACGAGTGGGCAACGCTCCAAACGCACTGTCTGCTAAAGAGGTATTTTCTGTCCAAGATGACAGCATCATACCAGTAGGATAAATTGCTTTAGCAGAAGGCATCTGGAAAATAATATGATGCGATGGTAAAGATGGAGTATTAAAGGTAAAATCGTTATACGTCCCTTCAACGTGCTCCGCTTCACCAATACCAATATTTCGCCGATACGGTTGGGTGGCGATACTACCTCCAGTAACTAAACAATTGATAACATCTCCGTTCTCTGCCGTATAGGGATTTCCTATTCCAATTGTTCTGTTTCG
>Ga0105055_10011043_pt1 | contig 11204 bp, 6 predicted proteins | sample BON03_FD_78090 | JGI IMG/M metagenome (GOLD analysis project Ga0105055, IMG submission 78090) | Freshwater microbial communities from Lake Bonney liftoff mats and glacier meltwater in Antarctica - BON-03 | ecosystem: Environmental > Aquatic > Freshwater > Ice > Glacier meltwater | place: Lake... | reverse complement strand
TGGCGGAGGGAATGACACATGCAACGAACTCTCTCTCGTGCCAGCGTCGGACCCTGAGGGGCCCACGCGAAACCCTGCGCTATGTTTTTCGTTTACTCGGAAGGGTATCGTGACGTTGCTCAGCAGCCTGCCGCGTTGTGATCGAGCGTATCAGCGGCTCGGTACAAGCCCCGTCCTATCTACCCCCGTAGTTCTCAGTAAAACCCAACAGCCTGATGCCAAATGCTGCGCAATGCCGCCCCGAATTCTTTTTTAAACCGATCAGCGTCCCATCCTGGTCGTGCCAGCAGCCGCGCACGCAAGCCCCGCTTCAAGTCCAATAGCGCAGCCTTGTCTTTGGCCGCCTCTATCGCTTTTGCGACATAGGTGGCGTCAGTCTTGGCGACCCAGTCGGGCAGGCCTGCGGCGGTCATGAAACTTGCGCCCATGCGGGAGACGAAGTGGCCGCCTTGCAGGGTCAGGACCGGAACGCCCATCCAGAGGGCCTGGAGCGTTGTGGTGCCGCCACAATAGGGGAATGGGTCGAGGGCGATGTCGATCTCGGCGTAGGCCTGCATCATCACGTCAAGCGCAACGGGGCCGCGAAAGGTCAGGCGCTCTGCAGGGATACCCTGTTCGTGAAACAGGCGGCGGAACCGGGCGACGGCGCCTGCGTCCTTGAAGCTTGGCGCGCGCAGCACGAGGCGGGCGTCAGGCACGGCTTTCAGCACATTGGCCCAGAGGCGGATCGTGCCCGGGGTCAGTTTTGGAATGTTGTTGAAGGAGCCAAAGGTCAGGGGCCGCCCCCGTGCGAGGCTCTCAAAATCCGGTAGCGGATAGTCAACTTCTGGCGCAAAACAGAACACCGTGTTGGGCAGACGCATCACCCGCTCACTGCACAAATGATCGGCCTCAGGCGGGGTGACCAGCGGATCCCCGATCAGCCAGTCGATATTCGGCACACCGGTGGAGCCGGGATAGCCGAGGAAACTGGCTTGCACGGGCGCCATGCGGCGGGCAAAGGCCCGCATTGTGCCGCCTGCGGTATGACCGGCCAGATCGATCAGAATGTCGATCCGGTCTGCCGCGACGGTGGGCGCAAGCTGGGCTGTGGTCACGTCGCGCCATGTCCCCACACGGGCGCGGGCAAGCCGGGTCTGATCGTCCACCGTGGAGCCGGTGTTGTAGATGGTCAGCGGCAGGCCCGTATGGTCCCACCGCGCCAGAAGTGGCTGGAGGAAAATATTGACCGGGTGCTGGTGATGCAAATTTCCACTGACCATGCCGATCCGGAGCGGGCGATCCGGGTCTGGATCGGACTGGAAACTCTCCCGCGACCGCGCGCCATGCCCCCAAGACGCGAACAGGGCGCGGTGGCGATCTGCCACCTCCTCGGGGGTGACCGTATCGGCATAGAGGAGGCTCATCGCCGCGTTTGGTGCAAAACCGTCTTGGCCTTCCGCCACCAGACCTTCATAGAGGGCAAGAGCGGTGTCCGCGTCGCCGAGCCGGTTGGCGATCGAGGCGCGCAGGGCCGCGCTGGCGGCCGGGGGGACGGTACCTGAGGCTTCGGCCCGATCGAGCGAGATCAGCGCGTCTTCGAGCAGCCATGCCTTGACCTGCATGTCGGCCAGGTCGAGATGGGCCTGAGCATCGTCGGGATACAACGCGGTCCAGCGCGTCAGGATCGCCACGGCCTCTGCCCAGAAATTGAACCGGTAGGCGAGTTGCGCCAGCGGGCGGAGAAGGCTCGGATCCTCTGAGCCAGAAAGTGTCTCCATCAGCATCTGGGCCTTTTCCATCATGCCGAGGCGAAGATAGACATCCGAGACCTCCAGATCGACCATGGCTGCGAGCGCGCCCTGCACCGCGAGGAGCCGGGCTTGGCGCAGCACATCGAGCGATCGAGGCAGATCGTTTCGCTCCATCCGGAACCGGGCCATGTCACGGCACAGGCTCGCCATTGCCGGGGCCGGCTCTGGCCCTGCCCCAGCGCGGTCGAGCGCATGCTGGAAGGCAACGGCGGCCCGCTCAGCGGCGTCCTGACCCGGCTGCTCCTCCCAGAGCCGGGCCAGCGCCAGTGCGGGCCGCGCATCCAAGGGGCGCACGTCCATCGCTTTGGTGTAGCTGGCAATGGCCTCAACCGGTTCACCAAGCCCTCGCAGCACATTGCCGTGTTCCAACAGCGCGTCGAAACTTGTGGGATCGGTGACCAGGGCTGCCTCATAGGCGGTCCTCGCCGCAGGCGCATCACCAAGGCGGCGCAAGGCGCGCGCCTTGAGCACATGCGCGATGGTCATCGCAGGGGCGAGCCGCACCGCTTGCGCCGCAGCATCCCGAGCCGCCTCATAACGGCCCTCCCGGAAGGCTGCGTTCGCAGTATTGAACGCGACCGCAGCTTCCGGTGTGATGGGGGTGGGGGCGGCGGACATCTCAGTTCATCGTGCCGGTCGGCTCGGACAGCGCCTCTGGTTTGATCGTGAAGCGGATCTCGTCATTGCGGAACCCGAGCGCCATCGGGCGGATGACGTCTGGCAGCAGGTTGACGTCATAGATCTCCTCGACTATGCCGCCGATCTCCAGCCGGTGTTCGATATCGCCAGTACGCAGGTTGACAACACAGATCGCGCATTGTGCGCCCACGCCCTCGGCCTCCAGCCGCTCGTTCAGCACAAGGCCCTCGAAGGTGCGGTTCTCGCGCGGACGGGAGATTCCGATCACGGCGTGGTTGCCGACAAAGGACAGGCCACGGGCAAATCCAGGCAGGAAGCAGACCGGCTCGAACCGCCCGGTGTCCCGGTCGATGCGGCCAAATTCGCCGGTGCCCGCCTGCAACATCCACAATGAGCCCTGATACAAGCGGGGGGAATGCGGCATGGACAGGCCTTCGGCCACCACCTCACCGGTTGGCACCTCAAGGACGACACCACCGTCACGGCGCTTCTCGCGCCAGCCCTCGAAGACATTGGTCTGCGACAAGCAAGTGACATAGGCGGGGCGTCCAGCGTCCATCGCAAGACCATTCAAGTGGCAGCGGTCCTCAGCTGCCAGCCGATCGATGAAGGGCGGGCGCCACAGTTCGCGGAAGCTTCCGCGCTCGGCTAGGGTGGCCAGACAGTTGAACCGGGTCGCCACGAAAATCGGCTGGCCGTCCGCGCCCTCATGGATGTCATGGATGTCGAGATCGCCAGTTGTATGGCCAGTCACCGGCACATAGAGCGCATCATAGCCGTCGCGGGTCTCGCCCTTGTCCAAAAAATCCTCAAACCGCCAAAGCTGGTGGATCGAGCTCATCCAGAACCGCCCCTGTCCGACGCCCAGGCCCATTGGCCGCTCGAAGGTCCGCTCGAATACCGACAGCCGCCCGTCAGGCTGAAGCCCCAGCAGGAAGACCTTACCCGCCTGATATGTGGTCATCGCGAGGCTGACCTTCGCCTCTTTCAGCCAGGCGGTAAAAAGGCGGGAGCCGTGGAAGGCGAGTGCAGGCGGTTTCTGGTCGGTCATGGCAGATCTTTCAAGATAGGGTTTGGTTTGGAACGGCGCGTGTGGTCATTCGCGGAAGGCCCGCGCCCGCACCCGTTCCAGAGGTTGCAGCAGGTAGTCGATGACGCGGCGGCGCCCGGCGAGGACGTCGATCTCGGCGATCATGCCGGGGATGATGCGGGCCTGGGCGCCGTCGGCGTCATAAAGCGCGCCTTCGGTGCGCACGACAATGACGAAGACCTCCGCCTCATCGCGTTCGCTGCGGCGCACCGCATCGGCGCCGATGCGTAGGATCCGGCCCTCCAGTGCGCCATAGCGGGTAAAATCATAGGCTGTGAGCTTCACCCGAACTGGCTGGTCCGGGCGCAAGAACGCGATGTCCTGGGGCAGGACATAGGCCTCCACCAGAAGTGCGTCGTCCAGAGGCACGATCTCCGCCACTTCTTCACCTGCACGCACGGCTCCGCCAATCGTGCGGCGGTGGAGCCTGTTGACGATACCTGCAACCGGCGCACGCAGCACCGCACGGGCGGCCATGCTTTCCAGCGCGGGCAGAGACGGGCGCAAGGCCGCAAGCTCCCCGGTGGCATCGGCCAGCTCGCGCAGCGCTTCGGCTGCAAATTGGCTGCGGGTGGCGAGTATGGTGTCCTCAACCTCAGCCAAAGCCGTCTCCAGTCGTGCGAGCGCCGCCTCGGCACCCGCGATCCGACCTTCGATCTCCTCCTCCTGACGCCGCAAGGTCAGTAGTGTTGTTTGAGGCTCAACGCCACGTTCCACCAAAGGCGCGATGATCGCGCGTTCTTCTGCGAGGATATCCCGGGTCCGTGTGGCGGTTCTGATCTCTGTACGGGCTTCGACTTGTTCCTGCCGACGCTGTTCACGCCGCCGTTCCAGAACGCCAATCTCAGAGGTGAGGGCCGCGGCACGCCCGGCGTGCAATGCGCGTTCGCTGACCACCATCTCAGGTGCTGCGGCTTCAATAGTGGGCAGGAACACCGGGGCGCGTCCGTCAATCTCGGCGGAAAGCCGTTCGATTCGGGCTTGCAGCGCTACGGCGCGCTGGACCTCGCGGTCGAGCTGGCTGGTCTGTGCCAGCCCGTCCAACTCAACCAGCGGCGCACCGGCCTCAACGATTGCGCCCTCTTCAACAAAGACTGCCCGGATCACACCCGCCTCGGCGGCCTGAACCCGCTGGACATCGCCTGCAGGGACAACCCGGCCCGGCGCGCGGGTGACATCGTCAATCTCGGTCAACCAAGCCCAAACGAAGATAGCCCCGATCACCGCGAAGATCGTGAATAAAAGAGCAGAAGCGCGCAGGGGCGTGCGCCCTTTCATCTCCTGCACCAGACGGTCAAGGTCGCGCTGCGAGCTCATGCGCCGCCCCCTGTCGCCTGACGTCGGGTGAACTGGCTCTTGGGTCCGTCTGCGACCACCTTGCCGTTCTCGATCACGATCACCCGGTCCACAAGCTCGAGGAGGCTGGTGCGATGCGTGATCACGATCAGGGTCCGGTCCGCGAGAACGCCCTTCAGCCGTGCGATCAGCGCGGCCTCGGACTGGATGTCCATGGCGGCTGTGGGCTCATCCAGAAGCAGGATCGGCGGGTCGCCCATGAGCGCGCGGGCCAGCACCACCGCTTGGCGCTGCCCGCCCGACAGGCCTTGGCCGCGCTCGCCGATACGCATGTCATAGCCCTCCGGATGACGCGCCGCGAACTCTTCGACCCCTGCAAGGCGGGATGCTTCCAGGATATCTTCGTCACGTGGACGCGCTGCGCCAAAGGCGATATTCTCGCGCAGCGACCCGGACAAAAGCCAAGGCTCCTGGAGCACCGCGCCAATATTGCGCCGCAGGTCTGTGGGGTCTATCTGCCGAATATCGATGCCATCGGCCAGCACGGCCCCCTCGGTCGGCCGATAAAGCCCAAGCAAGAGGCGGGCGATGGTGCTCTTGCCTGACCCGATCGGCCCGAGGATTGCCACCCGCTCACCTGGCGCGATATCAAAACTGACCTCGTTAAGTGCTGTGCCCGGCTGATCAGGATAGGCAAAACTTACCCCATCAAAGCGCACCTCGCCTGAGAGCCGGGAGCGCGACAGGAACTGACGGCCCGCAGGATGTTCGCCTGGGGCCTGCATGAGCGCGTCAAGGCTGCGATAAGAGCTGCGCGCCTGATGCAGGCGGGTCAGCGTTTGCGAGATCAGTGCCAGCGGGGCCAATGCGCGGCCAGTGAGGATCACAGCCGCGATCAGCACACCAGAGGTGATCTGGCCAGATACCACGAGAAGCGCTCCATAGACCACGATCAGGATCTGGGCTGCTTGCTGGACAAAGCCGGTTGCATTGATCGCACCTTGCGTGACGGCCCGGCTTTTGACGGCATAAGCGGACTGGCGGCGGATCGCCTCGGCCCAGCGGGCGCGCATTTGCCGACCCGCGCCAGCCGCCTTGATCGCTTCAATGCCTGTCAAAGTCTCGACCAGCACGGTCTGCTTCATTTGACCTTCAGCCAGCACACGGTCTGCGAGGCGGCCCAGCATCGGCTGAACGGTCAAGCCGATCAAAAGGACCACGGGCACGGCGATTGCGGGGACGACGGCCAGGGGTCCGCCAAGCAGATAGATCGCACCCACGAAGATCACCACAAAGGGCAGATCCACCAGTGCCACCATGGTCGCCGAGGTGAAAAAGTCCCGTAGCGACTCAAATTCCCGCATCGTTGCTGACACCGCCCCAACGGATCCCTTGCGCGCACCCATCTCCGTCTCGATCACCTGATCGAAGACCCGCTGGCCCATGTCCAGATCGGCCCGCTGGCCTGCATGGTCGATAAAGCCCGAGCGCAGCGTCTTCAGGATCAGATCAAACGCCAAAGCAACGCCGACGCCAATGGATAAGGCGAAGAGCGATTCAGTGGCCGCTGAGGGCAGAATCCGGTCATAGACCACCATGGTGAAGAGTGAGGTGACCAAGGCCAAGCTGTTAATCATCATCGCAGCGAAGCCTACCTGAATATAGGCCCAGCGGTTCATGGCCATCGCGTCGCGAAACCAATGCCCCCGCACACCTGCATCACGCTCATCATGGGCATGGCGGTGTTCGGGCTTCAGGATCAGGACATGACCTGTCAGCTCCGTGGCAAGGTCAGCGAGCGGCACATCGATCAGGCCGTCACCTGTTCGCGGATCATGAATGGCGGCTTGATCTGCGTCGCGGCGGTGCAAGACGACCGCGCCACCAGATTTGGTCAACAAGATTGCCGGCAGCAGGCCCACATCAATGTCACCGGGCTGGTGTTGACCGAAAGCCGCCTGAAACCCCGCCTGTTCTGCGGCGGCGATCACGCCTCGCACGCCCCCAACAAGTCCCGCCTGCTCTTGAGATACCAGTACATCATGTAGCGCGCCAAGCGTGATGGGCCGCCCATGATGGGCCGCGACATGCAAAACACAGCGCTCCAGCACGGTAGCTGTCGCTTGGGGTGGAAGGGACGAAACCATCTCTCCCCCGCTCATTAAATTTCCGCTTCGGAGTTCGGCGACGTAGGTAAGATCACACCGAACACGTCCAGAATATCGCCCGTGGCGGCAAGCACCGCATAGCCCAGCACCGCCTGGTCATGTTCCACGAGAGTCTGCTGGCGCTCCGAGGCCAGTGCCTCACGTTCGGCGTCCAGAAGTTCGATCAAGCTGCGGCGTCCGGCCGTGAACTGATCCCGCGCGAGATCAAGGTTGGCGCGGTTCGCCTCGGTCGCGGCGCGGGCTGCGGTCAGGCGGTCGGCCACGGCCCCCAGTTCGGCCGACAGGATCCGCAACCGGCTCTCAAGTTCACGCCGGGTCGCGTCGAGATCCACCCGCCGCGCGTCGATGCGCGCCTCGGCGGCGGCGACCCGTGCGGTCCGGCCCCGCGAAGGGGAGAGGAGTTGTTCCGAGGTGAGCCCCGCCACCGCCTGTGCGCCCGGAATCGCCGAGACGGAGACAGACAGGGTTGGCACACGCCCCGCCAGCGCCACCGCGTGGTCGGCTTGCGCCGCTAGGACTTCGGCTTCGGCCCGGCGCAAGATCGGGCTTCCCTCCGCCCCTCCATCTGGCGCCCGCGGAGAGCGCGGCGGCAGGTTGAGGTTCGGGGAGGGCACACGTCCAAAAACTTCGGTAAAGACCGCCTCGGCACGGATCACCGCTGAGCGGGCTGTCACCAAAGCCGCACGGTCATTCGCCAGACGGCTGCGCGCTGTCAGCGTCTCGGCGCTCGACCCCAAACCGCCCGCTGACCGGTCCTCAATCTGGGCCGTCGTTGCCTCCAGCGACGCAAGAGATGCCTCCGATGCCCGGACCAGCGCCCGCGCGGTTGCCACGGCGGCCCAGGCATCCACCGCTGACAGCGCCGCGCGGGATCCGGCATCCAACCGCCCGGCCAGACCGCCCAGTACCCGTGCCTGAGCCGCCGTCTGGCGGGCCGCGCTGGCGCCACCGTCATAAAGAAGCTGCGAGATTGCACCAAAGGACGTCACACCAAAGCCCCCAGCATTTTGTGGCCGCAGACCGACGGATACCTGCGGCAAAAACGCTCCACTTTCGGCGAGAAGACCTGCTTCGGCCTCGCGAAGCGCTGCTTGTCCACGACCCAGCGTCGGGCTGGTTGTGACGGCCTGAGCAACAGCCCGCCCGAAGTCACTGCCCGCCAGGGAAGCCGGAAGCCGGGCCTCACGGCTGATAACGGCGGCCTCAAGTGCGGTCAGGTCGGGCGGGGTCGCACAAGCGCCCAGCAGGATCACCGCGAGAAGGGCTGCGGCAGGAAGGCTATTTGTCATTGTTTGGTCAGTCCTGGAAATTGGATCAGCGCTTCGTCTGCGGAGACATCCGTGGCAAGGGCTGCAAGGAAGCCTGTACCGGCTGGAGGGTTTTTGCGGTTAAACACAAGGCGCGGTTGTGGCCGAGGTCCCGAACTCAGGAAGCGTTCAGCTCTTTCCATCCAATCAAGATGTGCAAGTGACACGAGGCCCGCATGAAGCAGCCCCAGCGCCCCGGCGCGGTGCAATAAAACGACTGCCGCTTCGTCAAGCGCGGCCGCTGCCTGCCTTTCAACAATCATCAACGAGGGTTTACCTTCAAAGGCAGCCAGCAATCCCATATCGTGCAGGGCTTTCGCAGAATGAGCGGTCGCGGGTCGCGCTTCAGCGTGATCTCTGAGCAAGGCGGCTAACCGCGCCGCCTCTGGCGCAAGAGTGTCGGGCGACCCCTCAGCTTGCGTATAAATCCTGTATTGCCCCGGTTCGGGAGACGCAAGGTTACTGTCTTCGTGCAGTGCCAGCGCCTGTCCCCCGGCAACATCTTCGATCAGATCGAAAGGCCAGGCGGCCAAACGGGGCGGAAGCCAAGCCGCCCGCCACTGTCCCTCCGGCCCGATAAATGCCGACTGACCTTCGGGTCCCCGCCGCAGCAGGGCCTGCGGCAGGATGCCGTTACGATCGCGTGAAAACACAATTGGAAAACAGGAGGCCGCTGACACGGCCTCCTGCACAGTGACAGGTACGGATTGCCACTGCTTGGCAAAGCCGTAGTCTGCCGGGCGACGCCAGGACCAACTCTTGTGTCGGTCCCAGCTTAAAGCACGAAGTGGATACGTCACGTTATCCGACATTCATCACACACCGAAGATCACGTTTGAGGCAACAAGATCGTCGAGGCGTATGTCTTCAAGAATGACAAACGTGTCAGCGTCAAGCGTGATCAATGTATCGTGCCCACCGGGGCCTTCGGGAGCTGCTGCCGCCTTAAAGGCATCAAAGTCGGCAAAGTTAAAGGCCGTCACATCAAGCTTGTCACCCTCAGCCCCGTTCCCTACACCCGCGCTGAAATCGATGATCGTCGTGGTGCCATCAAGGTTGCGGAACGTGAACGTATCGGCCCCCGCGCCACCAGACAAGCGGTCGGTCCCACCACCACCGTCGATGTTGTCATTGCCAGTGCCTGCAAAGATCACATCGTTTGCAGCAGTCCCGGTCAGCGTATCATTACCAACAGTTCCGATTTCCGTCGCAGCGCCGCTGAAATCACCGCCAAACACCACAAAGCTCGCGCCGGAGCCGCTGCCATTCGGGTCGTCGTGCCTGGCCCCGACGATCAGGTCGTCAAACCCGTCGCCGTTCACATCCCCCGCAGAACTCACCGAATAGCCCGATCTGTCATTCGCCGACACGCCGTTGATCACAAAGCCGCCGGTGCCCGCCTCAACCTCCGACAGCTCCACCGCCGTGCCGTCCGTCTTGCCAAACACCACAAAGCTCGCGCCAGAGCTGCTGCCATTCGGGTCGTCGCCGCTGGCCCCAATGATCAGGTCGTCAAACCCGTCGCCGTTCACATCCCCTGCAGAACTCACCGACCAGCCCGAGACGTCACCCGCCGACACGCCGTTGATCACAAAGCCGCCGGTGCCCGCTTCAACGTCCGACAGCTCCACTGCCGGCAAGGCGACCGGTGCGATCAGCCCCGTGACCCCCACATCATCTGCGACTTCCAGCGTCGCATTGCCGTTGGTGTAAACCGCGAATGTGTCGCCTCCTACGGTAACATCAGCACCACGCGTCCAATCGCTACCCGTCAGATCAACCCCATCAGAGCTTGAGCCGAGCACACGCAGCGTATTGGTCCCATCCGCCAGACGGAACAGCTCTACCGGCGAAATCACCAGGCTGTTGCCGCCACCGTTCAGGTCAATCCGCTCGATTGACGAAAGCGACGTGTTGTCCAACGTATCAAGGTTCAGCGTCTGGGCATTGCCCGTCAAACGCAACACATCCGTGCCATTACCGCCATCAATACGTGCGAACGACAAGTCAGCGATCTCAATCACATCATCGCCAGCACCCCCGTAGAGAACGTCCTCTCCACCCGCACCTGTCAACGTGTCGTTGCCGGTACCACCGACCAGGACATCTTTTGCGTCTGTCCCGGTCAGCGTATCGTCGCCAACGGTTCCGATTTCCGTCGCAGCGCCGCTGAAATCACCGCCAAACACCACAAAGCTCGCGCCGGAGTCGCTGCCATTCGGGTCGTCGCCGTTGGCCCCAACGATCAGATCGTCGAACCCGTCGCCGTTCACATCGCCCGCAGAACTCACCTTAGCGCCCGAGAAGTCACTCGCCGACACGCCGTTGATCACAAAGCCGCCGGTACCCGCTTCAACCTCCGACAGCTCCACCGCCGACCCGTCCGTCTTGCCAAACACCACAAAGCTCGCGCCGGAGTTGCCGCCATTCGGGTCGTCGCCGCTGGCCCCAATGATCAGGTCGTCAAACCCGTCGCCGTTCACATCCCCTGCGGAACTTACCGAAGAGCCCGAGAAGTCACTCCCCGACACGCCGTTGATCACAAAGCCCCCGGTACCCGCTTCAACCTCCGACAGCTCCACCGCCGACCCGTCCGTCTTGCCAAACACCACAAAGCTCGCACCAGAGATGCTGCCATTCGGGTCGTCGCGCCACGCCCCGACGATCAGATCGTCGAACCCGTCGCCGTTCACATCGCCCGCAGAACTTACCGAATAGCCCGAGCTGTCACCCGCCGACACGCCGTTGATCACAAAGCCGCCGGTGCCCGCTTCAACGTCCGACAGCTCCACCGCCGACCCGTCCGTCTTGCCAAACACCACAAAGCTCGCGCCGGAGTAGTCGCCATTCGGGTCGTCGCCCCTGGCCCCGACGATCAGGTCGTCAAACCCGTCGCCGTTCACATCGCCCG
>Ga0105055_10011039_pt1 | contig 11205 bp, 17 predicted proteins | sample BON03_FD_78090 | JGI IMG/M metagenome (GOLD analysis project Ga0105055, IMG submission 78090) | Freshwater microbial communities from Lake Bonney liftoff mats and glacier meltwater in Antarctica - BON-03 | ecosystem: Environmental > Aquatic > Freshwater > Ice > Glacier meltwater | place: Lake... | reverse complement strand
TGCGTTCTCTTCTTTGATTTGTGCGATTTCATCATCCTTTTCTCTTGTAATTTGTGATTTTGGTTTAATTTTACTTCTGACTGATGACAATGAGGCACTGCGTTTATCCTTGATTGCTCTTTTACGAATTACTTCTGGGTCTTCTTCTGTCTCTTCTGTAGGTTCTTCTGTCTCTCCTGTTGGTTCTTCTGGCTCTTCTGGAGATATCATTGCTTTCTTTCTGGCTCTATTTAAGCGTCTCATTTCATTTTTTCTTTCTTTCTGTTCTTCTGTTACAGCCATTACTATAATTTTACCATATATTTTAAATTTGAAGTAGTACTGGTTCGTTTCCCAATTAATAATGTCTGACAAATCAATCAGTACTAATTGAATTTAAGGAAGGGCGGAACTTGCTGCAAGTCCCATGAGTTCGTCCCGTCTTAGTCGCTGTCTTGATGTTTTAAATTGTAGTTTTGATTTTCTAATGTTGACGCTTCATCACAACATACACCAATAATATTTTGCGAGAGATTGTATATTTCTTTATTAATCCTCATAATTGTTTTTTGATTGAGGTCCACGATGCGGGATAATTCTCAATTGATTATTTGGTATATTAACTCCGGATACTTCAGATGGTCTTGTAGTAATTTGCGAATCATAAGCGTAATTAAAACGTGAAACCGTTTCATTATATCTTGGCGTACATTTGATAATAGGAGTCGTTAATTCAGACTTTTGACTATTTGCTTTTCCTATGCAACCAATATGTGTCGCTATATCAAGTTGGTTGTACTTTTGATGGGGATAATTGACATTACTTCTTGATTTCATAAGGTCTATATGTCCCATTAACATTACTCCGTCGTCAATCAGCTTTTGATATGTATTATATGAACACTCAATAGCAGCAAATAAGTTTCGTTGAACATTTGATATATCCATAGTGTATATTCTATAATATGAATATGTATTAAGAATAAGATTTGAAAGGGAATATTTAGATAATTATTGTAACTGCATGTCCTTCATTTATTTGCATAATGCGGTTACATTTACAAAAGATGTAAGGGGTATATGAATCAGTAGAAGAATTAGAAAACACTAACTTTAGAGCAATATTAAGAGCAGATGCTCTACAGTCGAGCCCTGACTTATAAAAGTCTCCTTGTTGAATATTTTGAAGAGATACAATATGAGTAAAGTAATATTTCAAGAATGGTGATAGAGAACAGTAACCAGGATGTTTACCACTACTCATATCTTGGTTAAGATTTTCAAGAGCAATAAGAGTTTCGTTATAAACTGTAGCGTCATCAAGTGGTTGGGGCATTAGGGGAGTATTATTGATTTCTGTAGAACTTGAAGTAAGACCCGTAGTATCACTCATAAAATACATGATTTGACTGTATAAATCTCCTGAAGTAACAGCATTATCAGTATCAGTACCTATTGGTCCTGTATAATCTGTTGTAAATACTTCGTTAAAAGTTTTACCAGAGTTAGTATTATTAGTACCTGCTAATTGAAGTTTAAAAATAGGAGTATTAGCTGGTTGTAGGCAACATATAATTTGGTCTAATGAAGTAGTATTGACAGTGGTAAGGACATTTACAGATGTAGATTTAAGGATAAATGTTTGTTTGTTGGTTATATAAGTTTGATACCCTATCATTAAATCCGAACTTAACATCTTTGAGGATTTTAGGTTATAATATAAGGGGTCGTTAAAGATAATTTTAGAAATAGTAAATCTAACATCTTCAAGTTCATAACTACCACCTGATGATACAATATCTAGACCAGGCGCACCAGTTCCTGTTCCTCCTGAATTCCATCTTGTGATCTTTTTCTTTCTATTATATATGAAAGATTAAAAAAAAAATACAATTATAGATTATTATATGTATAAAATTAATAATAATTAATTTCCTCCTGTTGCCCCTTGTTGTGCCAATTTTTTTGCTAATATTGCCGCTTTGCTTTATCTACTTGTTTTTTTGCTACTCTTGTTTCTATTGGTAAAAGAAGTACTGGAAATACTGTTAAACCTTCTACTTCTTTTTTGGCTTTTATCGCTTTTGATTTAACATCATGTGCGTCTATAACTAGTTTTCTTGCTGTTCTTCTTTTTAATTTTTCTTCATCACTTATGTTTTTTAAAGGTATTTTGGATTTTTTGAAAGTATTGACAATTTAATTTGCCGCTTGTAATTCTAATGATTTAGGGTCATTTGTTTGTACGGGTGGTCTTCCTAATACTGATATAACTTGTTGTAGAGTTGATTGATTAAAATCTGATAATAAAGTTGTCGCATTTAATTGTGCCACTAATTCTTCTGCTGTTGGAACTGGAGTTGCAATAGATGCAAATGCCAAATGCTGCTGTCAAATTTGTTGGTGGTAATACTGGGGGTTGAGGTGTTGGTGATACTGATGGCAATCCTGTTACAGATGGATTTGTTGGAAATAGATTTTGTGTTATATTTTAAATACCTGCGCTTGTTGACCAAGACCTGGACCAATACCTGTAAATAATTGTAATACAGGAAATGGTGCTCCTGATTGCAATGACCAACCAGGAGGAATAATTATAGCAGATAAAGGTGTTCCTGTTGGTTTGGATGGTGTGGTCGATAATAAGGGTGAGGGTGAAGTTACTAAAGGAGCAGTTACTAAAGGTGCAGTTACTAAAGGAGAAGTTATTAAAGGAACAGGAGGTGGTGCAGTTAAAGGGGCAGGAGTTGGTATAGCAGTTCCGAAAGGAAGAGTTCCTAAAGATGTTCCTGTTGTGGGTGTTGCTGTTGCGGTTACTAATGGTCCTGTAAGCGCATTACCACTAGGGTCGTTTCCCAACAATCTCATTAATACAGTAATAAGTTCAGATTCACCAAATGTATCATTAGACTGTTGTAATTTGAGGATAGTATGTTGCACATAACAATGATACATTTGTTCGTTTGTTAAAACACTATTTAAGGACATTCGTGTATTCATCATTGCAAAGTTCTTGTTTAATTTGTCAAATACTTCTTCAAATGATTGGCGCTTTTCTTTCTTACCCATCAAAGTTCTTGTAATTATATTTTGTAAAGAGGGATTACCCGCATTAATAATCATTTTACTATCTTTCTATATATTAATAATATATTAATATAGTAAATATGATTATAGAAAAGAAATTGAAAGGATTTGATAACAAATTTTTATTTGACAAACTCAACTACCCGCAATGTTCTTGCGGTGTTTGTCCAAAAAAAAATTTGACAGTTTGCACGTGGGTGCAAGAGGTTCAGTAAAGACATATACAGTTGTTCAAATGATTAAATATTATGAGAAACATAAGATAACAAGAGATGGAGTAGAATATAAATTAAGAACTCATTTGATTTCTCCGACAATTCAACCAAATGAAATTTATCAATCTCTTGATAGTCTTGATATGGAAAAAGACGTCCACGACAATTATAGCAATAAATTGCTGTTAGATATAATTGAAGATATCAAAACAGAAAAAGCCGAATTTGATAAGTTTTCGTTATATAAAAAGTCTTATGAAAAGTTTATGAAAACCCCCGAATCAAAATATGAAAAGTTGTATGATACAAAACCCTGAAATATTTAATTTATTAGAAGAATATGACTACATACACCCAAGTGATTTCAAACACGAAAAACCTGCTGTCAATATTATTATCCTCGATGATTTGCTCGGCTGAAATGCTTTCACACGCAAGACACAATCAGTTCTCACCAACGCTATGAGTAAGAATCGACAGATATGCTTTGCTGTATTAGTTCAGTCAATTCGTACACTTTCAAAAACAATTAGAATGAATTGTAGTGTATTCCAATTAGCAAAATTTAGAAGCAAAAAAGTCGTCTTAAATGATATTTACGAAGAAGTGTCTAATATATTTACTGTGGAAAAGTTCAAACAATTGTATGATTACGCTAGAGAGAAACCATTCGGCTCACTTATAACAGATACCACAAATGGAAACAGATTTCTTTCAAATTTAGATTCAGAATTATTTATTAATGATGAAAAACCAAAAAATTGATACAAGAATAAAAGGAGATAATAAGATATAATAAGATATGCCTAATTATGAGAAAGGTAAAATCACACATTTAGATGTATAACTGACGAAAACATATTATATGTAGGAAGTACAGTTGAGAGTTTATCACAAAGATTAGCAAAACATAGAACAACTTCTAAAATTAAACAACATTTTATATTATACCAAAAGGTAAATAATGATTGGGATAATTGGTTTATAGACTTATACGAGAATTGTCCGTGTAATAATGTAGAACAATTACTCAAAAGAGAAGGAGAAGTAATAAGACCATAAGTACGTTGAACAAAAATATAGCAGGTAGAACACTTAAAGAATATCATCAAGATAATTATGAAAAAATTAACAAATATATTAAAGATTATCGTATTGATAATGATGGAAAAATTAAAGAAAAAAACAAAGACTATTACGTTGAAAATGTTGGGAAAAATAAAGAATATCAAAAAGAATATTATATCGAAAATGCTGATAAAATGAAATCACGAGTCAAAGAATATACCATTAATAATGTTGATATAAAAAAAATATGACAAATAGCATCACACAAAACATAAAAAAGAACTTAACGAAAAAAGAAGATTAAATTGTTTACAAATTAAAATCTAATCTTATAGTAAGAAGGAAATTTGGACAACATCGAAAAAGACCTACTATTAAGACAAGCACACATTCTATATCCTGACGCTGAAGGATGGATATCGGACCTCGCTATGGAAGCGTACGAAAACTCGTTAAAATCTACTGTAGTAGAAGACGAAGAATTAATTGAAATAAACTAATATACACATTTGTTTATATTTACTAATAATAGAATAATGAAAACACGCTTTGTTAAACCAAAGATAGTAAAATATATACATTTATATAGTGAAAATGCTTTTGTTGAAGACCCAGCAATATTTGATGTTGTTGGCTTTTTACAAGTGGAAAATGTAGGTGTAAATTACCTTACAACTCCTACCATATCAATTAGTGGTCCACCCGTTGGAGGAACACAAGCAACAGCAACTTGCGCAGTTTCATCTGGTTTTATAACAACTGTCACTGTAGGTAATAGAGGTAAGGGATATATAACAGCACCCACTTTTACAATAAACAGTCCTACAGGCAGAGAAGGAGTTATAAGAGCGTATCCTTACAGAAGAAAACAATTTGTGTGGGAATTAGAAACTCCTATTGATTTGGACGAAAATGCTTTACTTCAAGTTGTAGATAGGTCATTTTTGTATGGACCAGTAATAATAAGTGACCTAGAGCCTATAGTCATAAGAATACTTGATATATCAACTCAATCAATACTGCATTCCAAGGATTTATCCAGATTTGATAAACAGCCATTATTTGGTATTGGAAAACTTATAGATATAGAAGTTTGCAGAAAAATTTTTGAAGGGGACATAACATTATAGATTCAACCACAAAGTATCAGTCGCATAGTCTTATCTTTAACTCAAGGAACATCAAGTACAATGTGAAATGTTGGAAATTTGGATTTTTTTATTTCACTTAAGGTAACCGAACAAGAGCCAAAATTTCTGGAATACGGAACTCTCAACAATATCAATGTATCTCAATTTTAATATAAACTAATAATAAATGGATATCAACAAAACTCGCACAATAATTTCCTTTATATTGTCCGCAAATAGACAAATTCAAGAAAACACATGATTTTACAATAGATTATCCTGATGGTATTCTTACTTGTAATACCAACGAATATATGGAAATCAATGTACTGTCTTTTGATATGCCAAACACTATGTATAATATTGATAGTAAAAACAACGAGTTTGATATAATAACTCCTACGCAAATCGTAAGGAAATCAATACCAGAGGGCAATTACTCCATGAGAACATTTATGACACAAGTAAAAACTTTAATTGGGACTACTCTTATAAATATTGCATATAATGAAGTACAAAACACATACACATTCGCAAAAAGTCCTTCATTGACAGGAGTATATACAATACCAGAGGGCAATTACTCCATGAGAACATTTATGACACAAGTAAAAACTTTAATTGGGACTACTCTTATAAATATTGTATATAATGAAGTACAAAACACATTCGCAAAAAGTCCTTTATTGACAGGAGTATATAAAATTAAACATATTTCTATAGGACAACTTATTGGAGCATTAAATAACACAGAATATGAGATTGGTACATCTGGATATACAACTGGATTGATTAACTTAATAAATTATAATAAGGTTATGGTGTCCTGTACCTATTGGAGTATGGTAAAGTTTGTTTCAATATCCCATTAGTTCTTACAAGTAGTGTTATGTGTATCATTAATAGCATAAGCAATGATGCAAATAGAATGAAAATCCCGAATATTATAGTCAATGTTATAAGTGTGTTGATAATGTCCCTTGATAATTCTGTAAAACCAGTGAAAAGTTTGAATGTTTTAAACGACGAACTCAACAATTTTATGATACTAACGCAAGAAATAGAGGGAATGGACAAGAGTATGATAAAGAAAAGTATGTCATCTTACTCTTAAAATACGATAATTTGACTCAGGATTGCGCATTTGAAGACATACCTTTGAAATATAAACATTTTGTAGCGAAAATATATAATGATGCCGAAAAATACATACCTATTCAATTAAACGAAACAATTGGAAACATAGTGAAGAAAAATAATATAGTGTAATAGTCAAGAAATGTCCTTTATTGGGGCAACAGGTTTAAATAGATACAAGACACTTCAAATTATATTTTGAATACTTCTAATATATTAAATACAAGAATAAACGCAAATTTATCAAATACTTTTAATTATACCCTTAATACTTCTGATAATATATCCACAAACTTAAACGCAAATTTATTGAATAACTCTAATCATACCCTTGATACTTCTAATATATTAAATACAAGAATTAAGACAAATTTATTAAATAATTCTAATCATACCCTTAATACTTCTAATATATTAAATACAAGAATAAACACAAATTTATCAAATAATTCTAATTATGTCCTTAATACCTCTAATTATGCGGCTACAAATATCAAACGGATGGATGAAGCATTAAACAATAAAGCAACACAGGAAGTCGTGGATAATGTTTTAGGTGCTACATCAGCATTGGATAATTTGGTTTCTTTTTTTGGTGGAACTCCCACAATATACGCTGTGATTCCTATAATGGCAACAGTATCCTCTGCGGCTTCAGCAACAGCAACATCAGCCAATGAAAAAGTTGATAATTTAATTTTAACCACTACCACAGATACGGCGAATAATTCTAATTATATATTAAATACTTCCAATAATATATCTACAAGAACAGACACAAATTTATTGAACTATTTACTTAATACATCTAATAATATATCTACTAGAATAAACGCAAATTTATTAAATACTTCTAAATATACCCTTAATACTTATAATATATTAAGGTTAGATTATGATGCTAAAATATTAAATACTTTTAACGTCAATTTATTAAATACTTCTAATAATATTCTTAATACATCTAATATATTAAGGTTAAATTATGATGCTAAAATATAAAACACTTCTAACATCAATTTATTAAATACTTCTAATTGTATTCTTAATACATCTAATATATTAATCTTAGATTATGATGGTAAAATATTAAATACTTCTAATACTGTTTTATTGAATACTTCTAATTATATTCTTAATACTTCTAATAAATTAATGTTAGATTATGATGGTAAAATATTAAATACTTCTAATACTGTTTTATTGAATACTTCTAATTATATTCTTAATACTTCTAATAAATTGATATTAGATTATGATGTTAAAATATTAAATACTTCTAATACTGTTTTATTGAATACTTCTAATTATATTCTTAATACTTCTAATAAATTGATGTTAGATTATGATACTAAAATATTCAATACTTCTCATTTATTAAATACAAGAATAAACGCAAATTTATTGAATAACTCAAATTATACACTTAATACATTTAATAATATATCTACAATCTTAAACGCTAATTCATCGAAAAACTCAAATTATACACTTAATACATCTAATATATTAAGATTAGATTATGATGCTAAAATATTGAATACTTCTAATACTAATTTATTCAATTCTTCTACTTATATTCTTAATACTTCTAATTTATTAAATACAAGAATAAACGCAAATTTATTGAATAACTCAAATTATACACTTTATACATCTAATACTATATCTACAAACATAAACACTAATTTATTGAATAACTCAAATTATACACTTAATACATCTGATACTATATCTACAAGAATAAACAATTTACCACAGCCTAATTTAGCACCTTACAGATTGATAGCGGACAGTTATACAAAAGCAGAAAATGATACACATATATTAAATACATCTGATACTATATCTACAAGAATAAACAATTTACCACACCCTAATTTAGCACCTTACAGATTGATACCAGACAGTTATACAAAAACGAAAAATAACACGCAAATATTAAACAATTCTAACTATACACTTAATACATCTAATACTATATCTAATAATTCAAATATTATATCCAATAATTTAAATAATAATTTATCATCTCAATGGACATCAACAGGATTAAATATTAATGATACAACGGGAAATGTAGGAATTGGAACAGGAGTACCAACAGACCAATTACATATTTTTAAAAATACTAATAGTGGATGGGCTGGTAGAGGTATTTTTGTTAATGCTAATTTAAACTTTGTTTGAGGGGTGGTTAATAACCATGTTTATATAGGCGGACATAATTACGCATTAAATACTTGGACACTGACTTATATTGGCAGAAATGTAGGTATAGGTCTTGAAAGTCCTCAAAACTGTCTGACACTAAAAATTCATTATAGAGATGAAAATACTGGGTTTATGTTAGATGTTGACGATGTTGGTACTTATAATATTAAGTTTTTTTCTTATGTAGTAGGTAATGGATTAGTAGGACATAAGTTTAAATTAAACAATCAAGACACTATCCACGATAATATACTATGTTTTGCTCCTGATGGAAATATGGGAATTGGCAATTCGCAAGGGAACTTACATATAATATCAGCAAATCCACAATTATTATTAGAAAGTATCAGACAAGGTGGAGGAGTTAATAACTTCGGTAATAGCGGACACAGAGTAGGTAGGAATGCAGGTATAGCAAACTTTACTGGAGGGAATGATGTTGTACTTTGGACGGCAGGAGATGGGCACTGTGGGTTACCAACTGCGGTGGAAGTTTAATACTATCAAGTAATGGAAATGTAGGAATTGGAAGTATTGTTCCGAGTTATCCATTAACTATTGGAAATGCTTCTGTCGGTGGTAGTGATGGGAAAATATCATTTGGAAAAAATAATGGAGGTGGTGGTTCAAGATTTTTTACTGTTAAATACAACGCTAATTTTGATATGTGTTTTAGCGATTATGATAATAAGGATGTATTTAAAGTTCGTTGTAATGCTCCCGCTGATAGTTTAGCTGTTAATAGTAATGGAAATGTTGGTATAGGTAATCCTAATCCATCGCAAAAATGAACAGTTGAGGGAAATTCTCTATTAAATGGAACTTTAAATACAGTAGAACAAACAGGAACAATATCAACCCCGAGCGTTGGTTCAATTGTATTAGACCATGCAAATTATGGCAGTTCATCATCCATAACATTTAGAAGTAAAGTTGATAGAGGATGTGACTTCAGATACATACAATATCAGGATGCTTCTGTCATAAATGGTGGTGGGGAAAGTGACTGTTTAGTGATAAGACAAATAAATATGCCTATATGAGCAACGAACGCATTTATATATTTATATTTTGGTGATATTGGGTCTCATACTCTATTTATAAAAGAAGGTAATTCATATAATAAAAGAATGGGAGCAGGTGGGAATGGTTGGGACTTTAGTGAAACTTATTATCCAGGCAATCATATAAGGCTTTGGTATCATTGGAGAAATGTTGGTGAAAGAATTACGGCGATATGTTATTGGTTCAATTTAAAAATTATTACTATATAATACATGGAACAAGAAAAAGGAAACGGCGGAGGAATTGAAAAAGAAGAGATTATAAACGAAACATACGCAGAATATCCAGAAAAAAGAAAACCCGCACAATTCTTAATGTTTAAAAATATATTATTTGAAAAAAGAAAGATATTATCAACAGAAAGCGATAAATATGTGCTATTAGATTTTCCTATGAATGAAATAAATAAAGATAACATACTTAAATATAGACAAGAATTGCAAGATTATTCCGCTTTAAGTTTTTTTCATAATTTCAATTGGGATTATGGAGAAGGTGAAAGATTATTACCAAAATTAACATTAGTTAAATAAACATACTTATTTTTTAATCAAAATTCAAAAAATATTCTCCTGTTTGAACTTTTATTGCGCTTTATTTCCAAAATTAATTTCCAAGGGTCCCTATATATAACAAAAGGTCAAAAAAGATAGGATATAATAATAATAATATCTAGTGGGCATTTGTTCGATGAATTTATCGAACCATTCATATTTCTATATACGTAAAATATAATATTGAAAAAGAGAGCGAATTTTTACCCGTTGCGTGAGCGAAAGGACTTAAGGGATTTGAAGGAGTTTTTTTTGATGAATTTAATAAAGATATATATACTGTTTTAATAATAATAATAAAAATAATGTAATTTTCTATAATAAGTTGTATAAGTTGTATAAGTTGTATATGTTGTATATGTTGTATATGTTGTATATGTTGTATATGTTGTATAGGTTTAACCCTAAACTTCCCACATATAGAAAAAATATTTGAAAGTCAAAAGTTGGGGGGCAAACCTGTACAACATATACGACCTATACAACATGGCTTAAGTACTTAAAGGATGAAATGGAGTTCGTGAATATCTTCAGCACATTCAGCGAAAATCGCTTACACAAATTCGGCGAAATATGTTGGGGTGCATTATCGAGATTTGTAAAATATATTTTACGCATTCAGCAAAATCACCTTACACAAATTCAAAATATAATCGCTTTTTGAAAAGTCTGATTCTAAAAACCAAAATGCAATTTTAGTATTTCGGCTATGTATATAAGGTACATCAAGTATATAAGGTATCTAATGTATCTTAC
>Ga0105055_10011038_pt1 | contig 11206 bp, 11 predicted proteins | sample BON03_FD_78090 | JGI IMG/M metagenome (GOLD analysis project Ga0105055, IMG submission 78090) | Freshwater microbial communities from Lake Bonney liftoff mats and glacier meltwater in Antarctica - BON-03 | ecosystem: Environmental > Aquatic > Freshwater > Ice > Glacier meltwater | place: Lake... | reverse complement strand
CTGGGGGAAAGCTCGCGCTGGGCAGTCATTGTTTGCATTAGCCACACGGAAACACAGGCGAGCGATGGTGCCCGCGGCGCAAGGGGTGAGCCACATTAATGGGGGCGAGGTTAAGACCCGATTAACTATCACGGCCGGCCGGAGCCCGTCAGCGGCCGAAAACGAATGAGTGGAAATCGGGTCAAACTCCCGCCGTTACTTTACTTTTCTGGCCACCGCCCGTAATTGACGTTTCGTCCGATCAGGCAAAGATCATCCGCCGAACTCCACCAAACTTGAACTAATATTCCGCCCGGGTCGCTCGATGAGGGCCGATCACGCTTGCGGACGGGAATTGGAATACGCATGACCGACACGACCTGGCCGAACCAAAGCGAACGCGATTTCATCATCAAGAATTTTCAGTTCGGCAGCGGCGAGACGCTGCCCGAGCTTCGCCAGAAATATTTCACCTTTGGAACGCCGCGCCGGAATTCCGCGGGCCAGATCGCCAACGCGGTGCTGCTGATCCACAACACCACCGGCACCGGCAAGAGCTGGCTTCTTCCCGAACTCGCCGGCGAACTGTTCGGGCCGGACCAGCCGCTCGACGCGACACAATACTTTTTCATCGTTCCGGACATGATTGGCTTCGGCGGATCGAGCAAGCCGAGCGACGGGCTGCGGGCGCGGTTTCCGCACTATCGCTATGTCGACATGGTGGTCGCGCAACACCGCCTCATCACGGAAGATCTCGCCATTCCGCATCTGCATCTGATCGTCGGGATGTCGATGGGCGGCATGCTGACCTGGATGTTCGGACAGATGTTTCCTGACTTCATGGATGCGCTCTTGCCCATTGCCAGCCAGCCGGGCCCGATGAGTGGACGCAACTGGATTCAGCGCCGCCTCAACATCGAGGCAATCCGCAACGATCCGGAATGGAACGACGGCGACTACGAAAAAAATCCGTCACGCTGGGTTTTCACGGCGCCGATCGGAGCGCTGATGACGCAGAGCGTGGTCCGCATTCAGGAAATGGCGCCGACGCGCGAGGCCGGCGACGCGCTCTACAAGCGGTTTGTCGAACGGGCGAAAACCGGCGACGCCAATAACCGGCTCTATCAGTTGGAAGCCTCGATGGACTACGACCCCTCCGGCGATCTCGACAAGATCAAGGCCCGGCTGTTCGCGATCAATTTCGCGGACGATGAATTGAATCCGCCGGCGCTTGGCGTACTTGAGCCGGCTATCGCCAGGATCCCCGGCGCACGCTGCGTAACCGTGCCGGCGGGGCCGACGACCCAGGGCCATTACTCGACCATGCGGGCCGCGGTCTGGAAGAGCTATCTGGCGGAGTTTATGGCCGGACTGCCGCAACGCTGATCGTCAAATCAGGCCACCAAGTCCGCTCACCCGGCGTGGGGCGGGTGCGACCTCGGCGCGCTTTGACTGCCATTCGGCGCCACCTATAAATGCTGCGGCACTCAAAAGAAGTGCTGAAAACAGGTGGAAACAAAAATGATTTCAACTTCTCGCAAGGTCGCTACGACGCTTGCTGTCACCCTGGCCATCGGTGTCGCCGGGCTGTGGCCGGCCAAGGCGCAGACTTATCCGGACAAGCCGATTCACATCATGGTGCCGTTCCCCGCCGGCGGGCTGGTCGACGTGCTGGCGCGCGCGGTCGGCAATGAAATGTCGAAGTCGCTCGGGCAGCCGGTCATCGTCGAGAACCGCCCGGGCGCCGGCGGCAACATCGGCGCCGACGTTGTCGCCAAGGCCGCGCCCGATGGCTACACGCTGCTGATGACGTCGCCCGGCATCCAGAGCATCAATGAGTTTCTCTACAAAACCATGCCGTTCGATCCGGATAAGGCTTTCGTGCCGATCTCCATGGTCGCCGACATGTCGATGCTGGTCGTGGTGCATCCCAAGACCAAAATCAAAACGCTGAAAGAGCTGGTCGATTTTGCCAAAGCCAATCCGAACAAGCTCAACTTCGGTTCGGCAGGCATCGGCACTACCGGCCATCTTGGCCAGGCGCTGCTGGTACATGCCGGACAGATGAAAATCACCCACGTGCCATATCGCGGAGCGGCACCCGCGGTTACCGACCTCGTCGCCGGTCAGATCGACGGCGTGGTCGACAATCCGCCGACGGTGCTGGCGCATATCAAAGCGGGCACCATCACCGCGCTGGCCGTGGCGGGCAAAAAGCGGCTCGACGTGTTGCCGGATGTGCCGACGGCGGCCGAAGCCGGCCTGCCTGGATGGGAAGCCTCGTCCTGGTTCGGTCTGGTGGCGCCGACCGGCACGCCGCCTGCGATCATCGCCAAGCTGCACGGCGAAGTGGTCAAGGCGATGAAGAATCCTCTGCTGCTGAAGTTGTCCGAACGCGGAATGCGCATGGTCGGTGACAGCCCCGAGGAGTTCGGCAAGTTCATTGTCGATGAGCGCAAGAAGTGGGGCGAGATCATCAAGTCGGCCAACATCCAGGCGCAGTAAGTAATGAGCTCTCCCCGCCAAGCGGGGAGAGCTTCAACCTTGGACGTGTGGCTTCGGTTTCCCGGCCGGGCTATTCGAGGCGATGTCCGTCGCTTGAGAAGCGAAACAGCGTCTGCGCACGTTTCACGCGTGCCGACGGCCCTGGAACGATACCCCATTGATCCACGCGGCCCGGCGGCCAGGTCCAGTCCTGCGGACCGCGGGCGACGTGATCGTCCCCGACCTGCTGCATTTCGGCGGTGTATTCCAGCGGCAGTTCCTCCGGTCCGCAGAAGTAAGCGAACACGTTGTCGCCGGGGCCATGGCGGCCCGGTCCCCATTCCACCGGATAACCGTGATCGCGCATGCGGCCGATCCCGCGCATCACCGAGTCGAGCTCCGGCATTTCGAAGGCGATGTGGTTGAGCGTGGCGTCCTTGTTGAAGCCGATGACCATGCTGTGGTGGTCGGCGCCGCACCCGATGAATCGGAAATTGTTGGCGTGGTCGGACAAGTGGAAGCCAAGCGCGTCGCGCATGAACGCGAAGGTCGTTTCGTTGTCGGCGCAGTTCAGATTGACGTGGGACACTTTGCGGGGCCGATCCGGACGGTCGTTGGCGTCCGCGTGATCTGCGACGTCGCAAACCACGGCGTAGTTGCGGCCTTCCGGGTCTTTAAAGCCAAAGCCGTAACCGCCACCGGGTGACGACAGTACGCGTGGTGGTGCGTCGACTGGTTGGCCTGAAGCGCGAACCTGCTCATGCAGCCGGTCGACGGTCGCGCGATCCTCGGCGTCAAAAACGATACGGACGATACCGGTGCGGGGCCCCTCCCGCAGCGTCAGGATGTGGTGGAAGCTCATGGTGCCCCGCATGCAGACGATGCCACCGTCCGAAGAGACCGTTGCCAGATTCCAGACCTGACTGAAAAAGCGCTCGGCCGTTTCAAGATTGGTCACGGTAAGGTCAACCGCGCGGACGGCGCGGACACGGGCTTGAGTCATGCGGGCACTCGGAAATGCTGGTGAAACGGCGTTAGGGGATAGCCGTATAGCATCCGGCGGTCGCGATCGCACCAGCGGCCCCACAAAAAGAGAGGCCCCCGGTTCTTGCGAACCGAGGGCCTCAACGGAAGGGACAGTGCCGGGTTTCCGCCCCTACCGCTAGCTCGTTACGGTGCCGCTAGTGCACCACCTCGCCGTGCAGCGAGATGTCGAGGCCGTCGCGTTCGGTTTCCTCGGTGACCCGCAGTCCGATGACCATCTTGATAATCATCAGGATGATGAAGGTCGCGATGGCGTCGTACACGACGGTCGCGGCCACGCCGTAGAACTGCAGCACCACCTGATAGGCGTTACCGTCGATGAGGCCAGCCTTGCCGGCGATCGCCGTGCGGGCCAGAACACCGGTCAGGATCGCGCCGACGATGCCGCCGATTGCGTGCACGCCGAAGGCATCGAGGCTGTCGTCATAGCCGAACATATGCTTGAGGCTGGTTGCGCCCCAGTAGCAGATGACGCCGGCGAACACGCCGATGACCAGCGCGCCGATCGGATCGACGAAACCGGATGCCGGTGTAATGGCAACCAAACCGGAGACCGCACCCGAACAGATGCCGAGGATCGAGGGCTTACCCTTGAATGCCCATTCCGCGAACATCCAGGCGAGCGCCGCCGTACCGGTGGCGATCTGCGTGACCGCCATCGCCATGCCGGCCGCGGCGTTGGCGCCGACAGCCGAACCGGCGTTGAAGCCGAACCAGCCGACCCACAGCATCGAAGCGCCGATCATGGTCAGCACCAGGTTGTGCGGCGCCATGTTTTCGGTGCCGTAGCCTTTGCGCTTGCCGACGACGATCGCGCATACGAGACCGGCAACGCCGGCGTTGATGTGCACCACGGTGCCGCCTGCGAAGTCGAGCACGCCGAGGCCACCGAGATAGCCGCCGGGACCCCAGACCCAGTGACAGATCGGCGAATAAACGAACAATGACCACAGGACCATGAACCACATCATCGACGAGAACTTCATGCGGTCGGCGAAAGCGCCGCAAATCAAGGCCGGCGTGATGATGGCGAAGGTCATCTGGAAGGTCATGAAGACCGACTCGGGAATGGTGCCGTTGATGGCGCCGACGTCCATCCCCATCAGCAGGAAGCGCGAGTTGCCGCCGATGAAGCCGCTGCCTTCAGTGAAGGCCCAGCTGTAACCGATCACCATCCACACGACGGTGATCAGCGAGGTGATGGCGAAGCTCTGCATCACGGTCGCCAGCACGTTCTTCTTGCGGACCATGCCGCCGTAGAACAGCGCAAGACCGGGAATGGTCATGAACAGCACGAGAGCGGTCGAGGTCAGCAACCAGGCGGTGTCGCCGGTGTCGATCTTCGGCGGCGGCGGCGCGGCCGCTGCGGGCGCGACGGTTTGCGCCAATGCGCCATCGGCGATAATCAAGCCGATGATCAGTGCGGCGAGCGCTATCAGCCCCGCACTGGAAAACTTCTTCAACGTCATGGTCTAACTCCTGTCGATAATGTTGCGGTGCGGGTTACTAGAGGGCCGCTGCGTCGGTCTCGCCGGTGCGAATGCGCACGGCGCTGTCCAGCCCGAAGACGAAAATCTTTCCGTCGCCGATCTGTCCGGTCTTGGCAGCGCCGGTGATGGCGCCGATGACTTTGTCGACCTGGTTGGCAGCGACAGCCACTTCCACTTTGACCTTGGGAAGGAAGCTCACCGCATATTCGGCACCACGGTAGATTTCCGTGTGGCCCTTCTGACGTCCGTATCCCTTGACCTCGGTAACGGTCAGCCCCTGCACGCCGATGGAAGTAAGGGCGTCTCGGACCTCGTCGAGCTTGAATGGTTTAATGATGGCCATGACGATTTTCATGGATTCGATCCCCGCTTGAGCCCGTTTTAACTTTACGCAGTGCGGGCGGTTTCACTGAGCCAGGGGCCGTCGAAGCACGCTTCGCAGGCATGACCGCAAAGATAGAATCAAACGCCGTGCCAGACGCCGGCGAAGGCTCTAACCGACTGATTCAAAAGCTTAAATTCTGGGAAGCGGAGGCGGCGCGGAATACCGTCGAGGGCTTGCGCCTACAATCGCGCCAGCCAGTTTAGGCTCTGCATAAAAATTAATCAGGCATGTGCGCGGACGAAATGAGCGGTAATTGTCCGGAAATTAGCGCCCCGCCCCGGGGTGGGGCAGGGCGATTCGGTTGCGACTTTCGTCTACTGCAGCGCCTCGCCATGCTGGCTGACGTCGAGACCCATGATCTCGTCCTCTTGCCGGACACGCAGCGGTACCATGAAGCCGACGAGCTTGAGGATGAGGAAAGTCACGCCGCCCGACCACGCCAAGGTGACACCGATTCCGTAAAGCTGCGCCAGCAATTGCTGGCTGTTGCCCTCAAGCAGACCGGAGACGCCGTCCGGCATTTCTGCGGTTGCCGAGAGCGCGCCGACGGCGAATACGCCGACGAGTAAGGTTCCGACCAAGCCGCCGACACCATGCACGCCGAACACGTCGAGCGAGTCATCGTAACCGAGCTTGATCTTGAGCGAGGTGCAGGCCCAGAAACAAACCGCGCCGGCCATCACGCCAATCAGCACGCCATGCATCGGCATGACGAAGCCCGACGCGGGCGTGATGGTGCCGAGCCCGGCAATCGCGCCTGAGATGATGCCGAGCACCGACGGCTTGCCGCGCGTCCACCATTCCAAAGCCATCCATGTGAAGGCGCCGGCGCTGGCCGCGAGATGCGTCGAGGTGATGGCGAGTACAGCGCGTCCATTGGCGCCCAAGGCGGAGCCGCCGTTGAAGCCCATCCAGCCGACCCACAATAAGCCGGTGCCGATCACCGCTAAAGTAAGATCATGTGGCGACAGGTTTTCGTGGCCGTAGCCGCGCCGCTTGCCGACGACGAGGGCCGCGACCAGACCGGCGACGCCGGCATTGAGATGAACGACCAAACCGCCGGCAAAATCGACGACGCCGTAACTGCCGAGGAAGCCGCCGCCCCAGACCCAATGCGCGATCGGCACATAGACCAGAAACAGCCAGAAAACGCTGAATAACAGAAACGCAGAGAAACGCAGGCGATCCGCTACCGAGCCTGCCACCAGCGCCACCGTGATGATGGCGAAGGTCATCTGATAGAGCATGAACAGACTTTCGGGAATCGTCGGCGCCAGCGACGAAATCGAAGAGAGTGTGATGCCGTTGAGGAATGCGCGATCGAGAGTGCCGATGAATGCGCCGTCGCCAGTGAAGGTCAGGCTGTAGCCGGCGACCGCCCATAGAATCGAAACGAGAAATGTGGCGGCCATGCTTTGCGCCATGGTGGCGAGCACATTCTTTTTGCGCACCATGCCGGCATAAAAGAGGGCGAGGCCGGGGATCGTCATCATCAGCACCAGGCCGGTGGCCGCGATCATCCAGGCGGTGTCGGCCTTGTCGATTTTCACTTCAGCAGCAGCGCTTTGCGCGAACGCAGGATGTGCGACGATTACGGCAAGTGTGCACACAGCCGTAAGCGCGGCCGCGCGGCGACATAAATTTGGCATTTCGTTCCCCCCGGCAGAATCAATAATTCGATTGGTCTTCGAACTTGTTGCTATTGAATTAGAGCGCGTCGACGTCGGTCTCGCCGGTGCGGATGCGCACTGCCTGTTCGATCGGCGTGACGAAAATTTTTCCGTCGCCGATCTGGCCGGTGCGCGCGGCCGCGGTGATCGCGTCCACCACCTGGTCGAGTTGTTCGGTCGACACCGCGACTTCCAGGCGCACTTTGGGCAGGAAGTTCACGGCGTACTCGGCGCCGCGATAAATCTCCATGTGACCCTTCTGGCGGCCATAGCCTTTGACCTCGCTCACGGTCATGCCGTGAATGCCGATGCGGGTGAGGGCGTCGCGCACTTCGTCGAGTTTGAACGGTTTGATGACTGCGATGACCAGCTTCATGATGTCCTTTGGCTTCCTTCCGGAGTATCCACGGTGGAATAACGAAAACCCGGCCGGTTCGGTGCCGGTACGGGCTCATATGATCAAGGTAGCGTCAGGTGGCCCAAAGATTAAGCGGGATTATTGCCGCGCCCACAGGCAAAGGCCAATAACTGCCGGGATCCTGAGCATTATGGGGCAGTAAAGCTGCCATATTGAGGGGTCTTGACGCGTGCCGGCGGGCGCGGGGGAGTCGTCAAATTCAGGCCCCGAGCAGATCGGGAATTACGATTCCGGCTTGACGGAGCGCCGCAGGCGCACGAGGCCTTCCTGCGCCACCGAGGCGACCAGCGTGCCGTCGCGCGTGAAAATAAGTCCGCGGGCGAGGCCGCGCGAGCCGTGCAGATTCGGAGAATCCTGCGCGTATAAAAGCCACTCGTCGGCGCGAAACGGACGGTGCAGCCAAAGCGCATGATCCAGACTCGCCGCCATGAATTCCTTTTCAAACAGCGTCCGCCCGTGGCGCACCAGCGCGGTGTCGAGCAATCCCATGTCGGTTGAGTAGGCCAGCACGCATTGATGGATCGACGGATCGTCCGGCAGCGCGCTGTTGGTCTTGAACCAGACATTGAAGCGGCCGTCGGAAAGCTTCTTGCCGAGGTAGCGTTCGTATTCGACCGGACGCAGCTCGATCGGCCGCTCACGTTCGTAATAGCGCCGCACCGGATCGGGCATGGTCGGCAGAAGACTTTTGCGCACTTCGGACTCGCTCGGCAGTGCCTCCGGCATTGGCACATCCGGCATTTGCGCCTGATGATCGAGCTGGCCCGGTTCGTCGGCATGAAACGAGACCAGCATGGAAAAAATCGGATGGCCGTGCTGGCGCGCCGTAACGCGCCGCGTCGTGAAGCTGCCGCCGTCGCGCATGCGATCGACGTCGTAGATGATCGGCACCTTCGGATCGCCCGGCAGCAGGAAGTAGGCGTGCATCGAATGCGGCGGCCGGCTGGCGTCGACCGTGCGCACGGCCGCGACCAGCGCCTGTCCGATCACCTGTCCGCCGAACACACGCTGCCAGCCGGATTGCGGCGATGTCCCGCGATAGAGGTTCACGTCGAGTGCTTCGAGATCGAGGATGGATAGAAGATCGTCGACGGCGGCGGTCATGAGGACGAGGCTCTCGTTTCAATCTGCCGTCAATGACGCCGTCTGGCGGCGCCGAGTCAAGGCGTGCGCTGCAGTCATGCCAGAGTACTGAAATACAGACGGGCGGCAGTTGGCCCGCCGCCCGTTACCGGATCGCCTGGTGTCGAGACGTTTTGCTAGATGAAGTAATATACCGCGCCAAGCACGACGATAATAACGCCGAGCCAGATCAGCGTTTGGGTCAAATTCATGCCGCTTTGGGTGTCGGTAGTCATGGTGTCGCCCTCCTTGGTGGGAGCGCGCGCCCGGCCCTTCCGGACGAGGTGCTCCCGGACGACTTATACTTTAGTCTAATATTCGGGCAAAATCTTGACCTGCGTCAAATCCCAGGAAAATCGGCCGACCGGTCCTGGGGTGCGGCAAGCTATTGAATAGACTACAAGAGATGGAAAGGCCGGGTTAGGCCGGCTTGAGAGGATGTCGATGCCTGTGGGAAAGACCGAACGGCGCGACGTGGTCATCGGCGGCGCCGGGTTCGCCGGGCTGGCCCTGGCGATCGCGCTGCGTCAAGGCCTGGGTGATTCCTTCAGTGTGACGGTCGCCGATCCGGCATTGGCGAGCGTGCCGTCCAAGGACCCGCGCGCCACCGCGATCGCCGCCGCTGCGCGCCGTCTGTTCGAGGCGATCGAGGTCTGGGACGCGGTGGCGCCGACCGCGCAGCCGATCCTCGACATGGTGGTGACCGATTCAAAACTCGACGACGCGGTGCGGCCAACCTTTTTGAGTTTCGGCGGCGAGGTCGAAGAGGGCGAGCCCTTCGCGCACATGATCGAGAACCGGTATCTGATCGATGCGCTGGTCGCGAAAGCGCGCGCGCTCGGCGTCGATCTGCGCGCAACCGCGGTAAGCGGATTTGAGAACGCGCCGAACAAAGTCGATGTCGCGTTCACCGATGGCGAAACGATTTCCGCGCGGCTTCTGGTCGGCGCCGATGGCGCGCGTTCGCAAATCCGCGAGCAGGCCGGCATCGTCACGCACGGATGGAATTACGATCAGTCGGCGATCGTCACGACCGTCGGTCATGAGCGTCCGCACAATGGCCGCGCCGAGGAGCATTTTTTGCCGGCGGGGCCGTTCGCGATTTTGCCGCTGACCGGAAACCGCTCTTCGATTGTCTGGACCGAGAGCAAGCGCGAAGCCGAACGCATGATCGCGCTGCCGGACGGCGAATTCCACGACGAGCTGGAGAAACGATTCGGCTTGCATCTCGGCGACCTGAACGTGATCGGTCCGCGCCGCGCCTTTCCGCTCGGCCTGTTCACCGCGCGCGAATTCATCGCCGAGCGTATCGCGCTGGTGGGCGACGCCGCGCACATCATTCATCCGATCGCCGGGCAGGGCTTGAATATGGGCCTGCGCGATGTCGCGGCGCTGGCGGAAGCCATTGCCGATGCCGCACGGCTCGGCCTCGATATCGGCGCCATGGATGTTCTGGAGCGTTATCAGCGCTGGCGGCGCTTCGACACCATGACCATGGGCGTTGCCACCGACGGGTTGAACAAACTGTTTTCGAATTCGTCCGACGTGCTGCGGCTGGCGCGCAATATCGGACTCGGCGTGGTCGAGCGCATCCCCGCGCTCAAGCGTGTTTTTATTCGCGAGGCGGCAGGCTTTACCGGCGACGTGCCGAAGCTGATGCGGGGCGAAGGGGTTTAGTTCTTGATCCCTCCCCCGAAGGGGGAGGGTGGCCGCGAGCTTTAGCTCGCGGTCGGGTGGGGGAATACGTTGACCAAACCCCACCCGGCTCGCATTCGCTCGCCACCCTCCCCTTGCAGGGGAGGGATAAGAAAATTCAGCTCAACGGAATGCTGCCGACGTGATCCTGAAACGCCTTGCGCGATGAAATCGCAGCGTACCAGCGGTCGAGGTTGGGCGTCGCCGGCCGACCTGGCACCAATTGGCGGTAGCGGTAGCACATGACGCCGACCGGAATGTCGCCATAAGAGAAGGCGGGGCCGGCGAGGAATTCGGTTTTCGCCAGTTGCTTGTCCATGATCACCATGCAGTCGGTGGTTTTTTCCTGCGAGGTTTTGATCGCGGCCATGTCGCGCTTTTCTTCCGGCGTGCGGATCAGGCCCCAGAATGCGTGATAGATCGCCGGGCCGACGACGGACAGTTGCCAATCCATCCACTGGCTGGCGAGGCCGCGCTGCTTGATGTCCTTCGGCTCGATCACGCCGGCCTTGTCGTGCTTGTTGGCGAGATAGCGCACGACCGAATTCGATTCCCACAGAAGGAAGCCGTCTTCCTCCTCCAGCGTCGGCACCAGGCCGTTCGGATTCATCGCCAGATATTTCGGCTCTTTGTTCAAGCCGTATTTGCCGCCGACATCGATACGATTGTGTTCGATGCCGAGTTCGCCAATCGCCCACATCGCCTTCTGTACGTTGGATGAGGTGTTGCGGCCCCAGATCTTGATCATTGCACTCGCTCCTTAATTCCTGAGCCTGCTTTTACACCGTCATGGCCGCGGTTGTCCCGGGGCGCGCGGCTTTGTGAGAAAACAAAAATGCCCCGCAGGCGGGGCATCATCGCATGGTGAAATTAGTGCTTCGCTAATCCAGTCGCCGCGCTTCTTCCGGCAGCATGATCG
>Ga0105055_10011035_pt1 | contig 11208 bp, 9 predicted proteins | sample BON03_FD_78090 | JGI IMG/M metagenome (GOLD analysis project Ga0105055, IMG submission 78090) | Freshwater microbial communities from Lake Bonney liftoff mats and glacier meltwater in Antarctica - BON-03 | ecosystem: Environmental > Aquatic > Freshwater > Ice > Glacier meltwater | place: Lake... | reverse complement strand
TGAGCGCCAAAGGCGCACCGCATGATGGGCAAGACACAGTAAAGACACTGCGAACGATCATTTGGTACAAACGTGCTTGTATTAGGCAAACAACGCGACAACCTTCTGTCGCCGTCCAACCTCCTTCAGCAGTTTACGCCACCGCGTTTAGGACTATGTTTCCCTCAACACACTGTAACACTGGCATGAACTGTCGAGTTGTGTGTACAACGCATTTTAACATTGAAAAAGAAAAATGCGCAGTTCCAGGACATTCTATACTAAAGAGTAGTAGACCAGGTGTGACATGTCTTTGAAACACTTTCTTTGTGAGAAAATATCTTCTCTCCATTTTCTGTTCGCAATGAATTGTTTTTCCGTGAACACCATGTCTGTATCAACACGTCTCTCGCTGTACACGGTGTCTCGGATGTGGGATAGACACCGGTCAGCCTCGGATGTTGGTTAGACACTGGTCAGATTTCACAATCGTCCTTCGCGTGAAAATATTATCTACTTCGTAGTGTCTACCTACATCTCTCTACGTTTCGAATTGAGGTTGAGGTCATCTCTTTTATTGTCGTTCGACAAGGTTGTGGTACTGGGTGTTGTCACAAGACTATGGAAAATAGATCAATCAATTGATCACAACATCACACTATTCGGTGAACTAGTTTCCAGTCCTGTTTGGTTTTCAAATTTTTCCACCCTTTAATACGTATGGTCGTTCAATGACATCTCTGATTCACTCATTCTTAAGTACAGATGTTGGTCAACATAAAAACTGTTGTCAAAAACAAACAAATAGAACAAAAAACCACATGTATGACTAACAAAGACATAAAAGATGTGATATCCAATATAGGTTCATGTTATACTCAACATGGACTCATACTTTGGGTATAGAACTAGGGAAAAATAAGAGTCAATGTGTTTAATATTACAATACCAACCAATAAATTGCACCTGTGAATTGCGATGAAATGTCAGCGTGTCTAGCTGAAAAGAATGCCCTGGTATCCACCATTTGCAGCGGTGAAACTTCCAGATATGGGGTAACGAAGTTGTAGAGACAAACAAAACCCAACCGTCCATGTCTTCTTCCCTTTCCCCCCCCCCCCCCGATATGTTTTAGTCTGGGCTAGTGTAGCACTAGCTCCGGAGCAACTGATGACAAGTTCTGTGACGACTTTACATATACACGCTACATTAAGCCGCCATAAAGCGATGCCTCGGAGACAGTGGCCGCCTATGTGGTACAATAAATATGAGGTGGCGAGACATAGCGAAGGAAAGAGAGAAAGAGCAAGAGATAAATACAGTTTTCAGGGAAATTGTGCATATAGATCGTGACAATTTTACATATACACGTTGCATCAGGCCGCCGTACAGCGACACCTCGGAGACAGCGGCAGGTTGTAGTGTGATACAAGTAATATGAGGTGGCGAGACAAAGTGAAGGAAAGAGAGAAAGAGCAAGAGATGAATACAGTATTCAGGGGAAATGTGCATATGTATCGTTAATATGAACTTCTATACCTGTGCAGACAGATTCGTAAATGTTTCTGAGGGTCATACATTGAAAGAGAACCAATAACATGTGAGAGAACAAGAGGGAATTTCAAACACTCGAGTTGCCCGGCAGGTTCGCAGCACTTACAGGGTTGGCAGCGGCGTGGTAGTTCGAGCCGGGCATCCATGCAAGCTCCTGCTCCATTCTGAGAGGCAGACCAAAATGTGAACACACAACCTCGCGCACTTTCCGACCCAGCACAGTGCAGCAAAAATCTCGTCGCGCTGCTAAATTAAACACAGGCGAGTGGAACCCCCTGGAAAAATCGGTGTCTCCAGCGGAAAAAGGAAAAAAACAAAAATGCGCATGGCAAATTCACACGTGCATGGCATCGTTTCGGAACGCTCACACAAACACACTGAGCAACGCGCACAATAACACACTCACAGCAACACACCGGGCAGTCTCCTTGTTATGAATAGCGGGACCGTGGCTAGCGAGGGACTGCTGTACGTGGGAGTCGGTGCTAAACTGCAAGTTGTAGGGCACCTGGTGCTTCATCGAGGCTGAGCCATGCTCGGGGTGTGCGAGATCAAAGAGCTGAGGAGGGGAAACACAGCAGAGGGGGGAAAGGTGAGCACGCAGTAGCAGTACCAGAATGTGTGTACATTCCCACTTCCACTGCACTTGGGACCAACGAACAGGTGCACACTGCCTGAAAACAGCTGGTGTAACACGGCCACAACACAGCCTGTCCTCTGGCCCTCTCTTGCGTCCGCACGCACGTCCGGCTGTTCTCCTTCATCCTCCGAACACGGTCCCGACCTCACCACAAAAGGGTCCCAGGAGGACCCTTTTGTCTTTGTCTGTTGTTTGACATACATTGTACACGTTGTCCACGGCTGGCATCGACCCTCACACCACCTTGCCCTCTACTCACAAAAGTCAGCATCGAAGCACTGCGAACAGTCGTCAACCAGTCTAATGATGCCCTTCATCCGTTTTGTACCTTAAAATTTTGTGAACCCCCCTTTTGCTTTGTCTGGAGGCGCCTCTTCGCACACCGAAATGCTGTACAAGGTACCATAAATCTTCATCCATGACCTACTTACACGTGTGTGTATAGAGGGAGTCTAAGATGTGTATGCGTGCAGCATATACAGGCGCGACAGGTGCTTTATTACGTTATCGTGGCCAGCAGCCTGCGGGTGTCGTGGTTTTGCTAGGCAAAACCACTCTTTTGTACGCACACGCGCACTTCATGCATGAAGTTTTCGTGCCACGAAAACTTCATGCATGAAGTGCGCGTGTGCGTACAAAAAAGGAGTCTAATAAAACTCCTGTCGCGCCTGTGTATGCTGCACGCCGACGTGCTATCCTGCCCGCATTACACGCCTCTACCGCCTCGCCCAGAGGCCGAAGACTCCGTCTGGCAAAACCACGATACCGCAGGCTGCTGGCGACGATAACGTAGACATGGACACTGCCAATGGGCAGGAGCTCGTGTGGCAACAGCCATGTGCACTGCCGGCGAGCGTGGTCCCATAGCAGGCGTCCCCAACGGGCACGTAGTGCCAGTCGATGCCAAGTTCAGAACTTCAGCGTCAAGAGCTGGGAAATTGCAGTTCGCCCCGTCTTCACGCTGCGCAGTGAGGTGTGGAGGACAGGGGGTGCAAGGGCTCGATGTACGGCCTTCTAATCCTCGTGTGCAACTTGTCATTAGGTCCTTATGCCCGCGGGCATGCACGTCCCCAACGCGCACCAGCTCATGTTCATGCCGATGTGGGACCCGAACGCCGAGTCTCTCGTGACCGGCCCTTCTCAGGACGACCACGACGGCGGCCCTGCGGCTGGCGTTGCCTCGGGCTTTGACCCCTCGGGCGGTGAGCCCTGCTACCAGTTCGGCAACCAGTGGGTAAGACCGCCCTCCTCGCCAGCATCAGATACAATCTAATTAGATTTCAGCATGGAAAGTGCGTTTTCAAAAAGTCGAGCCCTCCATGCAATATCTGCCATGTTAACATTTTGTTGGTGATGTTCGCAGGATCCCTAATTGTGCCGCAAAGGAAAGGGGAATCAAACCCACCTCTTGCTGTCAGCACGGAGCGAGCGAAACTGCGGGGTTATCTCAACTCCTTTTGCTGCCGCATGTAGCCTAGGTGACAAGATTCAGTGGTGTTTTGGGTCGTTCAAAGAGCACGGCGACTATTTGGTGTCGTCGTCCAGATTGGTCGATGACGTGTTTTTTATGGGGGGAAGAGCGATTTTGAGGAATTAGACCCTAGGATCGCTTTCAGTTTAGTATGCCATTTTGAAAGAAACAGCATTCAAACGTCTATCAGTGTGTGTGTACAGTACTGCATCATCTTTTTCAATCATGGTGTATATTATTATCCAAGCCACAGCAAGTTTGCACTGCATAATGTTTAGCGACCACGCTAAAAAAGGAAAGCTGGGACCAACCACATGAAAGAAACAAACTTTGCCACCCCGTCTCCCAACTACACCTCAGTCGTGCAACTCATGAAGACTATCCCAGGTACCCAGGCATGATCTCACATGATTGCGTCATCTATCTCTCCTGCAGAAAGAAAGAAAGAAAGAAAAATATCTGCGCCTGTACATTCTTACGCTACCCCTTTCTTCCCTCCAAGGGGAGGTTAAGTCGATATCTGCGGAGGCAACAGTCGAATAGCACGACCTAAAGACTGGTGTCTGCCCCAAGCCAATGAAGACAGTAAATTTGCACGGGTCTAAAAGTCATCAATGAAAGTCGACGAAATCGGCGCGGTCGCTTTCCTCGATTCAGGCCTCGAAGTGGCAAAAACAAGATGTGCAGGGATTTCTTCTTCGCAAACGTATGTTCTTCAAATAGAAACGTTACATTCGAGAATTTCATGCACACTAAAGAGAAAGAGTACAAGTTCTTGACAGGCAGTGTGAGTGGCCATATCAGGCCACGCTTTTAAAAAAAACAAAAAAGCCAGACCTTATATTCATGCAGCTGGTGTGCTACACATGCACACATACCGACAGCTAATAAATCATGTTCTGTTAGTATGAATAGTAATATCTAATTTCATTTGCCACTCGGAAAACGTAGTACTTCTGTAGCTTGCCGGCTGCTTGAGCAAACGATCTATCTTTTGATGCTGGTGTTAAAAGCATAGCCATCACCGCACGCTACCATTCAAGAACCTCTCTCTATTCATATTGCATGAAATTCTCGGAATTGACATGTGCAGGTGAGAAAAACACCTTTGCCACTACAAAATCTCTGAAATCTTGTGTCGGGCAGAGGTTCAGACCCGTGCTAAATTCAGGTTTACAGAGTTTCTTTGTTTGCCAGTGTTCCTTGAAAATAAATTCACCCCGAAATTCAACCCCGTGTACTGTGGCAAGTGGACCGTACCCACCTATGATGTTCATGTGCCCGAATCTGCTACAAATTATTGTATGTGTACACTGTAGACGACCGTGACATCTAACCCCTCGCGCTACAATCAAAACACACAAGGATTGCAACACCCGACCGCAGTCCTTGAAATATCCACTGTAAGTAAAAACACGACCGTGACTCAAGACATCTGTCACGGTGTGAAATTCAATTTCACCACTGTACTCTCAATTTCACCACTGTAATCGGGTTTCGTCCGTAAGACCCTACTTCCAACCACATGCAGTTCCTGTGCACATGTGGCTCAAACGTAGTACAACACTTTGTCACTTCGAAGAATCATTTGTATGCCAGTGAATTCAATAGTCGTACTGTCTCTATGCATTCCAAGTCAGTCGTCGGCCATTTGGTCAGTTGATTTTTTTTTTAATACCTACTTTTATGAATGTATTCAACTCCCTCGACCTACACTTGCAACGACCTACACTTTCAAAGCTCTAAATCACACCCCCCCCCACTGTTTCTATGTACTCATTCTTGCCAAATTCTCTTAAATCTCACCCACACCCAGGACTTACTGTTTTTCATACAGACATGACAACCCAAGTTCGTGTGCGAAATTTTGAAGGTTGGTCTCAAGTCTTGGGCCATGTTTCTACGTTTCGAAACACCGTGACAAATAGATCGGATGTTCGAGTCATACACTTACATATACATGCATTTACATGCGGACAAATATTTGTGTCTACATACGCACGAGCGTATGTATTTGATACTAGAGTATACACATGTACGTACATATACATCCCCGAATACATACACATATATGTATATGCACGTACACATACAATGTCAATACACATAGGAATATATGTACATACATATATATATTACATACAAGTACATTCAAGTATGTATATATGGGTGTGTGTGTGTGTGTCATACAGCGCGTCTTTCCACAGTACGGTAAACATACCGCACACACACTGCAAAAAGAAGATGTAACTTGATGAAATGGCCAACGACTTCATGCAAGCATACGACCACTTGACAGATATATATACATATGCATATATGTATGTATACTTGTATATGTATGAACATGTGACAGATATATATACATATACATATATGTGTGTACATTTTTATATGTATGTACATGTGTATAGGCATATGCATATACATGTATATGTATGTATGTACTGTGTGTAAAGTAAAACTTGAAGCTGTACACACGTACTGAATATGTGTATGCGTTCAAATAAAAACAGTGTTATACTCCGTTTCCTCCGTCGGGGGCCTCGCAGGTACTGTAGGCGTGCCCCTTGTAATACTGCGCATATGTACACACACATATATAAATGTCACGTATATTTCTATATGTCACAGGTGAATATACATGTATGCGAGTACCGAATAAGCGTGCCTATTGAAATGCGGTGCATATATACACACATATTTATATATATATATAGTTTACGTATATTCAAATATATCACACATGAGCATACATGTATATGAATATCCTGTAGGTGTGTCCCGTGAAATACTGTGCGACGATATATGCAAATATATATGTGTATGTATATCAAGTGTGTGTACATACATCACATGTGAGCATAAATATGAATCAGTAACCTACAAGAGAGTCCCTTGAAATACGGCGTTTCGAGGCGATTCGAGGTGGCTCAGCCTGCAAAACGCCTACATACAGTTACATACACACTTACATACGTTTGCATCTGTACACGCACACATAAATATTCATATACATACATATGTATGTATATATATATATATATATGTATATGTATATATATACATGTATATACATACATATATATATATATATATATATATATATATATATATTTACACATATATTTATAAATAAATAATTACACATATATTTATATATATATATATATATATATATATATATATATATATATATATATACAAACACACATATATGTATACATAAATATATGCATACATATGCATATAAATACATATGTTCATACATATATACGTATACGTATAGAGACTTGCATACATACATACATATAAACAAATGTAAATTCAGACTAGTATATCTATTCGAATCGTGCCAGCATATGTGTATATACATGTTTGTATACATGTACATATGTATACATATGCATATGTACGTACATGTATACATGTATATATATATAAATATATATGAAATGTAAATGCAGACCTGTATATGTATTCCAATCGGGCAGCGACGTTTCAGTATATGTGTATACATATTTGTATACACGTACATATGTATATATACATATTCATATGTACGTACATATATACATGTATATATATGTATATATATATATATTTGGAAGTATCCATACATGTACACTTACACGCGTACATACGTACACATGCATACATGTATATATATGTATATATATATATGTTTGAAAGTATCCATACATTCATACTTACACGCGTACATACTTACATACGTGAATATATATATATATATATGTACATATATACATTGATATACATAAGCAAATTTATACAAAATGCATACAGACAAAGCTATTCCAAGTAGACCGCGGTGGTTCAGCCTGCGTAATGGGTATATGCATTTATATATATGTAAATATATATATATACACACATATGTACATGTATATTCATATGTATGTATATACGTGTACGGACATATATACAAATACATATCTACATATATATAGACAAACTTATTCCAATCAGGCCGCGGTACTTCAGGCTACAAACTGCGTGTATACATTTGTATATACATACACACACATAAATATATATGTCTGTACAAACACATATGTATATATATACATATATATATATATATATATATATTTATATCTATATATATATATGTATATATATATATATACATATATATACGTACAAATAAATACATAATCATATATATATACATATCTACATACATGCAAATGTATATATATGCACAGACACACCTATTCAATTTTGGTCGCAGCGCTTCAGCCTGCGTAACACGCACTTACATTTGTGTATACACGCACGTACGCATATCTATGTATATATATATATATATATATATATATATGCGCATACATATACAGACAAACCTATTCCAATCAGGCCGCAGCGGTTCAGCCTGTGTAATGCGGACAGCCGGCGCCGATACCAAAATTTCCTATAGCACAAAAAAAATCCTCCGAAGGTCAGTTTATAGTTGTCACTTACCTCAACCCTAAACCCAATATCCTAGGCAGATGGCGCGGATATGGGGTGGCTACGACTAGTAGGCTCCTTAAAATCATAGGTCTCTTTTGCAAAAGAGCCCTATAAAAGAGACAATATTCTGCAAAAGAGAGCTATCATTTTAAGGAGCCTACTAATCGTAGCCACCCCATATCAGAATTCCCTAGTACCCTCGTACACATCCTCTGATGACTAGCTTAATGGTTGTTCCTTACCTAAACCCTCAAGCAAAACCCTAAAGCTAAACCCTAAATCATGAATCCTCCGACTAGGCAGATGGTGTGGATGCCGGAATTCCCTGTGGGGTGGCTACGATTAGTAGGCTCCTTCAAATTACAGGTCTCTTTTGCAGAATATTGTCTCTTTTACAAGGCTCTTTTGCAAAAGAGACCGATAATTTTAAGGAGCCTTCTAATCGTAGCCACCCCATAGTACAAATCCTCCGAAGGTAAGCTGTATAGTTAATACCAGAACTCTTCGCTCCAGGAGTAGCAAAATTGCTAGTATATTGACATATAGATGTTATGATGTATGGAGAGATATGCTTGTTATAGATACAGTATATTGAGATGTAGTTGTAAGTTTTTGAGAAATAATTGTTCCTAGTGTATTAAGATGCAGTTGTTACGTGCTATCTTACAAGCGGTTACGTGTGCATGTACATACATACATATACATATATGTAAATATATGTATATATATATGTACATGTATATGTACACATGCACACATGTATGTGTGTGTAAATATATAAACATAGCACATTGAATAGCGAGTAGATTTTGGAGAATGCCTGCCGGGTCGCGACTGTGTACATGCATATACGTATATATACAAATATAAATATGCATACATACATATTTATATATATATATTTATCCAAATATAAATGAACATATATATATATATATGTATCCGTATACATATGTGTGTAAATATATAAACATTGTACATTGAGTAGCGAACGGATTTTTGCGAATGTCTACCGGCTTGCAACTGTATATATGCACATATGTATGTATATATATATGTATGTATATACAAATACATATGTAAGTGTGTGCAAATATATAAACATGGTAAATGGAGGTACGTATGTGTGTGTAAATATATAATCATAGTACATTGAGTACTTTTTCGAATGTCTACCGGCTCACAAGTTTATATATATATTTAGGTATGTATACATATATATATGTACATGAATATGTATGTGTATGTATATACATATATACATGTATACACATATGTATATATATGTATATAAACACATATGTATGTGTGTAAATACATACATATAATACATTGCGTAGCGTGGACTTTTGAACATGCCTACCGGTGACAGTGGGCGCGGAAGGGCGGGAGCGGGGGCAGAATTCGCGTTAAACACTGTTGTGACACCAGGCGCTGTGTCTTTGAATATATGGGCGTTGTCGAGGTATAATTGAAGTTCCTTTATAGGTAGTGTCACACTTTCCAGTCGTTTTCGCAGGTTTTCCTGGGAAGGAGGGGCGTGTGTGTGTGTGTGTGTGTGTGCGTGGGTGTGTGTGCGTGTGAACATGAGCGAAAGCGAGATCGAGAGGAAAAATGACATAAGTGACACACGACATACGCGACACACGATATTTTTTGTGTGTTATATATATATGCATTTATCTTTCAATGTCCTGAGTTATCTTTTTTTTGACATCGAGAGAAAAAAGTGACACACGTGACACATGATATACGCGACACACGATATTCTATGTGCGTCATATATATATGCATTTGTCTTTGAATATCCTGAGTTATTTTTTTTTGAGATCGAGAGAAACAAATCACACAAGTGACAGATGATATACGCGACACACGATATTCTATGTGTGTCTTAAATATATGCATTTGTCTTTCAATATCCTGAGTTATTTTGTTTTGAGATCGAGAGGAAAAAGTGACACAAGTGACAGATGACATACGCGGCACACGATATTCTATGTGTGTCATATATATACGCATTTGTCTTTCAATATCCTGAGTTACTTTTTTTTGAGATCGAGAGAAAAAAATGACACATGATCTACGCGACACAGAATATATCCTGTGTGTCATATACGTATATATTTGTCTTTCAATATCTTGTGTCACTTGAGTTATCTTTTTTTGTTGAGATCGAGAGAAAAAAATAATATGTGACAGGGGATATTGACACGGGTGAACTTCGGGTAGCAACAACACAGACACACACAAAGGTATTGTATCATGTCTGTGTTGCACGAAGACTTGAAGGAGAGGCAGAGGGAGAGCAAGAGGGAGAGCGAGAGAGAGTACAGCGTGGCGAAGATGTTTAGTATGCCTTATCTTGATACGTCATTTTCCGCCAAAGAGCCCTATAATGATTGGCTCTTTTGCGAAAAGAGACCTGCAACTTAAGGCAGTCTAGCATCTTCGCCACCCTGTATCAAGTGAGGGGACACAGGATATTGGCGAAATCTTCGTGTAGCACCAACACAGACACACACACACATATGCATGTTACGTTTGTGCGTGTGAGAGAGAGCGAGAGGGATGGCGAAACGAGAGCGAGAAGGTTTATCCAATATCTAGCGTCTCCTATGTTAATCTTGATTAACATAGGAGACCCCGCAAGATATTGGATAAGAGAGCGAGAGGGATGGCGAAGCGAGAGCGAGAAGGCGAGAGCGAGAAGGTCTCCTATGTTAATGAAGATTAACATAGGAGACGCAAGATATTGGATAAATCTTTGCGTAGCAAACAACTCAGACGCAACACAGACGCTGACACAGACATAGATATGCTACCAGAAACTGAGAGTCATTTTAGATACGAAGATCTAGAGATTGGTGGGCTTTGGTAGTACTGAGAGCCCAAAACTCAGTGGTACAAATTATTTTACTGTACCTTTGCCAGAAAACCCTTTTGTTCAGATTGGTTGTTTATTTTATTTTCACAGTGGAGAGAACGAGAACTAAAGCACACAGACACACAGACACACAGACACACACACACACACACACACACACACACACACACACACACACACACACACACACACACACACCTG
>Ga0105055_10011030_pt1 | contig 11213 bp, 1 predicted proteins | sample BON03_FD_78090 | JGI IMG/M metagenome (GOLD analysis project Ga0105055, IMG submission 78090) | Freshwater microbial communities from Lake Bonney liftoff mats and glacier meltwater in Antarctica - BON-03 | ecosystem: Environmental > Aquatic > Freshwater > Ice > Glacier meltwater | place: Lake... | reverse complement strand
GGTCCGTCGCGTGCGCGAATTGCACGCCTGGCTCCGACTCGGGGGTCGGCAGTGTCAACGCGGAAGCCTGCACGTGCGACGCGGGGTACACCGGGCCTGATGGCCAGCAGTGCACTGCCTGCGTGGCCGGCAAGTTCAAACCTGCGTCGGGCAACGCCTCCTGCACCATGTGCGAGGCCGGAACGCATCTGCCGACTGAGGGAGCAGACAACAATGCCTGTGCCCAGTGCTCGGTAGCATCTCACTCGTCACAGGACCGCTCGACGTGTATCCCTTGCAGGGCGCACTCGGACTCGCCAAAAGGCAGCGACAGCGCGGCAGCGTGCAGGTGCAACGCTGGGTACACGACAGGCGGCAACTGCAGCGCCTGCCCGGCAGGCAAGTATAAAGTACAGGCCCGGTCCGACGAGGGGTGCGTGCAGTGCGACGGCGGGTTCTTCTCGGCCGCCGTGGCCTCGCCGGTGAACAACTGCACGCACTGCGCCGCCGGCTCGTACTCCTCGGAAGACAACTCGCAGTGTGTGCTGTGCCAGGCGGGCTCGCACTCCCTGCACGGGAGCGACGACAGTGCCGACTGCTTCTGCACGGCTGGCTGGTCGAGAACGAACGGCGTCTGTGTTGGCTGCGTGGCAGGCAAGTACAAGCTCGCCCCCGGGCCCGACCCGTGCACCTTGTGTGCTGCCGGGAAGGCCTCTCGGGCGCTGGAGGCGTCGACAGAGCTCTGCGCGCCTTGCGAAGCTGGCGGGTACCCGGCAGACGACCGATCGCTGTGCCTTGCGTGTCCGGCAAACTCCTTCTCCGTGGGCGGCAGCGAAACCCTTGCCAACTGCTCGTGCGACGCGGGATGGCTCGGGGCGAACGGCAGCTGCGTCGGCTGCGTGGCCGGCAAGTACAAATTGGATTCCGGGGCCGGGGCCTGCACTGACTGTGAGGCCGGCACGTCCTCGGGCGCGACGAACGCATCTGTATACCCGTGCCAAGTGTGTCCGCCATCGTCGTACTCCGTGCACGACCGTGACCGCTGCGAGTCGTGTCCACCGGAGTCGGGCTCCGACGGAGGCAGTGAGCGCATTCAGGACTGTGCGTGCAATGCAGGCTGGACTGGGACCAACGCGAAGAAGTGTGCTGGCTGCGTGGCCGGCACGTACAAAATCAGCCGCGGACCCGAGGTGTGCGAACTGTGCGAAGCTGGCAAGTTCTCGGGGTCCACCAAAGCATCGACATACACATGCACCGAGTGCGCAGCAGACTCGTACTCTGTCCTCAACCGCTCGCTGTGCGAATCGTGTCTGGCCGACTTCACATCTGCGGCTGGGAGTACGAACATCCGTTTTTGCTTTTGCCACGCTGGGTTCGAGAAGGCGGACACAACGTGCGTGCCCTGTGCAGCTGGTAAGTACTCGCAGGGAGATACCGATTTTCTCTGCCGTCCGTGTGTCATGGGCAAGTTCTCGCCTGCCGGGAGTGTCTCGTCGCAGGATTGCTATTATTGCGCCGCGGGCTCGTACTCGCAAGGTATCGTGTTCACGTACATAGACAATCTACAGTGTCAGAAATGTCCACCAAACTCAGACTCTGCGTACATGAGTAATAGCATCTCCCAATGCTTGTGCAGCGCTGGATGGTCTGGGATGAACGGAGTGTGTCTCGGCTGCGTGGCCGGCAAATACAAGGCCCAGCACGGGCTGGGTACATGTACAAACTGTGCTGCCGGCAAGACCTCGGATGCGGTCAACGCAAGCACAGACACGTGCACTGCGTGCGCACCTGGCGCGTACACAAACGACGACAATTCGCGGTGCCTGTCGTGCCCCGCTTTCTCTTTCTCGCCGTCCTCGAGTGCCAGCCTCTCTGGATGCCTCTGCAACGCTGGATGGTCTGGGCCGAACAGCGCCTGCGTTGCCTGCGTGGCCGGCAAATTCAAGGCCCAGCCAGGGCCCGCGGCGTGCACCGACTGTGCGCGTGGAAAGTTTGCCAATGCCGTCAATGCAAGCGCCGACGTGTGCCGCGCCTGTGCGCCCGGGTCCTATCCGAGCGACGACGGCTCGCAATGTGTCGGGTGCGGGGCGCACTCGCACTCGGAGGCTGGGGGCAACGGCAATGCCGACTGCGTGTGCAACGCCGGCTACTCGGGCGAGGACGGCGCCGTCTGCGTGCTGTGCACTGCAGGTAAGTACCGGCTGTCCAACTTCGGGTACAACTGGGCCCGGTCGTGTGGCGCGGCGAGGGTTGCTGCGTGTGCCACGGCGCAAAGTTCCTTAGGATGGGGTGGTCTTCCTGAGCGAGGCGTCGATGGGAACTCTAACGCTGTGTGGAGTGGGGCGTCATGCACACACACAGCATTAGAGACAGTGAACTGGTGGAGTGTCACACTGGGAGAGGACCCTGTCATTGTCAGTGGGTTGCGTGTTCGTGGACGGCAAGATTCGTGTTGTGTGTTCCGAACGCAAGGGTACTCTGTGTATGCCGGCAACAATCTGACGTCAGCTGGAATGTTCGAGAATAACTCCCTGTGCGTGCCAGTCGTGACCGGTCGAGGGCTCTCACGGTACAATGCTGACGACTTGAAGTGTGAAAAGCCAATATCCGGGCGGATCGTCGTTTTTATGGTGCCTTCTAACATGCTCACCCTCTGCGAGGTCGAGATCTGGTCGCCAGAATGTGCGCCCTGTCCCGCCGGCTCGACCTCGCTGCCGGGAAGCCAGGTGCGCACGGCCTGCCAGTGCAACTCAGGGTGGGTCGGCGCGAACGGAGACGCCTGTGTGCAGTGCGCGGCCGGCACGTACAAGGCCGCTGCAGTCACTTGCCTGAGCTGTCCGCCCGCTTCTTCCTCGGCAGCGGGCAGCAGTGAGTGTCAGTGCCAGGCGGGGTGGACGGGGCTGCCCGCCGCCGCGTGTGTGCCGTGTCCTGCTGGAACGTACAAACCCGGCGTGGGGCCCGGGCAGTGCTTGCCGTGTCCGCCCAACTCTACCTCTCCGGCCAACAGCACCGTGCTGGCAGCGTGTCGGTGCTTCGCCGGGTGGAGTGGACAGCCGGGTGCAGCGTGCGTGCTGTGCGCGGCTGGCAAATACAAAAATCTGCTGTCAGAGTACGACTGGGCCCGGTCGTGTGGCGCCGCGAGGAACACGGGCTGTGCCGCCGCGCAGAGCTCGGGCGCAGCCGGCGAGGCGAGCGCAGTGTGGACACCGCAGACCTGCACGCAAACGTCGAACGAGGGGGCCAATTGGTGGAGCGTCACCCTGGGCGAGACTGCCGTGATCGTTACCGGTCTGCGAGTGCGTGGGCGCGCACAGGGAACGGACGGGTACTCCGTGTACATAGGCGACGACACCACGGCGGCTGGCATGCTCACGAAGAACACGCTGTGCGTGGCCGGGGTTGCTGGGGAGACCGTCGAGCAGTTCGCTCCCGTCGACTTGGTGTGTGCGCGGGCAATACCCGGGCGCATAGCCGTTTTCGTGGCGGCGGACTCGCACCTCACCCTCTGCGACGTCGAGATCTGGTCGCCGGAATGCGCGCCGTGCCTCGCCAACTCCGACTCTTTGGCGGGCAGCGACGAGCGCACAGACTGTCAGTGTAAGGCAGGCTTCACCCGCGCAGACGGGGTCGCGTGCTCGGCCTGCCTCGCAGGCACGTACGGACAGGCCAACTTCGGGTATAACCGGGCGCGGTCGTGCGGCGCCGCGAGGAACGCGTCGTGCCCCACCGCGCAGAGTAGCACCGCCGACAATGGTTTGGCGCAACGGGCCGTGGACGGGAACGCGGATGCGGCATGGGATGCGTCGTCCTGCTCACAGACATTCAACACAGGAGTGAGCTGGTGGAGTGTGACGCTGGGCACAGACCCGGTCCTTGTGTCCGGGCTTCGTGTTCGTGCTAATAGCGACGGCTTCGTTTGGGCTGATTCGAAAGGCTACTCCGTATACGTCGGCAATGATCTGACCCCGGCTGGTATGTTCACCAACAACGCTGTGTGTGTGCCAGCTGTGGCCGGCAGGGGGCTCACGCAGACGAGTGCGGACGACCTGATGTGCGGGCTCCCAATCTCCGGGCGCCACGTCATTTTCACGGTGACAAACGCCCGGCTTATTCTGTGCGAGGTCGAGATATGGTCGCCGGAATGCATTCCCTGCCCCGCCAACACAGGGTCGCTCGCGGGCAGCAGCAGCTGCATGTGCAGCGCGGGCTGGACCTGGTCCGACGCTGGCCAGTGCGTGCCGTGCGAGGCAGCGACCTACAAGGCAACGTTGGGGCCTGAGGCATGTCTACGCTGTCCGGACAACGCAGACTCGCCGGCCATGAGCACGACGAACACTGCATGCGAATGCAACGCCGGGTGGAACGGCGCGCACGGGGGTGTTTGTGAGACGTGCGTCCCCGGAAAGTACACCACCGACCGCCTGTCCTGCGTCAACTGCGAGCCAGGCAAGTACGGCACGACAGTGAACGCCGTGTCCTGTGTGGACTGTCTGCCAGACACGGGCAGCGTCGGCATAGGCGCGACTCGCTGCGGGTGCCTCGCGGGGTTCACCGGGCCCCTATGCGAAGCGTGCGTGGGCGACACGTACAAGGATTTCAACGGGGACGAAGCGTGCACAGCGTGTCCTGCGTCGTCGTCTATCGTCTCTACAAATAACACAGCCGTCGGAGACTGCGCCTGCTCGACCAACACGTTCCGGGTGCCCGTGCCCGACTAGGTGTAGCTGTTAGTTTGTTTAATAAAATTCCAAACATGAAGGGAGGTCCACCTGTTTGCGTGTATCACAAACATGTCGAGGTCGTATAAAAGAATGCCCTGTACTGCGTCAAACTAAAAGGCGATGCACATGGAAGTGCTCAGGCTGGACCAGGGCGCACACCCCACGTGTGTCGCACACGCATTGGCGATGTGCATTCACTTGCACTTACTTCATACGTACTCGGCAAAGTTCGCGCCTACGGCCGCTCACATCAGGGACCGCATCCTTTCGCATGTCGGATACATGCCCTCGTCCATCGACGACATGTACCAGAAGATCAAATCGCAGATATGTCCTACCGTGTGGTTCGAGGTCGGTGACCACCTCATTCGTATTGACATTGGCAAGAAAGAACTGCCCACGTTTGATTCCATGCGCCCGTATGTGTCCCCGCAGTGTCCTGTAATATGCCGAGCAAAGATGCCGGGCTGTTACCACGTGTTAGTTGTTGATGAGATGGACGACAAAAATGCGAAAGCAATCAACAGCTGGGGTCCATCTTGTGATCCGGTCGTGCAGATAACGCAAGGTGGTCCAGTATCATATAGCAGTATGCCGTTCGTTTGCGCGGTGCTTCTCCACGCCAGAATTACTGAGATGCAGTTTAACAGCGAGAATGTGCCGCTCCCAGAGTACGTCGCTGGGTACAATGCCACAGCTAAGAACAGCTTCTTCGTGAAGAAAGAGCCGGTCGACGTGCCATGCCAGGCACCGGCAGGGCCCCAGCGAGTCAAAAAAGGCTTCAAGTTCAGGCCGAGAGGCGTGAAGGTGCCGTGGGGCGAACGGGTTGCGCGTCAGGTGGTCGTGACCACCAGCACCAAAGATAAATTCGACCGCAGGATGGCGCTAGGGTTGAAAAGGTGGATTAACATCTTTGAAAAGTGGCGGCCGGGGCAGAAGTCTCAGGAGATGAAAAGCAACGAGGAGTTGTCGCAGAGCGTGGCGAAGTTCGTCAACGTCAACCGGCCGCATATGCAAGCATCGCATTCGAAAATGAAGGTGCAGTGGAGGAAGACACAGGTGCTGCGCGAAGAGAAGCGGACACGGCAGAGGCTGTCGCGGATGGTGGCGCGGAGGCTGCCGGTCGTGGCAAACGAGTTTGACGAGCTCCCGCCGTTGCAGGAGAGCACGATCAGCGACACCGAGTCCGAGGCGCACAGCGTGCATACACTGGAATACACATGCAGGGATGACGAGCAGGATTTGAGCAATTGCTAATAAACTTAAGAACAAAAATGGGCGTGCATGTGCGCTTTGTGTGTGTGCGTGGTGCTCAGTATATACGCATGCCTGGTGACACAATGAGCATGTCCTTGACAAGACGCGCCTGTGTCGCTGTGCTGCTTGCTTGCGTGCACGCGCAGGTTCTGCTGGCGTTCACGTGCGTGTCCGACCCGTCCGCGTGCGCGGCCGATGAGTGGAACCCGGCCATCCAGCAGCAGTGCCAACAGTGTCCCGCGTATTCTCGCTCGCCAAAGGGGAGTGAGTACATCTCCGAGTGCGCATGCGACACGGGTGTAGATATCCAACGAGCTGTCGTTGCCACGTCCTCGTGTAGCGACGGCTGCCCCTGCGTTCGTTCGGATTCTGCTTTGAACGGATTCATTACCGATCGTTTCGAATTCCGATCGTCATACAAGTTTTACAACGACTGTGAGTGGATGATTTATTCCAACGCTGTAGTGAACATACAGTTCACGTACATTGGCACGGAAAATGACACCATCACGGTTAGTGGCTGCTCAAATGCGTTTTGTAACGACCAAGTTAATTATGCCAGCATTACCGGAGCTGCGGAAGCGCGTGAGGGGACCACCGTGTTCCAGACGAACAGTACGTACCCTTTCTTGCGCGTTTACATGAAGACGTTTTTTGTCGACACGAATCGCGACGGCTTCGACGCAAAATGGTGGACTTCTGGAGATTTGTACTCGTGCTCAGCTGAGGTCACGGGGATCACAACCTGCGCTGCAAACCAGTGGAACCCGGCTTTCAACGACGGATGCAAGGCATGCCCCCCGAACTCGTGGTCACCTGCAGGCAGCCCTTTCGTCACAGATTGCAGGTGTCAATATTTTGGAAACATAACTGCACCACAGTCAAGAGTAGAGGGTGTGCACGCCAGCGTCCATTGTAGCGGGGGGTGTGGCTGCACACCGTCAACGTCTGTGACACACGGGGTCCTGACCGACGGGCCTGGCGTGTATGATGCTAACCTGGCTTGTGAATGGCTTATTACCTCGAATGCAGTGGTTTCTCTGCAGATCTCGTATTTCGTTACGGAGGAGTTTTACGACTTTCTGACCATTCGTGTTTGCAAGACGTCGTCGTGCGCTGACTATAAAGAGTACACGAGGACCAGTGGATATGGTGGTGGGCATGTGAGGTCCACCATATTCCAGACAGACAACACACACCCCTACATGCAAGTACTCTTCAACTCGGACCTGTATTTCCAGGACTTTGGCTTCGACGCGACCTGGTGGACTGCGGGAGTGGAGTGGACATGTCCCGGGCCGCCGCCGCCGCCGCCGCCGCCGTTTTCGTCGTGCTTGGTCGGCCAGTGGAATCCTGCGGCGAATCAGCCCTGCAAGCAGTGTCCGAGTTCCTCGACCTCGCTGGCGGGCAGCGTGTACATCACGCAATGCGGATGCAACTCGGGGGCGAATCTCGCAGCTGCTGTGACCGCTTCCATCACCTGCAGCGGGGGGTGTGCTTGCACGCCCTCCGCGGTTGCCACGCACGGAGCGATCGGCATCGGGCGTGTGCCGTATGCAAACAACGAATTATGCGAATGGCTCATCACCTCCAACGCTGTGATCTCGCTTCAGATCACGAAATTCAGCACACAACCTGTCTGGGACACGCTTCAGGTCTGGAGGTGCACGACGCCGTCGTGCTCCACAGACGAACAGATTTTGATAACAAGCGGAACAGGGGCCGGGCATACCGGCAAGAGCATTTTCAGTACGAACAGTCAATACAGCTCCTTGTTCATTCGTTTCGTCTCAGACGCCAGGATCACGAGCATAGGCTTCGAGGCAGAGTGGTGGACTTCTGGGTCTATTTATACCTGCAATCCAGCCCCCCCCCCGCCGCCACCGCCGGCAACCCCCCCCCCCCTGCCGGCGTCGCCGCGCCCGGCCAACCAGTGGAATCCGGCGATGAACCAGCCGTGCCAAGAGTGTCCCAGCAACTCGTTTTCGCCTGCTGGCAGCGCATACATCACAGAATGCGCGTGCAGCTCTGGTGCGGACGTAACAGAAACCGTCACCACCACTGTCGCTTACACCGGGAGCTGTGAGTTCACGCCTTCAGCGTTTGCCACACACGGAACCATTGGCGACGGCGATGGCGCGTATTCCAACAACGAACAATGTTACTGGATCATCAGCTCCAATGCCATTATTTCTATTCAGATCATGGAATTCAGCACGGAGAGAGCATATGACTTTTTGAATATCCGTGGCTGCTCGACATCGTCGTGCGATACATACGAAGAGTACGTGTGGTCCAGTGGACAGAACCTGGGGTACACCAAGCGCACTGTATTCAGCACCAACAGTGAATATCCATTTTTGATAATTCACTTTGGCTCGAATGGCGTGAACACTGACAACGGCTTCGTGGCAAAATGGTGGACTTCTGGACCTGCTTACAAGTGCCCTGCGCCGCCGCCGCCGCTATCGGCATGTGTGGCTGGACAGTGGAACCCGGCGATGAACGCACCGTGCCACGACTGTCCCAGCAACTCGACCTCACTCGCTGGCAGTTTTTACATCACGGAATGCGCCTGCATTTCGGGTGAGAATATTTCAGCAAGGGCGACCACCACTGTCACGTGTAGCGGGGGTTGCTCGTGCACGCCTTCCACGACCTACGCACATGGAATCATCAGCGACGGAGACGGAGACTATTCAAATGACGCCAGATGTACTTGGGTCATAGCGTCGAATGCTATAATTTCGCTTCAGATCACGGATTTTAAAACCGAATTCGGGTACGACTTTCTTACTATCAGTGGCTGCACGTCTGCATCGTGCGGCTCAAGGCAGCAATATACCAGGACCAGCGGCACAGGGGACGGGCATGCCAGACAGAGCATATTTCAAACCGACAGCATGTATCCCTACCTGCAGCTTGTGTTCACCTCTGACATTATCACCAGAGACGAAGGCTTCGTTGCAAAGTGGTGGACGTCGGGGTCCGTTTATCGGTGTCTGCCGCCGCCGCCGCCACCGCCGCCGCCGACGCGCTTGATATCACTATCTTGCCCGGCGGGACAGTGGAACCCGGCGATAAATCAGTACTGCAACGAATGTCCAAGTTTCTCGAGCTCGCCTGCTGGCAGTTCCTACATCACGCAGTGCACATGCAACTCGGGTGCCATCATGGCACCACATGTGAGCGCCGAAGTCACTTGCAGCGGGGGTTGTCCGTGCACGCCCACAACATCCACTCTAAGCGGAGGGATTAGCGACGGGGACGGGGTTGACATGAACAACCCAACGTGCACCTGGAATATTGCGTCCAATGCTATAATTTCTTTGCAACTCCTGGACTTGGGCAAACCGAATGGACTGGACCGTTTCATCGTCTATCGCTGCCAGAATATGCAGTGCAATTCGAGGCAAACCTTGGTTTGGATTAGTGGAGAAGGCGAGGGGCATACTGAGCAGGAAGCATTTCAGACAAACGCACAATATCCACTTCTGCGAATTGTGTTCGACTCTGTGGAAAAAATCAGACAAAATAGCTTTTCTGCACACTGGTGGACCTCTGGACCTATATACACTTGCCCTGCTCCACCAGCACCGCCGCCGCCTGCACCTCCGCCTCCGCCGCCTCCGTCGCCTCCGCCGCCGCCGCCGCCGCCACCGCCGCCGCCGCCGCCGCCGCCGCCTCCCCTGCCGTTGTCATCGTGTGCGGCGGGCCAGTGGAGCCCGGCGATGAACCGGCCGTGTAACGACTGCCCCAGTCACTCGACCTCGCCTGCTCGCAGTTCGTACATCACTCAATGCGAATGCAGCTCGGGTGCGAACATAGCATCGTTCTTGACCTCTGTGGTCACTTGCAGCGGGAGCTGTGCATGCACGCCGGCGACGTCCAGGACACACGGCGTCATTCGGGACGGGGAGGGGGCGTACTCCAACGACGCAAGCTGCACCTGGGTGATCTCGTCTGATGCCACTGTTTCTCTGCAGATCGCGACTTTCGACACGGAGTTTGGTTGGGACTTTCTCACCATCAGTGGCTGCACGTCCGCATCCTGCGCTTCAAAGCAAGAGTACATGCGCGCCAGCGGGACGGGGGGGGGGCACGCCGGGCAGAGCATATTCCAGACCAACAGCACGTACCCGTATCTGCAAGTTATGTTCGCCTCGGACGAGGACGTGGTTGCCCCTGGGTTCGAAGCGCACTGGTGGACCTCCGGAGATGCCTATGCGTGTCCTGCACCAGCATCCGCCGTGCCGCCAGCATCAATCCCGCCCCCTGCGGAGCAGATTTTGTGCGCGGCAGGCACATACGCCCAGATGGACGTGTACGTCGAAGGGTGGCTCGGCGAGATCTATACGTTGAGCGATGACATGAAAATCAGCACCTACCTGGGCTTTGATGCTTTGACGGCGGATATCACCACACACACGCTTACGATTGATTATCAATTAGATTATCAATGGCCCTTCGCCGTGCCACCGCAGACGTGGGCCGCGCGATGGAGCGGGTTAATCTACATTTTTGCTGCCGGCTCTTACCAATTTAGCCTGAGCTCTGACGATGGGTCGTGGCTCTGGGTCGACGGAGTCCTGTTGATGGACAACGGGGGCGACCACGAGACGAAATGGGTGTACGCCAGCATGAACCTCAACCCGGGAGTTTACCACGTGCGGGTGCATTACTTCAATTCTGGAAATGAAGGTGTCATATCGGTCAGGTACCGCTACAAAGGCATGATCCCATGGCCACTTCTGCAAGGAAACAGATTTTTCGATCATATTTGCCTCGCGTGTCCGCCGGGGGAGTACAGAGCGGGTTTCGGGTCTGGTCCGTGTCTCGCATGCCCGGAAGGCACCTATGCCAACTTGGAATCTTCGTCTGAGTGTACCGTCTGTCGCAGTGGCCAGATTGTTGCCGTTTCCGGAAAGCTGAGGTACTGCCAGAGTCTCAATGCGACATCGTGCTCGCCGGGGCTCTCTTACGTCGAGAATGGAAGGAGGGAGGGGTGGCTGGGCCAATACTACACGTTCAGCAACGACATGACGGCCAGCGATTACCTGGGGTTCGACGCGTTGGAACCCATCCTGACAGTGTTGAACTCCACCATTCGCTATGCAGCGAGCAGCACTCTGCCCTGGGGGCGTGCCGAGCCAGAGGCATGGGGTGCACGGTGGAGAGGCACCTTCGAGGTGGTCATCCCCGGGTGGCACCATTTCACACTCATTTCCGAGGGTGTGTCGTTTTTGTGGGTCGATG
>Ga0105055_10011028_pt1 | contig 11213 bp, 5 predicted proteins | sample BON03_FD_78090 | JGI IMG/M metagenome (GOLD analysis project Ga0105055, IMG submission 78090) | Freshwater microbial communities from Lake Bonney liftoff mats and glacier meltwater in Antarctica - BON-03 | ecosystem: Environmental > Aquatic > Freshwater > Ice > Glacier meltwater | place: Lake... | reverse complement strand
TTCGATAAACACTTAATAGATCCGCCTTCTCCATTTTGGTACTCTCTAGTAAACCATCCAGCCGGGATGCTCGTGCTAGCGCGTCACTCAATTGTACTCGGAGCTTATCCCTTTCAGCTCTGATGGTTTGCATGCCCGCGTTGATAGCCTGGTTCTCCCTGGTCATGTTTGAAATGTCCACAGTCGCACTGCGCAGTTCCTCATTCCTGGCATTGCACATAGCTTCAAGATGGGCAGTAGTGCGTTTGCAGGTATTCAGTTGCTCTGTCAGGCTGGAAACATCTACGTCCCTGTCATCCAACGCCTTGGATTGGCTGTGTAATTGACGCTGAGCCGCTCCCAAACGCTGTTCTAGTTCTCGATACGATCCTTCTTGTTGGTGAACTGCGGCTTCTAATTCTGATCCTGCTTTACTCTGAGTGTCTAGTTTAACTTCCAATTTGTCTTTCGTACTCTTCAGTTCACGAATGGTGCGTTCGAACTGACCCAGTTTCTCGGAATTCGCCTGACCTGCTTCTTGTAGTCTTGTTGCAATGGATTCAGCATGCATCCTATTCGTCTTTTCCTTCTGGATGGCTTCTACCAGTTCCTTAACACGGGTTTCTAAACCTGCTCTTGTTTCGTCTAATTTCGAAAAGACCGATTTGAATTGTTCAAGATGCGTCGCCAACTTGACTCTTTCACGGGATTCCGTCTCAGCGCTCGCGGCTGTTCGCCTAGTCCGCTGTTCACTTTCTTTCAACTCAATTGACATCTTCTTCTCCTGGGCTCGAATACTTGTGAGGTCGCCTTCCAGATGATGCAGCGCTTGATTCAATCTCTCATTTTCAGACTTTGCAGCTGCAGCATCGGTCTTGGCGTGAAGCAGCGACGACTCAGTGCGAGCGAGCTGCTGTTTCGTCGTTTCCAAGTGCTCATTGGCTAAGGCAGCACGTCTCTGATGGGATTCTGCTAAAGACATTAACCTGTCACACTCCAATCTCACCTTGTGTGTCTCAGTGTCCGTAGTCGATTCCTTGAGTGTCTTGGAGTTAACGACTTGATTCTTTTGTTGCAGGTCCCTCCGCAACGCTTCGTTGTCGCTCCTGGTCGATTGAAGTTGATCGGCGAACTCATGTGTCTTCAATTCCAACTCCTTCAATCGGCCCATCATCTCCTCGCGCTCATGACGCAATGCATCCATAGCCCTATCCATCTCTTTCTGTTGTAGTTGCAATGCCTGGCGCTCAGAAGATACATTCGCAAGTTCACGCGCCGCTCGTTTCGACTCCGTGTCAAGTGCCGCAGACTTCTCCCTCCATCTGTTAACCTGCTCCTCGAGAAGAAGCACCATTGCAGGGAGATCTGACAGTCGCTCTAACTCGGCCCTTTGTCCTGCTTCTTTGTGGAACTCCTCCGATTTGGAAGCCAGATTACGAGTAAGGCTTTTAATTTCATCCTCGAGCACAATCGTTCTACCTTTTAATTGATCTCGATCAGCTTCCACTGCTTGGAGTTTATTCTTGAAATCTTGGAGAGCTGATCGCTGCTGCCTAAAATCCGTCAACATCCCGTCGACTTTTCGAAGCAGAGAGTCGCGCTCCTGCTGGACACTTGTGAGAGAGCTAATAGCACGTCTGGATTCGTCAGAATGCTTTGCAATCGATGATTCAAGCAATGCAAGTTGTTGGTTCTTAGAATGTAATTCATCTCGTTGCATCTATAAATTGTTGATAAATTTGGAGTATGAAACCATTTTGAACTTACCGTGAATGCATTGCGCTCTTCTTCTAAAAAGGATCTCATGGAAAGTATATCTTGATCTTGTTCGTTTATCACATCTTGTAAAGACAAGACTTGCTCTGATGCGTTCGCGCTGTTTTGTTCAGAATTGACTCTCTCAGAATGCACCCGAGAAAGCGCCGATTGACATTGTTTGAGTTCCAACTTCAGGTCCTCGCATTTCAATTCAAGAGCAGAATTCTTAGCTTGATATTTCGCACCTTGAGCAGTCTCCTCTTCCAGTCTTTGCTGTAGCTGCTGCACTTGTGCACTTGCAGATACAAGCTGTTCCTCCATTGATTGCATAGTAGATGCAAAGCGCTTCCTGTCGGTTGCATAGGATTCTAGAAGTGTTCCAAGTTCATCCGATCTCGCGGACTCCATTCGATTTTCAATTCGGTTCACTTCTGGTTGTTTATTTTCATCGGCTTGTGCTGGGGCTTTCGTAGGCTGCAAAAATGCATGTTTCAGTTCAACTTCCTTCTTCTGCGATTCGGCACGAGCCTTTTCTAGAAGCTTGGTAGAGAGTCTGTTTGAAGCAAGCTCTTCGTCTTGCTGCGCCAGCTTTGTCTTGAGATACTCCAATTCCTCGACCAATCGCGCTGTGGAGTCAGAACTTGCGGTTGGACTTTTCCTCTCCAACTCTATTCCAAGCCGCAGGATTTCTTGGTCACGTGCGAGAATCCTGTCAGTTGCATTTTCGAGTGACATCTCTAGCTGCTTCCTATCTCGACTCGCGGCCTCTAATTGGTCTTCAAGTTGGTGGATATCCTTGGATATCGTTTCCTCCACTATCTCGCCTTTGACTACCGAAAGATACTTTTTCTCCCATTCGCTTGCTATGAAAGTTGCTTTAGAGAGACGATCACGCATTGTTTGGAGCTGCAAATGCGTTTTCTTCTCGCGTGCATCAGCAGTTTCATCAGTCTCGATGATCTTCAAGTGCAGTTGATTATTCTCTCTTAACAGTCTTTCATTCTCACGCCGTATAGGGTATTCATTATCCTGTGCCTTTGAGAGCTCTTTCTCTAGGGACTGTGCATGTTTCTGATGGTATTCGTGGCTCTCCGTAGTAAGCACGAGATCTGTCAGGATACGTGTCACAAGCGGCAATGACTCCACCCCTAGGAAGTCAAAGTATTCCATGGCTTCTAACTGCTGCTTGGTCTGCTCAAGAACCTTGATTTTATCGGACACAAGAAAATCCATTTTGCTAAATTGCCCCGAACACCAGTGCTGATGGCTACTGAAAGGTAGATGCTCCTAAGAATTTTCAAAATTATCATTTTATGACCCACATGGAAAAAATTTGAATATTTTTTCCCAACGTGAATTCCTAATAAGGATTACATGAAGGACATGGAAGAGTTCACAAGTCGTGAGTCTATTGACACATATGTTAATGACATGCTATGGGAGCATACGTCTAAACGCATTTCATTAAGTGAGGGACAGATTGCACGAATAGTGCAGGAGCAGAATCAGAGATCGCGGTTGCAACGCATCGTGCAAGTGCGGGAACTGGAACGAGATAAAGCCAAGAGTAGACGGCAAGAATATCAGAGGCGATTGTCCGGGAAGCGGCAGAACAAGATGGAGCAGAAATTCATTGAATTTGAGCAGAGAAAAGAAACAGATATTAGAAATGTACATGAAACGTATCGAAGTGCTCTGAGTAGCATAGGCGTCGCACACAATAGCGCGCAAGTAGTAGCATATCATAACAGTGCTCTTGATGCACAGAAACAGGCAGAAGCATCGCGTAACGTAATGAAGGAACACATGCGTCATCAGATGGCGTTGGACAAGTCACGGAACGATCGCATGGGACTCGGTTTCAATGTGCGTAAGGAGAATGGTCGTCGTAGTCAAGAGATGCGCATGAAGGCATCACATATGCAAAGAGAACGAGCTCGAAGAGCTGCAGCGAAACGTGAGCATCAACTGCAGCTGCAAGCTATCCAAGAGGAGGAATTGGAAGAGAAACCCACGACTGATACGGTGTATCATCAGGTTCTGGAAAGTGGTTTGGATTTGAAAGATGTATCGGTAAAGAAAATTCCTGTTCAGTATACGTCTCATTTAGATAGCGAATATGAAGATGGCTTCACTGCGGCAATTGAAGCTAGGAAAGAAACAGCTCGCAGATCTCAAGCAATGCAAGAAATGGAGATTGAAAGACAGGGGTTGGCCAGGAAACGAGGGCATATTGCATTGGAAAAAGAGTTTATGGATGCCCAAAGGCAAGTTGTGGAGAACGATTTGGCCGCTATCGATGCAGCACAACGAATGAAAACGGGAGCGACTATCGCGATGGAAGTAGCGAAACAAGCAGCAGCGAAGAAAGTCCAGAAGAAGCGTCTGGAGTCACATTTTGAAAAAGTATTTATCACCCCACAATTTCATTCTGAAAACTTCCTCGGTATCATTGAGCAATCCGATGATGTCCAACCGGCACCTAATTCTGATAGAATCTCAATTCCTGGCGAAACTAGACCTGAAACAATCGCCACCGAAATAGCAGCAAGACCATCTTCGATAGCAGCAGATGATTCCAGCCCAGCAGAGGTCAAAAAAGTCATCGATAAAAAATATACCGCTTCATCGGGCACGCAAACAGTGGAACCAGAAGTAAAAGCAACTCAAACAAAAATCCGAGCAGTATCAAGAAATAACACCAATGAAGAAACAGATTCGTATTCAGAAGATGAAGAGACGAGAATTTTACTTGAGGAGTCGAAGAACACTCGAATCCAGGCCAAAGCTCGTTTGGAGAAGTTCATGAGTGGTTCATTGGACAACAGTTACTCCACTGATGGTTCGACGGATCTGTCAGTTTTTGCAAAAGCGGCCATTGCTGCGTCTGCTGCTTCAACTGCCGCTGTCGGTGCTGCAAGAATAGCAGCATCTAATTACATGTCTTATCCCTCTAGAGATCAGCTTGAGAGATCTATTTCTCAATTTCTAGAAGACGATGATGCGGAGCTGGAAAGTAGCCACTCTTTCCGAGATGCGTGGACCCCTAGGCGAAATCCTGATGAACCTGCACAGCCTTTGAGTGAATTCGCCCGTTCCCTAGTAAGAGACCTTAACAAGGAGAGCGTTTCTGCCGAGCGCCTTATTGATGCACGATACGCAGGGCATTCTCTTATATCGGAAGACATAGACAGTGATAAAGAGGACCTGAATATCAATACGCGACGCGGTTCTTTGGGTTCGATGACATTGAAGCATATGCCATTAACCCCTGGAAGTTCTATTTGGGGATCCAGCGACAACGAAGATCAACTTGTTGTGGAGGATGACGGTTGGAAAGATTCCGATGTATTTGTGTCGTGGATGCAGCATGTGGAAACAGTTTTAAGTGAAGAAGCCAATGCACACCAGTCGGATGATGTCCGAAAAGAGAATGTCGTCAAGAATTCGTCTATCGAGGATGCCAGTGTTTTGATATTAGAAAATAGTGGGCAAGTGGCTAAGGAAGATGATGACTCGTTGGACCTTTCGAAATGTAACAGTGGAGGCTCGCATGCAAGTCTTGACTCTCTATCCCAAGTACAAAGAGCACTTCAAAAAGCACGAGAGGAGCTACGCGCCACCACCCGTTATAAATCAGATCAATCATCCTCGGCTACGTCGTCCACGGAAGTTTTTGACAAGCTATCAAAAAATGAATCTTCAATCTTTGGGTCTAGTTTTGAAGATGCGTCACACTTTTCTACTGTGTATCGTGAAAAGGAAACTGATCCCCACGGGGCAAGTTCAACAGTTAAACATCGCGCAACAGATTCAATTTCGAACACAGATAATTCGTTTAAAGTAACGAATGATGATTCGTCTTTTGAAATTCAACAAAAGAAAGAAAAGAATTCCAAGGAGGAGTCAGATATTAAAGGAGATTTGGACGACTCAATGCATTTTCCTGATTACTTGAAGCCTTCGATGACCCCTCAAATCACGCGGCGCAATAGGATGGTTCGCGATGATGCTTTCACGAATCCAGATGAACTGATTGAGCCTTCAGCAAGACATCGCGGGGTGGCTTCCAGTGTATATCGTGATGAGGAAACTGATTCCCAGGGGGAAAGTTCAACAGCGAAGCATCGCGCAACAGATTCAATTTCGAACACAGATGATTCGTTTAAAGTAACGAATGATGATTCTTCTTTTGAAATTCAACAAAAGAAAGAAAAGAATTCCAAGGAGGAGTCAGATATTAAAGGAGATTTGGACGACTCCATGCATTTTCCTGATTACTTGAAGCCTTCGATGACCCCTCAAATCACGCAGCGCAATAGGATGGTTCGCGATGATGCTTTCACGAATTCAGATGAGCTGATTGAGCCTTCAGCAAGACATCGTGGGGTGGCAAGTTTTGGTGGACACAACTCGAATGAATCTGCAAATATATCTGAATATCTGAAGTCTTCAATGACTCCGCAAATAACGGAACGCAAGAAAGTGAATCACGAAGATACTCGTGATTTGAATGAATCAATAGAATTCCCGCAAAAGAATCAGCATTCAAGTATGGTTGAAATCGCTGAACGTGAAAAAGTGAGTCATGAAGTTATTCGTGATTTGGATGAATCAATGGACTTGCCAGATTACCTGAAGTCTTCAATGACTCCGCAAATAACGGAACGCAAGAAAGTGAGTCATGAAGATACTGAACGAAACTTGAATGAAACATTTGATTGGCCGGAATATATGCAGCCCTCCGTCCAAATAGGTGAACGTGAGAACGTGAGCCATGAAGATACTCGTGATTTGGATGAATCGACGGACTTACCAGATTATCTGAAGCCTTCAATGACTCCGCAAGTGGCTCAGCAAGAGCAATCGACCCATGACGAATTGAACGATTCGCTGGATGATATGAAACCATTTTCCCCACCGAGTGGAGGTGTATCTACCAAGCAAGGAGCATCTACTTCAGCAGTTGCTTTGGACGCTGAACCAGACAGCGTATCCTCACACACTGTTCCAACTGCATTTCAATTGAGGTTCGATAGTGACGATGAGGTCGTTCACGTACCGATAGCGTTTCATCCTCGAGAGCCCCACCATCCGCCTTCACCAGTGCCAAGTACTGTGGAAAAGCTGGAGACCGCGGGGGGCGTGGCTTTCCAAGTGAACAACGAACCGAATCAACGAAGTGCTGAGGAGATATCCCGGAGATTCGCGGAACGTTCCCAACAACGGGCAATGGAAGCTAAAACAAAAGCCTTAGAGTTTGATAAGCGGCGAGTATACAAGGAGAAGAAAATCCTGAAACCGCAAGCAGTAGCACCGGTGCTATCTCGGCTGAGCTCAGGGGCAAGGGCCGATGTGAGCCCTGAAGAGAGACGTATTCGAACAACAAGGATGTACAAGAACCTTCCTGAAGTGGTGGAGAAAAATAAAGAGAGAGAGAAAGAGAAGCAAGCCATGGAGCGTCGGAGGAAGGTTCAAGAAATGGAAGAAGAGAGGCGGCGGAATTTGACGAGTCGTAAAAGTTGAATGGATTGATTTATCACTTTTCAACTATGGGAAGTTCTTATTGCGCTTTCATTTTTCGTTACAGGAGTTTTTTAAATTATAAGAGTTGAATGAATCGTTTAACCTATTGCGGCCTTTTCATAAGCTGGTTGTTTTTAAAAGTTATTTTCCGCAGCATTTTTTGTACTTTGTGCCTGACCCGCATGGGCACTGCTCGTTTGGCTTAATTTTCTTCCCTGCCACTTTTGGAGCTTGTTTCTTTATGTTGCTCACCATAGGCTCGAAGCTACTGTCTTTCTCGGCATGTGTCTTAAACTCATGATCCTCGACCATGTTGCTTACCTTGTTTACGCGTTGTAACGCTGGATCTTGGAACATCTCCCCTGCTTGGAACTTGGCGTAGCATGACTCACAAATGTCGTGATTCGGACACTTTTGGCATCTGTAACGGAATCCCTGAATCGGTTTACAAGCGCACCCGTCACAGGTAATGCCTCCGTGTGTTCCATAAAACTCCATGTTGAATGAATGGTATCTACAATTGACCAGGGGAACGGAGGCGGGAGCCCCCCCCCCCATGTAGCTACGACGCCGATTGACCAATTCCTGCATTTTAAATATTGAATTCATTTCGTCCCGGTAATTGGCTTTTCTTCGGAAGATAATAATTAATTAAAACGATCTAGTTGAAAGAAGAAAGTAGACGTTTAAGAAGCATGGAAAATCTATCTTCAAATGGAACAACTCCAGCTGTAATGCTCAGATCACAAACCCAATAGAGGATTTCTGAAAATTTCATTGGGGTTATTTTGATGTCATCTGGAACGATCGCTTTCGTCACCATGATTAAAGTATGAATGAAAACTCCAAATTCGCGTTTGTCGTTACAATCAATAACTCCAGTTGAAGAACACAGTAGCCTGATAAGGTCCTCCAAATCCATCAAATCACCTGACTTTGCAGCTACAAAAACGCTTTGAATAGTCTTTGATTTGGCTTTGGTAACAGATATCACTTGTTTGGAATGAACAGTTTCCAAGTTTAGGTTGTTGATATACTTTCGAGGTTTTTCTCTGAGTTCCCATTCCTCCAAAAGAGGAAAGACCCGTTCACCCAGTAGATAGATACATTGTTGGGCTACACTAGGAGCCATTGCGAAGGATCTCTTGGGCTGGAACCGAGCTAGTAGCAATCGGATAATTCCTTCGATGAACTTGGGATAGCTGATAGATGTTGCACTGTCTTGGGTCAACGTATCCCAAACAGCATGGAATGGGTCTTCCCCAAAGAACTCACAGACGATTTGTGTGTACTTTGCAAACGCCCAAAACTGAGGTTCCGACATTTGTCCCCAGCTTCCCAAACTAGAGGCGCTGTCTGTCAGTTTAAGGAAGGCACCAAATCCTCCGAAAAAGTAGTCCTGCGACTCGTAGATGAACTCCAGCAGATTTGATAGCTCTCCAGATGAATCACTGGTGGCGTTCCTTTCCGACCTAAGTATATCTGATATATCGAAGAAGTACGAAGCTGCATTCTTCATTGGCTTGATGATTGATCCACAGTCTGAATCTCGTTGCTGGTGACCTTCAATGTTATACTGATGTCGACCTAGACGAATTTGCTTAAGAGTATATTCAAAAGTGGCAAGTAATTGCGGATCCGATGGGTGGATAGTAAGTCCTGTCCTCAGTGTCTCGGCTGCATCTGCATAGAGTTTTAACTCATTGAGACAAGATGCTTTCAATAGGAAGCCCAGTTGAGGCTTCTTTGGTTGCTGTAGTGCCGAGGACGCATCCTGAACCGCTTCCCACAACTGACCAAGGTCTCGGTATGCAATCGCACGTTTCAAAAACAACTTAGATCGCCATCGGTCACCCTCGAGACAGCACTCATTGGAACGAAATGAGTCGAGCAAGTCAATGGCATCCGAGTAAAGCACCACAAGTCGTACATGATCGTTATTTGACCGCGCTTGTTTTGCAATCTTGCGAGTTGCATTTATATCTTCTCTCAGGCGCGCCCACTCTGATTGCCTAGATGAAACCGGTGGCATTTAATTAGCTTATTAATTGCACAATATTTGATTGATGCCTAAAAGAAATCCGTTGTAAACTGAAAGAGTAGGTCCCCTTTGTCCTACCTCGAGTTTTATAGATTTGGGTAGGAAGCTGAAACTGAAACACAAATATAATTTATCCTGTGCTCACAAAATACAAACATGTTTGTTGATGTTAGTAAACCGTTGCACGAAGTGGTCCCTGTAGGAGTTGTCACTGGTGACAATCTGATGAAGCTACTTTACTACGCAAAAGGTGAGTTTCTTGTGGTTAACAGTTGATTGGTTCTCACGTATGTCTAGCCAAGGGTTTTGCCATGCCTGCTGTTAATTGCGTGAGCTCGTCGTCCATTAATGCGACACTTGAAGCTGCTCGTGATTCGAATAGTCCAGTGATGATCCAGTTCTCTAGTGGAGGAGGGGTATTCCTAGCTGGAAAGGGTCTCAAAAACACCAACCAATCTGCAGCTGTTGCAGGAAGTGTAGCAGGAGCGCTACATGTTCGTGCAATGGCTAAGTTCTATGGAGTACCAGTGGTTCTACACACAGATCACTGTGCTAAGAACCTACTTCCTTGGTTGGACGGTATGCTGGATGCGAATGAAGAGTACTTCAAACAACATGGGGAGCCGCTATTCAGCAGCCACATGATTGATTTATCCGAGGAGTCTTTGGAAGAGAACATTGAAATATCCTCAAAATATTTAGCTAGATGTCAGAAGAGCAACATTCTGCTGGAGGTGGAACTGGGCATCACAGGAGGAGAAGAAGACGGCGTTGATAACAGTAATGTCGACAAAGACGCCCTTTACACCAAGCCCGAAGAAGTATGGCAGATATACAGTGCTCTCGCAAAGGTGTCATCTATGTTTACAATTGCAGCTGCCTTTGGTAATGTTCATGGAGTTTACAAACCAGGAAATGTGGTTCTGAAACCTGAAAAATTGGGCCAGCACCAAGCGTTCATAAAGGACAAGTTGAAGACATCTGAGAAGAATCCTGTTTTGTTTGTTTTTCATGGAGGAAGTGGAAGCTCAAGAGATGAGATTCAATTGGCTTTGCGAAGTGGAACAATCAAGATGAACATTGACACAGATACCCAATGGGCCTACTGGGAAGGAGTTCGTGCTTTTGAAAGTAAGAACAAACAATATCTTCAAGGACAGATAGGGAATCCAGATGGCAAAGATAAACCGAATAAAAAGTACTATGATCCGAGAGTGTGGGTGAGAAAGGCAGAAGTTTCAATGGCGGAGAGATTAAAAGTTGCTTTTGAAGATCTCAACGCCGTTGGTTCTCTCGGAAAAAAGTCATCTTTATAAATACAATTTAAATTCAAATAAAAGTTTTTAATTAATAGCAAAGAAGCGAAACCTCAAGTCAACAATGAAGCAGGCGACTATTTCCACCCATGTTTCGTGATGAATTTAGATCGCTCCACCTTTTTTCCTATGTGAATTTTCTGATACTCACCTGATCCCACTGTATTCTTCCCTTCGGAAGCTTGTTGACGCTCCCGTCGACCAACTGCTGCTTTATGATCCGTTACAACAAAGGCAGTTCCGATCCATTTCTTTCGATTTTCCGAATCTTCTTGAAGAGATGCTTCCCACGACGTCAAATAAGGATCGCATGGTCGTTCTTTATTTGAAATGTTCTTTGAATAGAGTAAAGAAGGTTTGTATCTTGCATTTTTGATTCGAACTACTTCTGAAGGATTGAGGTGGCTCCTTCTAGACTCTACAGACCTTGGAGTGCAAGTCCGTTGGGATGTCACACGAGATGAATTAGTGTATATGGTAGTTGCAGCGCGGCCCCGTTTAGTGGCCTCTTGAAATTTACTTTCATCGATTTGAGGGACAAACATCGTTGGAGTCAACGGATCAAAATAGCTTAATATCAATTTTTTTTTTTT
>Ga0105055_10011027_pt1 | contig 11214 bp, 4 predicted proteins | sample BON03_FD_78090 | JGI IMG/M metagenome (GOLD analysis project Ga0105055, IMG submission 78090) | Freshwater microbial communities from Lake Bonney liftoff mats and glacier meltwater in Antarctica - BON-03 | ecosystem: Environmental > Aquatic > Freshwater > Ice > Glacier meltwater | place: Lake... | reverse complement strand
CTTTCCAAACACGCGATGGCCGAGATTGAAGCCCAAATTCACCGTCTGCACGGCTTAGAAAAATGGTTTGTCGTCATCTCCCCCCATGACCTTCGGGAGACTTAATTATTTTTACATCCCTTAGAAAGTTTCTTGGCTTGTACCCTAGATCCGTGGGTGCCCTGCTGCACCACGTGCGTCAACTCGTGCGCCAGCAAACGCCGTCCTTCAGCCGCTTCTGGTGCATACTGTCCAGCGCCAAAGACGACATGCTGGCCGAGGGTAAACGCCCGCGCCTGGATTGCACGGGCGGTCTTAGCCGCTGCACCGTTGGTATGAAGCCGCACTTGGGAAAAGTCAACACCAAAGCGCGGTTCAAAGAAAGCGCGTTCTGCCTGAAGTAATGGTTGACCGCCCCCGTGCAAGGCTGAAATCTGCGCTTGCAAATTGGTGGGTGCATTAACCGATTGCCCAGAAGCCAATTGCGCTTGCAGCCGCGCGTCCGCTTGCTTGTCATCCGCCAACCGCTGTACTTTTTCTTCGCATTTAGGACACATGCGCTGGATCGAATGATCATGCGGTTGGCCAGCCGTCAGTATAGGTTGAATGACTGATGATGCGCCCGGCCAGACGGTCATCCGCCCCAAATTGTGCCCAAGCGTAGTTGGAGTCAATGGCGACGATGTTCGGTTGGCCTGATCCGGCGTGCTTAGTCGTTCCTCAGCGGCAGTGGAGGCTGCTTCCGGTTGAATTTGATCCAGATTACGCCGCTGCAGCAGCCTCGCCCCCTTCGGTTTGAGGGCAAGCGTTGGCGCTTTTTTCGTTGCAATGTGTACTCTGGCACGCATGAGACTGGCCTCCAAGAGTAATGTTTATACATAGAATAACTGAGTCATTGCCGCACTCACCTATGTTTGTGCAGGAATGATGGCTATGGCACGAATTCGATCTCACTTTTAGTCACGCCAATGACACGTTGGTTTGCACCTTGTTTCCACAATTTTTTCAGCGATCTACCTGGTTGTGGATCGTTTGCACTATCCACTGCACCCGTCGATTGCCCACCATATGCTGTAGATCCGGCGGCCTCAGCCCATATGACCGAGTATTGCATTCTCTTGAATCCATTCTTTCCCTTCTCTTCCGCCGGAAGCGTCTATGGCGTCCACATTATTCGCTTCGCCACGCGATCGACTTCTTGCTCGTACTGATCGTCAGCAGCACGAACGGTCAGCTTTCGCTAAAAACCAATAATCTTGCTCTGTAGCGTCAGTCGCTTGAATCAACTGCGCCACAGACCGATTGCCCAAGATCCGTTACAGTTGGAGAATAGGATGGAGTCCGCCTTGGAACGATCGGGAAGAAGCTGGACGAGACTCGCGGCACAGTATCTTCTGCTCCTGTATCTACAATCTGTCTGAGTCATTGACCATCAGACACACCTTTTCTCCCCCTAGAAATCAATCGAGTCTGACCCCATTGACGATTTCCGCAGCGGACTAGCTGGCTCAGGCAGCGTGCGTGGCGTCCGGTGGGGCCGGGTCGACGATGTCCCCCGCCGTGAAGAGCGCGGGGCGCGTCATGAGCTCGAAGTGCATGAAGTCCTGGTTGGCGGTCCCCAGCCAGCGGAGGTTCCCCCCGTCGCTGCCGGCGAGTGCGCCGACCAAGATCGAGGGCAGGGTCATGAACCCCTGCGCGGCAACCGTGCCGGGGGTCCCCTCGCTGCTCGCGCCGACTCTTCTGGTCCTGGCCGCGTCGGTGAACGACGCCCGGAACGCGTCGCCGATGCGTGCGATGCGCCGCTCCGTCGCCGCGACCTCCGAGGGTGGCGTTGGCGCCCGTGTGGCGGCACCCTCGGGCCAGAGAGCAGCCCGGAGCGCGGCCGCTCGTGCGGCCCGCTGCCGAAGGACCACCGCTGCGACTAGGTCGGCGCCTGACGCCAGCGCGAGCAGCGGTGGCGTCACACGGGCCCGGCCCGCGTTGGCCAGCCGCAGGAGCACCGGTGCGAGCGTGGCGTCGCTGGTCATGGCCGCCTGGTACTCGTCGCTGATCTCCCGCAGGTCCGTAGCCGTCGCCTCGACTTGGACGCCGGTCCGGTTGGCCGTCGTGCCGGCCGTGGGATCGTCACCGGTCACGTCCTGCACCGGCGCGAGCCCCCCACGGCTGCTGATGTTCGGGTTGCGGGAGGAGTCGATGTCGATGGCGAAGCCGAAGCTGTGGTCCGACAGACGATGCGGAGCGTTCCGGTTCTCCCTGAGCACCGCGCTGAAGGTGTTGCGCCCGAGCGAGGTCCTGATCGCGGCGGTGATCTGGGCGCGCTGCGGTTCGGGGGTCGCCGCCAGCCGCCTGGTGATCACGGCGGCGGCCCGCACGAAGGCTGCGTTGAGATCGGGGTGCACCCGGGTGGCCTGCGTGACGTTGAGGAACGTCGGCCGTTGGAGCCTGCTGTAGTAGTCGTTGGCCCGGGCCAACGCGGTGCGGGTCCCAGCCACCAGCCCCCCGAACTCGGTGATGACACCGATCCGCACGTCCTCCCAGGTCCTGCCGGTCGAGATGAAGGGGAGCACGGCGGGGACCATGGCCCGTTCGCCGGCGACCTGGACCGCCTGGTCGAGCGCCGCCGCTGGTGCCGCGACCGCGGTGCTAGCCCGCACGTCGGTGACGAGCCCGCCCAGCACGGCGGCAAAGACCCCGCGACGGGTTTCGTCGGCGGCCTTCCGGCGGGCATTGGCGTTCGCCCCGGGCGCCCTTGTGTCGATCGTGGTGAGGTCGGCGACCACATCGGTTCCGTAGAGCACGTCGTAGAGCGCGAGTGCAGGATGGGTCGGGCTGCGGCGGCGCAACGCAGCGCTAGGGTTGGCGCGGCGTGCGATGATCTGCTGGGTGACGATGCCGACGACGTCGTCGCCGTCCGCTGTGCCGATGAGCGGCGCAGCTGCGGCCCGGACCGTGTCGCGCACGCGGTCGGCGGCGGCCTCGACCTGCTGGGCGGGGGTCGGTGGCGGTGTCGGAGGGGGCGCCGGTTGGCGTTGCAGGCGTGGCAGCAGCTGCGCGGCGAGGCCGTTCGGCGTAACGAACGTGGCCATCGCGGCCGCCGACGAGTCTCTGTGCACCTGACGCGACACGAAGACGCCGCGCTGCCCGAGGGCCTGCTGGAGCGGGGCGACGGAGGGGACCGTGGCGCCGACCTCACCGAGCAGGCGGTCGTGTCTCGTCTTGGCCTGGATGACCTGGAACTTGGCCTTGACGGCCGCGACGTAGGCGCTCGGGATGGTGTGGTCGACGATGACGTGCATGGCCTCCTGGAGACCCTTGTAGGTGTGGGCGTAGACGCCGCCCGTCCAGTAACCGCGCACGCCGGGCAGGGCGGCGACGGCGGCGTCCTTCTTGTCCTTCGGTTGCGATCCGCGCAGGACCGCGCCGAGGGCCTTGCAGCCGGCTCTGACCCACGCCAGCACTTTGTCCCGTTGCGGCGAGGAGTACTTCTTCGGGTCATCCACGCTCGGTGTGCCCCACAGCGCGTCGAAGAGGATCAGACCTCCGACGTGGGACGTTCGCTTGCCGCTCAGGGCGCTCGTCAGCGCCGCGCCGCCGGCGCTGTGGGCGGACAGCACGATCGTGTAGTTTTTCGGCGCCGACTTGTACTTCTTTACCACCTTCGTGACCTCGGACTCGCTCGTCAGCCGCGTGAGGACCTCGCCGACGATGGCGTTCAGGTCGAAGTCCGCCCCGAACATCTCCTCGCCTCCCAAACCCGTGCCCTGCGGCAGCACCGCCATCACCTGCGGGTCGCCGAGCGCTTCGATCTGCTGACCGATCCGGTCGCGTTCGACGTCGCGCACCTTGTTGCCAAGCGGGTTGGGCATGTCCGCCAGCTTCGGCCGCTTCGCTGTCTTGTCCCCCTTGGCCGCCTTCTCCGCCGCCTTCAGCGCCGCCCGCTTGGCCGCGTCGGACTCCTCCGTCTGCGGGTCGGCGATGCTCTCCCGCCACCCGGCGAAGGGGTCCACCTCCCGGCTGGTGAGGCCGTGGAGGTGGGCAACCACCTGGACCGGCTTGGTCGGATCGAGGTCGGGGTGGATCCAGACGATGGCCCGCGCACCGGTGTCGCCGGCTGCCTGCTCCGCCGTCTTCGCCGTGTTCGGCGACGCGGCGCGGTTGCCCTTGGCGAGGCCGGCGAGGGCAACCCGCAGCAGCTTGTGCTGTGCGTCGATAGTCCGCGGCCCACCCTTGTTCCATCCGGTCGCCTCGGGCCAGCCGACCGCCCGTTGCACATCGGCCGGGCGCCGCAGCAGTGATCCGACAGCGCGGTTGCCATTGGTGGATAGGAAATTCAAGGGCCCTTTTTCCCGCCCTGACGGAGCCCCACCGGTGGCGGCCCCCTCCTTTGCCTGCGTCCGTGCCCGCTGCATCTGCTCGCCATCCTGCTGCACCACATGCGTCAACTCATGCGCCAGCAAACCTTTCCCGTTCGTGCTCCCCGGCTCATACTTCCCCGCATTAAAGTAAATATCGCTGCCATGCGTAAACGCTTGCGCTCTCAACTCGCGGTTCATCTGCACCGCTTCGTTGCCCGTATGCACGCGCACGCCACCAAAATCTGCGCCGAACGCGGATTCCATCGAGCCACGCGTCTCGTTAGGCAAAGCTACACCGCTGCCGCGACTCCCGTTGAGTCGGCTTTCCAAATCTGGGCTGGCATCGCTAGGCGAAGTATCTGACTTAGTTTGGACAATGTCCTCTTCTTCGCTTGGCTTGGTTTGCACTTGCTGTTGCCCTCCCAACCGCTTCGCCTTACACGCGGCGCACTCGCCATCAGGCCCGGCCTCCCCACCACACGCACACTTGGCTTGCACGCGCGGTTCTGCCATGCGCATCACTTGATCAGCGACGCGGTCGGCTTCCTGTTCATCCGGATCGTTCGGCTCACCGACGGTCAATTTTGTTTGCACCCTGGGCGGCACTGCCCAGCCTGCGGGGATCACGGAGACGGAATTCACTCTACTGTGACCCGTTGGGCTGAAGGCAGACAGACGCTGCACCGACTCCACGGCACGCTTAGACTGGCTCGGCGCGTCGGGCGGAAAGACGCTGATCGCGCCAAAGTGGTGACCCAGCCGAGTCGCGTTTTCCAGTTGCATGTTGATGTCAGGCGCTTCGACCGCGTCGACAGTCGGCGCGTACATGGCTGGCTGGCTTGGTTTGGCCAACGTTGCATGGGTGATAGAAGGGGGTGCTTTGACTAGACGGGCTGTTTGCATAATCATCTCGCTGCGTGAATCGCTCGCTACTATCCATCAGTAGCATGGCAATCATCACGATCAAGCGTGTTAGTTCTACTTGTTAATTTATATTTTTAGGGATGTTGTTCGCCTAAAAGTAGTTGCATTTGTTCTCTTGCAATTTCTTCGGGTGGTCGATTATAACTGATTACACCGTGCTCTTTTAACCAATCGACCAGTTGAAATAAAGACAATCGTCTTATAACGTCGGCACTAATTGTTTCTTGACTTCGCATATTGCGTAATACTGTGTTTACGTCCGTCGCAATTTCAGTGGGGAGTTGCGCAATAGGAAAGTAACCAAGCGGTTTAGAAAGATTTGTCAAAAAATTATCTAAGTTGCCGCTTAATGAAATAGAAGAGAGAATAGCACCTATCATGTTCAAATGGGCGCGACTTCTACTTGGCATCGTTGTATGGTAGGTCCAATTAGAAGGGGTACAAATAGCTTGCCCCGTGAGAATACTTTGTGCCAGTAATGAGCCGATTGCGTTGAGCATAGCTTTTGGAACAGCCACAACAGCGGCAATTGTCGTACTTATATCATATACCCGAGATGTAATAAAAGCAGGGAATCCTTGTGCGACAATTCCTCCTGAATCACTAATGGCATGACGAATCGGATCAATCCTACTATCATACTGGTCTGGCGTACCTCGACAACCAGCATACTGGTGAGTTGCATCGACTAAAACGCCAGCGTGATCATAAACACATTCATTCATCGGATCGTCAGGGGTAGGTGCCCGATTTTCAAGAATTGTTCTAAACCCACAATGGAAAACTGCCGTTGGTCCAGGATAGGCTCTCCATCCAAACGGTATGGGATCGCTATCATTTAATCGGGTTGGACAGGCTATCATCCGTTGTATCGTTTTACTTTGGATCGCCCCTTGTTGCACCGTATGCACCAACTCGTGCGCCAACAACCGGCTCCCCTCCGTAGCCGAAGGATTATATTTCCCTTGATTAAAATACACATCTGACCCATGGGTAAAAGCCTGCGCATTCAACGCTTGGCTCATTTGTACAGCATTGCTGCCGGTGTGGACGCGCACCTTAGAAAAATCTGCACCGATAGCCGCTTCCATAGTGGTGCGCGTATTATTGGCCAGTGGGTGGCCGCCGCCTTTGCTGCTATTGAGTTGAGATTCTATGTTTAAACTTGCCGGCACCCCCCCCTTGCCGTGAGGAATCCTATGGACAGAATTTCCCTTGGCTTGCACATGTCCGCTTTCTTCTTCGGCGGCGCAAGCAGCACATTTCATTTGCAAGCCTTCATCACCGCCAACAGATGAAATAGGGCTTTTTTGCCATTCAGGCAGTTGCTCTTTGTTCGCTGCTTTTGCATCTGTTTTGGCAAGGCGTTGCACCACTTGATCGGCCACACGGTCGGCTTCCTGTTCGTACGAATCATTGGGCTGGCCGACGGTCAATTTGGCTTGCACCCTGGGCGGCACCGCCCAACCCGCGGGGATCACGGGAGCAAGATTCGCTCTATTCTGACCCAGTGGGCGGAAGGCAGACAGATGCTGCGCCGACTCCACCATCCGCTTGGGCTGGATCGAGGGCGGATCGGGCGGGAAGACGCTGATCGCACCAAAGTTGTGGCTTAGGCGCGTGCCATTTTCTTGCTGTGTGTCCTGGACAGGCGCTTCGATCGCGTCGACGGTAGGCGCACGCATGGCTGGCTGGCGTGGTTTGGCCAACGCGGCATGGGTGACCGCAGGGGTTGCTTTAATTTGAGTCGCTGCTTGCATGGTCATCTCGCTATGTGAGTCGCTCAATATTCAGTATCTGGATTATACAGAGAGTGTAGCGTACGCTTTGATTGATGTTCTCGGACTACATCTTTTATTGCCCATCCAGGGTGTTAGTTTTGAGTTTGCGAATCGCACGATCACCTTGAATTCCGTATAGTGCTAGCGTTGTTGCCTTTCCATGTGCTACGCCGAGTATATCTTCTCGCTTAGCTTTCTATTGCTTCTAGGGTGATGTTGGTATCAGGTTGTTCGATTGATCGAATTGCTTCTGCTGGTGATGCGTCATCCTGAACAACGCTTATAATCCCTGGTAAGTATATATCCATCATCATCACGTTCGTGTAGACAAGGCGTTTGATCAGGGCAAAGGTGAGGCGATCACCTTCGACATCAATACTAGTTTTGTAACGGACTTCACCATCGTTGTAGTCAAGTTCAAAATTGCCGAGTATCATCGCATAATTGGCGCGGGTAAGAAATTCTACGAGCGAACCTCGTTTTTCTTCTGGCGTACTTATGGGGCAAATTGAGTAGAAAACAAATTGCTGGTTTTCTTCTTTAGCTTTGGCATAGCAATGCCAGGCCCCGTTTTTACCTTGAAATGCCAATTGTAAGGTGGGTTCCCCGCTCAGCTTGGTAAAGCTCCAGTCATCTTCGATGAAGAAGTCAAGCATTTGTTGTTCAATCGATTGATTGAATAGAGAAGGTTTCCCTTTGCTGTCAGTAATTTGTAGGTCAATGTCTTGAAGGAGCTTTGTAAACTCCTCTCGGCTAACATTGACAACTCCTTCCAAGAAGTTGGTGATTTCATTAAGGATCTCGGATTGAGCTTTTTCAGTCGCGGTAGACAATTTGTTCTGACTCCACTCTTTGAAAAACTGAGTCAATGCATCGAAACTGGGCTCTTCTGCCCCCGAAGTTTCTCCTTGGGCCAGTGTTACTGGGCTCAGATAATCCCATAGAGTGCGATAACCAACAAGGGTACGCTCTTGGTTTTGTGTCACTGATAATAGCAGCCAATTTTCAGTAAAAAACAGCGGATGAGTAGGTTGTTCTTGGTTGAGGTGAAGAAAATAGGTAGTAATCCCTTCTGGATCTGTAGCGCGGTTCATTAATTCCGTCAGAAAACTTGGTTGTAAAGCAATTTCAATTTGGATACCGATTTCAGGTAGGAATTCCATGACAGAGGGTAGGTTACGGATTTCATGCCTAAAACTAAATAAACTCTCAGTTTCAATTTGCTGGTAGAGATTTATGGGAACTTGGAGGGTGAGCCGGCATTCAATTAACCCCACTTCCAATTTTATTAGAGTAAGCTTGGAGGCAAGAGTTTTGAAAGGGCTGTTAGAGCGATCACGCAGCGTTACTTCTCGATTGAGATCGTGGCGTTTTGTCTCGATTTTCATTGTTACCTAAAATTCTTTGGGCGTAATCATTCGTAATAAGAGCAATATCTATTCGACATAAATCAAAAAATCATTTTGTACCGCGATCAAATGTCCTTTTTCAATATAGACTGATTTGTCTGCATCGTAATTCCCATAGAATTCAGCCTCATTGATGAAGACTACTTTGTTAGATTCGACGATTTTTACTTTGACTTTTACATCACGGAATTTGATCGAATAAACTTTACCACCGTCTCTGATTCCAACGCCTAAATAGATCGTAACTGGTTCCTTATATTCTTTCCCCACCTCAAACTTTTTTGACAAAACAGCAGCACTAAATAGAACGGTTACTTGCCCGGTTAACTTTGGTGGTGCGCCATATGTGGGCGAAACAGAATTATCGCTTCCATCCTCTTCGCCTTCCTTACCTTTGCCTTCTTTGCCCTTGCCTTCTTTGTTTTTCCGGTTCTCCTCAATTAATCTTTTTTCTTCTTTGCTATATTTCTTAATGTCTTTCAAAAAATCTTCCAGTGACAACGGTACACCTGCTTGGGGATCTTGAGCTGCTTTTTTCAGATCTTCTGTGCTTACGTCTTCTAAGCCCTTTTTTAGTTCAGCCAGACGTTCTACTGTAAGCAGAACCCACGGACCCGCTCCCCGTTTGTTCGCCAATTCGAGCAAGGCTTCAAATTTAGCCGGGCCGATTTCTTTAACTAGTTCCAAGATCGCCTGCCGTTCTGGCGTGAGTTTATTCCCTCCATCTCCAGCCTCGTCACAATCCACGTTGAAATCACTGTTGTTGATGGCGATGGGAGCAAATAGCGGATCAAATCCTGTTGGCATTGGAACATATTCATTAGCGGAAGTGACAATTTTGGCCGCAACTTCGGAAGGGAAGTTTTTTACGGCAGCAATCTGTGAAATAATGGGTTCGTATACTTTTTTAGTAAACCAGCAGGTCTGGATCAACCAAGCAAACGCTGCCTGAAGCGCCGAGATAAGCAGATTCCACAAACAGCCTATTGCAGGTGGAGAAGCACATGCCAAAAGCCTTACTCCCCATTCAACAAGCGTGACAATCGTGCTTAGATCACCCGCTACTTTTTCAATTTCTTCCAGCTTTTCAAATAGGACTAGTTTGTCACCAAAAAAACGTGTGATGAGTTCTTCCTCTTTCTCTTCAATTAGTTTCTGATACTTATCCTTCATCGCCTCGAATTCTTCAATTTTGCTCGTTGCTCCTTCCGGCGTAAACATGTTAACTAATTTTTTGATGTTATTACTGATGCCCTCTCGTAAAGAATCAACCAGTTTATCCAAGATCTGATTCACTGCCCAGGAGCCGACCAGCTTAAAGATCTTAAAAACCACCTTGACAGCGGCCTTGAACCAACTACCAAAGGAGGTGTTGCCAATCGATTTTGATAAATTTTTTACCTTATTCTTGATCTTTTTGGCAAAGGCGTTAATTTTGACGTATATAAAGCCGAACTTTTCGCGCAACCAACCATACAGCCCACCGAATTTCTGCCAGTGTCCAATTTTTGAAAGTCCTTGGCCTCTTTCTTCTACCTCTTGCGGAAGTGGTACTGCACCACCGGTTCTATCTTTCAATTCTACGAGCGCTGCGGCAACTTGTGCTTTTTTGACTTCCTTGTCATCGCCCAAGAACTTTTCAGCTTCCTTTTTCCACGGGGTATATTGCTTTGTTTTCCATTCTTCGTCTCTAAACTTTTCATCCTTGCGCTGAATTTTCTTATTAGATTTTTGGGATAAAATCACAGGCTGTGGCATAAGTTTGGGTTGCACAGCAACATCTGACGAAAGTAAAGGTGGTATTACCTCGGTATTCAACCGCTTCAAAACCTTATTCACGTCGCCACTACCTGTCGTTGCGGAAATCGTCTCCGGAATCCACTCGTAAGACCATACACCGCCCTTATCTTTGTAAACAAACATTGAACCGATGAGGCTTGAATCGGGGATATGTGGAAATTTGCTTTCGCCCTTATAGACGGCCAACTTTCCCCGGCTGATTCCTTTGCCAGTGGGGTACTTTAATACATCAGGAATTTCTAATTTTGTAATAGCAGAAGTTCCAGGGTTCCAGGATTTTTTTGCGGAAGTTGTTTCTTTCGGATTCGTGTTCAAATAGGTGTTGATATCTTTTGATGTGTTAGCAATTCCATCCTGGTAATCTTTTACCTGTCCTATGCCAAGACTAGCTTCGCCGCTTCCCCCGGGTTTAAGATCGCCTAATTCAATTGATACAGGCCCATTGTCCAAGTTTCTGACCCTGGGGCTTTGGGTGGTACCTTGGGGTGCAGAATCCTTATTATGATTGAAGTGTCCACTACCCCATTCAAGTTTGCCATCCATCGTTAAGAAGTTGGGTTGCTCATCAAATTTGATCCCAATGGTTTTTTGCGGTGTCGCCTTATAGAAATCCGCGATTCCTGTTTTGCCTTTGTCCACATCCATCTTTTTGGCACCAGGAATCTTTACTTCAATAAACAAATCGTCATTACTCTTGACGAACATGGGTAAAACTGTGCTATGAACAAAACTGCCTCTTGGTCTGGGGAAAGGAGCAAATGTTAAGTAGAACCGCTGAATAGACTTCGTCGCTAAACCCGAATTCTGCTGCACCACATGGGTCAACTCATGCGCCAGCAACCCCTGCCCCGCCACACTCGCCGGCTCATACTTCCCCGCATTAAAGTAAATATCGCTGCCATGCGTAAACGCTTGCGCTCTCAACTCGCGGTTCATCTGCACCGCTTCGTTGCCCGTATGCACGCG
>Ga0105055_10011021_pt1 | contig 11216 bp, 5 predicted proteins | sample BON03_FD_78090 | JGI IMG/M metagenome (GOLD analysis project Ga0105055, IMG submission 78090) | Freshwater microbial communities from Lake Bonney liftoff mats and glacier meltwater in Antarctica - BON-03 | ecosystem: Environmental > Aquatic > Freshwater > Ice > Glacier meltwater | place: Lake... | reverse complement strand
TAATATATCCGTATATATAATATTTCATGTGAAAACTAAAACACGAGTTTTTTGTTGAGAAGTACGAAACAGAAATATATACGTATATAGACCAAATCCTGCTAAATTAAAAAAAAAGTTTTTCTAAAAAAGTATGAAACAAACATATATCCGTATATATAATTATTCATGTGAAAACTAAAACACGGGTTATTTGTTGAGAAGTGTGAAACAGAAATATATCCGTATATAGACCAAATCCTGGGAAATTAAAAAAAAGTTTTTCTAAAAAAGGTTGAAACAAACATATATCCGTATATAGACCAAATCCTGGGAAATTAAAAAAAAAGTTTTTTCTAAAACAAAGATATATACGTATATAGACCAAAACCTGTGAAATAATAAAAAAAGTTTTGTCCTCAAACAAAGATATATACGTATATAGTTCGAAAACTAAAACACGAGTTTGTCGAGCGGAAATATATATATATATTTCTAACAAAAATAATTATATATTTTAATTTCACGATAGCATATTTTTTAATTCTTCGAATCCAATAATGCCATCGAGTAAATATTTGAAGCTCCGTGGATCGTTGTGAAGTTTAGCATATACGTTTTGCACATTTTTATGAACGCCTTCGAACGATTTTGCTTTGACTGCGCATAGTCCATTTGGCTCTAGGATGGAACCGCTTGCGTCTGGAGCACAGTACATTTTGATGCATTTGGTATTTAGTTTCTTGTCGAATACAACCCAAGAACCACCACGGAGTTGTCCACCTGGAGGAATATAGACGGTTATGGGATGGTCGTAATGCGCAATTGAGTCGACAATCATAGAACCATATTTCAATACACTCCCAAACATGTCTTTCGTACCACCTGAGAAACCTCTCCAATTCGCAATAATAACAAGTGGTAAACTCTCTACATTACACTCATTTATGAACTGGCTAATTTTATAGCTTGTTTCAGGATACAAAACGTGGTTTGCTTTACGAATGGCTATTTCTCGTGAGTTGAGGTCTTCATGATCAACGCGTAGAATTTCATCGATGGGTGTTAAACATGGCTCGATCAACCCGTACACCTTTGTGCCAATTGTCCCACGGTACGTGTGCACACTTTTCGCATAATCGGCCATATATTCTTGAGACGTGTCCAACAAAATGTGATTGTCGCCATTTGGAAACTTGCTTGTTAACAAGTGATGAATTTGCTCTACGCCTTGCTTATCGTCATCGACGACAATTTGAGTAACACCGTTTATACCCATAATCTCATTTGCTCCCCCCAACTGCGCATTTGATTTGTATACATTTCTACCCAGTAATGCATTCAGAGACTTTGCACCAGTCAACAATAAAGACGTGTCTTTATGTTGAATCAGGCGACCGCTTAGACGTGCGAGGTACGCACCGATACCAGTTGTGTGGTTGAATACATATGTGATTGTTGTAATCTCACGATAAGCACGCGCCATTTCACCAGCAACTAACGCACTACCGCTCAGGTTATCCACTCCAAACCCTGGTTCGCCGATGATCGTCTCGATACGATAGCATCCATCATCGAGTTGTACTCCATTCATCTTATTGGGGTTGAAATCCTTTTCGACAACATAAAGATATTCGATGTCTCCACTTATTGAATATTTGACCTGTATTGAATCTAATATAGATTTGTTCATACCCACACGCGCGCCCGAAGTCCCTGCCAGGTAGACGAAAGCACACTTCCTATCCCGTGCGTCCTTCAATGCTTCGTAATAAACTTCTGATTCACGAAAAGACATCGAACCTGCAAATGCACTGCCGTTACCGACGACGATGACTTCCCTCCCGTCTAAAACACAATCGAAAATACGGATCGCCATTCCTTCAGTTTCTCTTTCTTTCGTTTGTACTGATGTGAAGGTCAAAAGCAACTCGTGAAAAACAGTTTCTAATGTTATATTACGGCGTGTTTCTGTGTTTTTTTGGTTGTTATTCATCCAACAGACCCAGTCGTATATCTCGTGCGGAAAAGCTTTGAAAAAAGATTGATACTTTGTGTGAAATGTACAATCGAATTGTCGGTACCGATCGAATGACAGAACCTCAAAAAACATCGGTGCAATATGAACTGTTTGTACAAGGGAAGAGAGTTCGGTCAAACCTTCAACTGTGCATAGTAATTCACCTTTTGAAAAAACAGCCCCTTCCATGATGCCTCGTTTAAAGGTACCGCTGGTTTTGGAGCGTATCTCCATGATCATTTTCATAGCCTCAATATCCATTAATACGTCCCCTACACGCACATCCTGACCTTCTTTAAACTTGACCTTGTTTACCACACCGACAATATCCGCGACAATTAAACGATCGTCGGACAGATCACGTACATTGTAGCATATGTTATCTATATACATATTTCCATCACAGACGGAATAACGACTCGTATGACTTACAGGGTCGCTTATATACCCCCCTACTATTCTGTATTCGATTGTATCCCCTACACGGATTACATTCCCTTCCTTGATAAGTACAGGTAATTTTACTTTCAAACCGTTCACAACGAATTGTATATCCATGTTGACCTTGGGTAAATCATAGGGCTCACCGCCACGAGTTAGACATTCCTTAAACTTTGCAAGCTCTGACATATACAGATTATAACCACGGATAGCTGTTACCTTTGCAATAACATCGTCTGTTATTGTCGCTTCGTATTTGTCCGCTATCAACTTGTCGAGCCATTGTGTCGTATATTCGTTTTTAATATATTCGTCATGATTTAAAATACGCTTCAGGGAATTCACAGAGGACGAGATGGAGCCCTTTCTACGAAGTGTTTCCAATACACTTTGCATTTTTTGGATACTGTTTTTCCTACTATCTGATGTAACAAAGACATGCCCGAATTGGGAATCCGAGTAAGAATGGATACTCCCTTTGTATACAGAGAAATATCCAAAAGTATCTGAATATGAATCAAAGTGTATTTCTTCTATGGTCCCTGTGGTTGGGAGAAATAGGTCATTTTCAGCGGTGATCCTACAAGCTACAACGAACCTTCCGTGATCGTTAAATGTTAGTAAGCTGAGGTTAGATCCCATCGCAATATCTAATTGTAGCACTGGTAAATTCAGGCCAGTTATTAGTTCGGTCACTGTATGTTCGACCTGAAGACGTGGATTTAACTCTAAGAAATAATACTCATTTGTCTCTGGACAAAATAGGAATTCAACCGTGCCTAAGTTGATATAATCTACGGCTTTGCCGAGCGCAATAGCATCACGTTTCATTTGCTCGAAAACCACAAACGGGACGATGTTCGGTGGTCCTTCTTCTATAATTTTCTGATGACGCCGTTGAACGGAGCAGTCCCGTCCGGAAAGCGCGATTACATTTCCGTATTGATCACCCGCGATTTGAACCTCGATGTGACGTGCTCGATTAATTGATTTGGTTATAAATACAGGCGACCCCGGTACTTCACTCTGCACGTTTGCAAACGCATTTTGGCACTGAGTCATGTCGCTGACAAAACGAATTCCTTTACCTCCACCACCCTCGCTAGCTTTTATCATTACTGGCAAGCCAACACGCTCGGTAGAGTTGATACATGACATAACGTTATGAACACTTGCCTCATAAATCATCTGGTTTGTTAATTCACCTTTCAAATGACTACCATTCCAGGGGATTGTGGGTACACCAATCGTTTGGGCCAAAATTGTTGAATTAATCTTATCACCGAGCGCACGCATTGACTTACCGAGGGGTCCAATGAAAATGATACCACACGTCGCCAGGGCGTCCGGTAACATAGGGTTTTCACTCGCGTGACCCCAACCAGGCCAAACATATTTGCAGTTATATTTCTGAGCGGTTTGTACTATTAATCCAACGTTCGCATAATTATTGGACCCCGGACCACCAGGCACTTGTTCCATAACATCCAAGAGTTCGATGAAATATGCATTAGCGTCCAGGTCATCTTTACTTACGATTCCAACGAACTCTATTTCTGGGTAAATCAATTTTACAGACCGTATAAATTTAACTGCTGCGAGCCCGTTGTTTGCAATTAAGATAGACATTTGCCATATATTTATAAACAATATAACTTCAATATAAATATATATATATTTTTTTAATATACGGATATATTTTGTTTGAGAAAAAAACTTTTTTTTTAATTTGAAACTATATACGGATATATTTATGTTTCAAACTTTTTTAGAAGAAACTCGTGTTTTAGTTTGCTTTAGGTTTTCAAGAAAAACTTTTTTTTCAAATTCCCAGGTTTTGGTCTATATACGGATATATCTTTGTTTGAGAGTTTTCAAGAAAAACTTTTTTTTGAGGACAACCGCTGTGAACACAGCGTTTGGATATATGTGCTTATTGCATTCAGTCTACTCTTATCTTCAGGTGTTTTAATATATATATTTTACACGAATGATTTTATATAATTTTTTTATGGTATTTTAAATACACATGTTCACCTTTTCAGCAAGAGCAATTGCGCTGTTCAATTCGTGAGCAAGAACTGTTGCACCTACAATTTCGGCGAGTTGCATGTTATTCTTAATCCCCATGGCTTCTAATACAGCCCCATTGTCCTCGTGCAACGACCTTCCTATTTCCAAACAAGGTAATTGAATTCCAAAACGAAGAAGTTTCGTTTCTACATTGTATTCAGTTGTTGTTATGCAAGTTTTATCAACATTACAAATGTCATGACCAGTACATAGAAATATTGCACTAATTACATTGGCAGCGTTTGACGCAGGATCGATCTTGTGATCTGGGGTATTAAGCATTGGTATCGACACATGTGCGGTCACGTTATATTCGGTCTTGGATGACGGGACTGCGACCACAGTGACACCACTACATGCTTCGTCGATTACCTTAAACCCTCGATTAATGTGTGACATATCCGAAGTACTAATAGAAATGTATTTTTTTTTTTGATCATTTATTTTCACAGGCCCGGCAACACAAACGGGATAGCGTACGTACCCAATTATATCATCACAAATCATTTTTTCGGTCATTGTTTTGAACGGTATTTTGTCAAGTTTAACACCGAATATTTCTTTGAGAAGATTTCTACGTAAGCACATCGCTTTGAGTTTATCTGTTACACCATTCGTTAAATTAAAAATCATGTTGTTTTCATATTGTTTATATGTATGTTGTATGTATATATTTATATTACATATATGAGTACACGTAGTCATCTTTCTTCATTATCTCTAATAAACCCCAATCAAATCATGAAGTCGGTACTCCTTTTTTCATTATTATTTGTTCTTAGTGAATGCTGTTTGGTAAAGGGGGATGTTATACCAACTAGGTCACCTACAGTATACAATGAAATAAATGGATTTGTACAAACTCGTAACGCGAATTGTAAAAAAACAAAGAAAATAAGTGTACAAAACAGTATATCAAGCGATGATTGTGCTGACATGTGTAAGAAAACGTATGGGTGCAAGGTATGTGTGCTAACTTCGAAAGAAAAGTGTCACATGTACAAATCATGTAAATATGTTGTTGAAGAACAAGATAATATTATGCTTACGAAATATCGGCCACCTGAAATGGGGTACAGTACATGGAATTTCGTGTATAAGAATGCCAACTTAAACGAAATGATGATACAACTGGGTTATATGAAACATCATGGACTTATCGACGCTGGTTATACTATATTTCATGTAGATGGTGTTTGTACCTTTAAGAATAAGGACAAAAATGGACAAGTAGCGCGTGACTCTAATGATAATCTAATTGAACCTACTGAGTGCTTCACATATGGTATTAAAAACTATTCGAATACAATCAGAGAAAATGGAATGCTTGTTTCTTGGTATACAGCTGGTGGTGCGAAAACATGTGCAAATGATATAATTAGAAGCACTGATAAGAAAAAATTCAAAGAAACGGTCTTTCGTGATATGAATATGTATAAAAAATGGGGTGTCGATAGATTGAAAGTTGACAACTGTGGGATGCCGCCGCGTGGCATGAGCGACGTAGACATTATTTCGCACTGGGATAAAATGCGGCGTGATGTTCACCCAGATTTGACTATGGAAAACTGTAAGTATGGTTGTAATTGGATACGTCGTGGTGGTAAGATATCGACCAAAAAAAAGGTATGGGAGAAATTTTGTCCATATGTTGCAGAATCCCATCGTTCATTCATTGATATACGACCATGGCCTGAACGTATTTTGATGGTCACCGAAGCAATAGCATTATCATCACGTGATTCAAATCCCACACAAGGTTGGGCATTCGCGGATGCTCTTGAGATTTGTAATACAGATTTTTTAAGCAATCGTTATGCATACAAAAACAGTATCAATACAGGAGATATAAATGACCTTGAAATCAGACCGAACGGTTTCACAGGGGCATCAAATACATATGAGTTACAACTAGGTATGCTGGGAATATGGGCAATCACTTCTCAACCATTGTTTATTAGTACAGATATATCACATTGTAGTATTGATATGATCAATATTCTGAAGATGAAACGACTTATAAATATGAATCAATATTTTTCAGGAGACCCTGGTACACGCACCCTGAAAACAAATATTCTCGGACGTAGTATTAGTCGATGGGAAAAAAAGGTAAATACTCTAACTGGTAGTTATATTCATGTATTTATAATGGATGATACGAATGAACAACCAAACGACATCACAATTCAACAAATAGAAAACGACTGCCCTGAAGACTATAACAAGGTGGTACTCTGGCGTACAAAATATGTACGTTTCATGAATGCAATGTATTCGTGTGAAAAATATATTCAAATCTGAAATGTACTCGTATATATTATATGTGAATTGAAATAGTAGTACATGGAAGAACTAGTTTATTCATTCTTATATGAAGGACGTATGCTAGTTAAATATCTTCCTTTGAATTTTTTATTCATATATATATTCATATATTTTCATAGTTTCAAAAAAAATGAATAAATATATATTTTATACTATATATATTAGTTTAATTCTGCACTGAATCTTGAATGATCAAAACGTGCAGAATTTGTCTCCTGAATGATTGTAAGGTAAATTTATTGAGTCCTTGTAAATGCAAAGGTTCTTCCGCACATGTCCACCTCACTTGTTTGCAAAAGTGGATTGACTCTAGTTCATGTATTTCCAAGAACAAATGTGAAGTATGTTTAGGTTCATATAGTCCGTTGAAACACGATCCTCCAAGAAACGTTTACTCATTTTTATTTTCTCTATTTGGGCAGTGTCTTGTATAATATAAATATATATATAAATATTTATATATATATAAATATATATATAAATATATATATATATAAATCTATATTTTATTTATTTATTTTTGTATATAACCTTCAATTCCCTAATGATCACAATTATTTATGACCTAGAAACCACAGGGTTTTCCCCTTTGCCATTGATGTCGCCTTATAATAAGATCATACAAATCAGTGCAAAATGTGTTGAGACCAATACTTTCTTCGACTCGTTCGTGAATCCCAATTTCCTGGAATTACCCCATAAATCTGTCAAAATACATAACATTACTCATGATCTTGTGAAAGTCGCACCGCAAATAAAAGAAGTGATGCTTGCCTTTTTTGATCATTTTGATATTCTGGAAAATAAAGACGTGCAGATGATTGCTCATAATAACAACTATTTCGACGAGCTTGTTCTACGCAAAGAATATCCCGATATACCCAAGCACATCAAATTCCGCGATACATTGCCTTTCATCAGGATTCAATGCCCTGGCCTTTTGTCCTATAATCTTGGCAAACTACATGAACATTTTTACGGCGAACCGTTTGCAAATGCACACCGCGCAGATGCAGATGTGATCGCACTCGAAAGGATTTACAAAGACCATGTTCTACCAGTCGTTTGTAAAGGAGAAGAACACTGGGATAAAAAAAAGGGTATAGAAACAAATTTTCTGACATCCATTCGTTATGTGGGACCTTACCGAGCGGGGCTGTTTTGTAAAGAAAATATAGAATCAGTTGAACAGCTTCAAATATTCGCAAACACGAAAAGCAAAAATTCGTTTGACCGATGGCTGAAGTATACAATACGCGTCAACGATATTACACAAAGAATGCACATAGTATCTCACGCATACGGTATTCCAATGTACGATATTCGTTTCGAAGAACATTTATTTGGTGTGCAATATGAAAATTGTTTTGATGATGTGGATTATTATATCAAATATAGATATGTGTTGAAGCAAGTTCCGGGAAACCCACAAGTGTACGCGGCCGGTCAAAAGAGAACGAATCAAAAATAAAATATATATATTCACGGCATATTTATTCATTCTTAATATGATGGAAATGATACCGGAAGAAGAAGAACAATCTCAATCCTGGTGTGTGTGGTGTTTAAGTTTTCTAGGAACTGCTTCTGTTGGGGTCGAGGGATAGTTATTGTATTTAAGAATCGTGTTTGCTAACCACACTGCACTATAATACCACTGTATATTATTTGTGATGGGTAGTAATTTATCCCAAATCGTTTGCAATATTTCCAAGTCCGGCAAATATGTAAAATCGATAAATAAAGGTATCGTGCTTCTGCTGATATTTTTCAAAACCGTAAAAACCTTTTTGGGGCAACCCTGGTAGTTTAAACATTGCAAGACTGCCCTGTATTGTTCTTCGTGTAAACATCCAAATATGACTGGTCCTATGTGAAACATTGTGGAACCAAATTGTAAACCATGTTTAATATCTATATCAAAGTAAACAACGCCACTGACTAGACTTAAATACCTTTTAAAATCAATATTCACCATAAAAGTCATAAAAACAATGTACGAACTATACTCCATTGGGAATGTTGTACCCGCAACACCGTTTCCATCTATCCATGAACCTGAATTCGTTCCATCGTAACGGTTCGAAATGTCCCTTGCATGATTATTGAGTAACATTCCATGTATGATTCCTGAAAGAGTATTAAAGACTATGTATTTACGATGATTGCTATTATGTAAAATAACCCCAGTAGCACATGTTAATATATAAGGCAAATAAGGATTATCCACTCCGATCATATTTTCGAATTCAAAATATCCAGAAACGACGGACAGAACAGTTACTACCAGAGCTCTCGGAATTGGCACTGTTCCTCCGAAGATATTCCATGTAAGACAGTAAACTAAATTTAACCAAAATCTTTGTGACTTTAGTGATGTTCTGCCTGGTTTTTTTGTCATTGTGATATAAATAGAAATAATGTCCCCCAACGTAGTGTCGTTAAAGGTACCAATATAACTTAAAGGGATTTGATATTCACCCAATGTGTCAGTAATTTCATCAGACACGCGACTAAATATATCATCGGCAATGTCATACGTATTGTTCACAAGCTTGGATGAGTTATCATCAAACAGTGCCTTTTCTGGTTTACAATGATGTTTTATATTTTCAATGTACATATATTTATTTTCTTTTTCGAACCATTTACGAAACTCATCGATTTTTATTGAAGCTCTTCTGTGTTCAATTGAATTCCCATTTTGATTATGATTACATAATAATATGTCGATTGAATCGTATATATCCGTATTCGTTAATCTTTTCATCATATTTTTATCTTTTTCATCTAATTTTATATAGAATCTTTGTAACATTGATATCAAATTTTCCTTACTGATCATATTTGTGTCTATTCCTTTAATAGGGTCAAACTTCTTTTTAAAAGTACTCTCAAACATAGGAAATGTTTCATCCTTGTATTGCGTAATCATTTCGAAATAAACATGGCTAAAAAAAATAAGAAACACGGGAAACACAATTAACGATGCACAATTACATTTCGGAACACCTAAACTGTTTCCAGACGTTTTTAACTTGGGAACGAATGTATACTTTTTTATAAGCTTTTTCTTTGCACGTGGCGCTCCGTTCGATTCTTCGATGATTCGATGAAAATTTAAATATATAAACTTTGGTGTAACCTCCTGTAGAATAGGATAAACTAGTTGAACAAATTCATCCATATTTGGTTAAAAATGCTTATATTTATATATATATATATATATATAAAAAATGTCCCACATATTGAAATGGTTGAGGATATTCATATGTTTTTGTATATTTTAGGCGCAGGAACTACATATTATATTTTTTTAAGATTACTAGCTCTATGCCTGGATTGTACATGTGAAAAATATGAAAAATTCACGACCCCTGTATAAATATTCATCGGTGCGGTGCTCGCGTAGCATGTTTACCAGATTAAAGCTCTTTATATGTATATATATATATATATATATAATATATGTCCTACATATTGAAATGGTTGAGGATATTTATATATTTTAGGCGCATTAGCTGCATATAATATTATTTTAACTAAACTATCTCTATGCCTAGATTGTACATGTGAAAAATTCACGACCTAAATATTCATCCTAGAATTTGGGTGCGGTGCTCGCGTAGCAGGTTTACCAGATTAAAGCTCTTTATCAAGGAAGGGCGCACGTCTGGTTTATTCTTGATACTGGCCAAAAACTTGGTCAGAACAACTAACGCTTTGTCCTCTTGATCGTCATAAAAGGCGCTGATGGGCACTCCGTTTGCAAGCTGTGGTAAGAAACACATAGCGTTATTGTCCACCAGCAAGATGCGGTTCATGGGTCGGTTGAAGCGTGCCAGGTCTTTTGTGTATATACCACCAGCGTATATACACGCGTCGCGGTAAAGGCGATGTCGAAAAATGTTTCCCTTTGGGTCTAGGTAGTCGAGCAGCGGGCTGGCATAGCTCTCAATTCCCGCAGTATAAGCCATAAGTTCGTACTCTTTTGTGGCTGTCTTCAGAAACAAGTCCAAACCTGGGCGCTTATTGCAGTGTACCACCTCACCACTATTTAGAGTGAATACAAACTCGTCCAAAGGATGAGGATCTTCTTTACGTTCCTCATCCTGCCTGAAAGCATCCTGACCACTACTTAATCTGGAATGCACGAGGCACTCGTCAAGGTCTAGCACCACAGTCAGCTTTCCTAAGTCGGATGCACTTTGCGGTAGGACCCGTGACCTATTGGCTCTCCGTGCCTCGTTTAACTTGTAACTCCGGTATTCTTTTTCCATTTTGAGAGATAAGGGACTGTGTTTATCAGAAAAATGCAATTTTGGTAATATATATATATATATATATATATATATATATATATTACCAAAAAAGT
>Ga0105055_10011013_pt1 | contig 11220 bp, 9 predicted proteins | sample BON03_FD_78090 | JGI IMG/M metagenome (GOLD analysis project Ga0105055, IMG submission 78090) | Freshwater microbial communities from Lake Bonney liftoff mats and glacier meltwater in Antarctica - BON-03 | ecosystem: Environmental > Aquatic > Freshwater > Ice > Glacier meltwater | place: Lake... | reverse complement strand
TTCGGGGGGAACCCCCGAATAAAAACGCCGCTAAACCCTCTCTGCGATCCGCTGCGCGTTGGCAGAGCCTGCGCTTTGCGCTTACGGGGAACCCTACGTGCGGCGAATCGCTATCTTGAAAAGGTGCTGCACTTGTCTGGTCGGGTCACCCGCCCAGTTGGGAAACCCCAAGAACACTGGGCGGGGTACCCGACCAGTGCCCATCAGCACTTTTCGCTGTCAACTGTCAACTGTCAACTGTCAACTGCTTAACCCACAGTCAGCGAATCGTTACCAAGCTTGGGACTAGGTGGAGATGGTCGCGATCTGGTACTAGCTTTGAGCGTATAGCTAAAGGCCAATAATCGTAACCACAGACGCGGAGATTTAGACTCCAGCCAGGGTTGGATTTGAGTAGCTAGAGCTGGAATCCAACCGCTAAAGAGGAAGTTGACGATCGCATCTAAACCAAAAATTAGATAGCTACCCAACCACCGGAAAATATCCTTAGCACCAGCGATCTTCCAGATCCACCAGAGTAGAGCGGGATTCTGACTAGCAGCTTTGAGTGCAAGTCGATTGAAAGTTACCCAATCGGTACGATCCTTGATAAAGGTATCGGCGACTGCTGGCGGTTCATCTGCCAACAATCCGAAGAAAGTATTGAGCGTCGCATTAATTCGCGCTGGTGGTAAAGACATCCCCGTCGGTACCATCATCCCCTTAGAAAATAGCCACGTCACCGCGACGTTGCTTTGATAAGCACTGATCTGGTTGAGTGCAGATCGATCGAGTAAATCGTGCTTGAGTGCGGTATCGAGCAGGTGAGTCAGTCGGGGGAGATTGCGAACTAAAGAACCAAATCCAGTGAAAACTAGAGGTGATTGGAGTGAGGCTGCATCGCCGATGGCAATCAAGCGATCGAATGCTACCACTCGATCGCTACTACTGACCGTAAAGTGTCCGGGGATATAGCCAAATGTCGGCTTCCGCCAGACTAGTTGATCCAGATCGCACCGCCGATACTCAGGCAAAATCGTGAAGAAATCCTCATACATTTCCAACAATGAGCCAGGATTTTCGGGATTTACCTGATGGTAGTGGAATAAATAAACCGTGATCTCTTTCCCCGCACCTGGAAATAACTCCCAAATTAATTGTCGTCCCCGCGAGATATCCCCGTGGCTAAATAACACATCCCCATATTTGGCATCCCACACTTGAGGCTCGAACCCACTGGCGATCGATGCCCCCACTGTAGGACATACACTATCAAAAGCGTGGGCACCATTTAACTGCCACGCGATCGGGGAAGCCGTACCCATCGCATCTACCAGCAGTCTGCCGCGTGCAATTCTCATTTCCCCAGTCGGTAAATGCTGGCTAGTCACGACCGTTTCCTCCGCCGACACATCAGCGCGGCTAAATTCAGTCTCATCCCAGATTTCCCCGCCTGCTTGACGTAACTTGTCCCCACACACGCGCAATAATGCCTCGGCATCCAGACAAATATTCAGTACTGTCGGAGTAGACAATACCTTCGCCTGACAATTTGGGGGATTATTAGCATCAAAAAACTTACTAAACCCATCCACATATTCCCGTGCAATTACCCCTTCAAACTCAGCCGGGGTAAATAAATCTAAATCTATCAACCGTTGAAATTCATCGCGAGAAATATTCCACTCCCGATTCATCCGCCCAAAGGGTAGGCGTTCGAGCAACAACACCCGATAACCCAATCGCGCCATCACCGCCGCATGGATTACACCCAATGCACCACCAATATAGATGAGATCGTATTTAGAAGTAGACAGTGGCGTTAAATTTGACTCATTCCGAAATAATACCTGCTTGGGTTGCTGAGGATTTTTGACCCCTTCTCGCCAACGTTTTTCCCACCAATATACCCGCTGAAGATCCGCCTCCCCATTTGGCATCTTCCGAAAATATTTAACCGTTGTCGGGTAATATGGTGCCAACGCCTCAAAAATTGACTGGTGAGCATCTATCTCTGGTGGCGCAGGATGAGTTGTGGGAAATTCTTGACGTACTTGCGTAGTCAAATCTCGCAGGATTTGACCTTCGCCAGCAATCGCTCGATCTGCCCAGCGAAATACTTTCAGATATGTAGTCCGTTGCAATGACCACACAAAAATTGATAATTCGGGGCTGGGTGTTATTGCTGTAGCTGCTGCTGGAAATTGCAACCTCAATCCTTCAGGAGTAATCACCGATACTCCTAGATTTGGCTGCCATTCTTGCTGTAACCACGAGCGCACGCGATCTGTATCGGGTGTAGGTATTTCAATATAAAGCAGCTCTTCCATCAGTACGGGAGTATATAGGGAGTGTGGAGGCGTGTGTTGAAAATGAAAGATTATTCAATTTGAGACTAGTTCGATCGCACCAACTTCCAACTAAAATCTAAAGTAGATGGAAATCACCCCAAACATATTCGCAGAACACCAGTTGGTTAGATATTCGCTCGATCCCCGATCTCTTCAAGGAATGCCAAAGGGGTCGATCGATATTGGCTTGACCAGTTATCCTATTGTACTAAATAAACTCGCTCGTTTCGCTCAAATCCCATGCACTTAATTCTCTACAGTAAAATCGGCTGCCATCTGTGTGAAGGCTTACAAGAAAAACTAGCGCAAATTACCGATCTCGACATTCAGCTTGAAATCCGAGAAATTACCACCAATCCCGACTGGTTCGATCGCTATCAATACGAGATCCCTGTATTATGTTTACAAGCTGAGGGTACCGAACGACCTATCCCCCGTTTTTCGCCCCGCGCTAGTGTCCCCCAAGTGCAGCAAATGTTACAGAAATACTCGGTATCAGTTGAGAGTTGAGAGTTGACACGCTTAGGACACTCTAGATCGAGTCCGCGCATCGGGACTTTGCCTCGGCGACGATTGTGTCCTAACAGCCTTGGCGATGGCCATTACAGTTGTTTTGAGGATATTCATTTACCATCACTTATGAAACTACGCGAACTTCTGACTCAAAGCCAAATCAGCTACTCCAGCGAACATCCCAATCTAGAACTAGAAGTAACTGGCTTAAAAACTAACTCCCATGCCTGTACCGCTGGAGACTTGTTTATTGGGATGCCAGGTACGAGAGTTGATGGCGGTGAATTTTGGCAAGGTGCGATCGCCTCAGGAGCCATTGGAGCCGTAGTTTCACCCGCCTCCGCCGCTATACATCCCCCAAGTTCCGAAAATGTCATTGTCGCCGTAGACATGGTAGCGGCTTGTGCGGCTCTAGCTAGTAACTTTTACGATCGTCCCGCCAATACCCTCAAAATGGTCGGTGTCACTGGTACAAATGGCAAAACCACTACCACCCACATCATCGAATATTTACTTGCGCAGGCGCAGATACCCACAGCCCTGATCGGTACCCTCTACACCCGCTGGCAAGGCTATCAAAAAACAGCGAGTCACACCACCCCCTTCGCTATCGATCTCCAACAACAACTAGCCCAAGCTCTAAGGGCGGGGAGTCAAGTAGCACTGATGGAAGTCAGTTCTCACGCCTTAGATCAGGGGCGGGTGATGGGTTGTCCATTTGAGGTGGGAGTATTTACCAATCTCACTCAGGATCACTTGGATTATCACCAGAATCTAGAGAATTATTTCCAAGCTAAGGCACTATTATTTAGCGATAAATATCTGACTGGACGAGCAATTGTCAATCTGGATGATGAGTATGGTAAAAGATTGATTAGTCAGCTCCCCGCCGCACGAGTCTGGAGCTACAGTACCACTGACTCATCGGCCGATCTCTGGACGAGTGAGCTGGAATATCGACAAACCGGAGTCAAAGGCCAACTCCATACACCCCAAGGCGAAATCGCCTTCAGCTCCCCGCTCGTTGGCGACTACAACCTCGAAAACTTCCTAGCTGCGGTAGGGACAAGTTTACACCTGGGGATGGGATTAGATCGGATCGTCGCAGCAATGGAGGACTTTCCAGGTGTACCCGGACGGATGGAAAGAGTCCAAGTCTCACCCCAACAAAATATCACCGCGATCGTGGATTATGCCCACACGCCCGATAGTTTGGAAAGCTTACTCACCGCCGCACGTCCCTTCATTCATGGTAGGGTGATCTGTGTATTTGGTTGTGGCGGCGATCGCGATCGCACCAAACGCCCCCAAATGGGTAAAATTGCCGCCGAACTTGCCGATCTAGTAGTCGTCACATCCGATAATCCGCGTACCGAAGATCCCGCTCGAATCCTTGCGGATGTCGTGGCCGGAATTCACCGTACAGTCGGTGTCGAAGTCATTGCCGATCGATCGCTTGCAATTGCTCGCGCCATTTCGCTCGCCGAAGCTGGGGATGGAGTCCTCATCGCTGGCAAAGGACATGAAGATTATCAAATCCTCGGCACTGAAAAAATCCATTTTGACGATCGCGAACAAGCCCGTGCTGCTCTTACTAAAAAATTTGGTTAATGGAAAAACCCCTTACTCTAGAACTCAGCCTAGGTGACTTGAAAGATGAATTAATCGAGCACCTAATGCAAGAGTTGTGTACGCCATTAACCAATATTAAAACAGCTCTCAAGTTACTCGAATCTCCAGTCCTCAAGCAACCACAACGGCAAAGATATCTGGGACTAATTCGCGGTGAATGCGATCGACAAAACTCACTAATTAACGGTGTAACTAGACTCATAGCACTCGATCGAATATTGTCAACAGAGTCTATATCAACGGATCGGGCTGGGATAGTCTCAATTGAGCTGTCTCAAATTATTCCAGGAATAGTCAGTACCTATCAACCATTAGCAGCAGAAAAGGGGATTAGATTGGGTTATACTGTACCTGACAATTTACCTTCAGCGATCTTTGTCGAAACGTGGTTGCGACAAGTTGCGATCGACTTATTGCACAATGGCATCAAATATACACCCAGCGGTGGACAAGTTTTTGTGCAAGCTTCTGTGCAAGGTGAATATGTTCAATTAGAGTTTCGCGATACAGGTATCGGTATTCCACCAGCAGAGATTCCTAAAATTTTTAATCGCTTTTATCGCATCCGTAGCTCAGCAGATCCAGATAATAATGGCGCAGGTTTAGGTTTGACGATCGTTCAAAACATTCTCTTCCGTTGTGGCGGCTCGATCTCAGTTACCAGTCAAGTCGGTGTGGGATCTAAGTTTCGGGTACTGTTGCCGACTAAGAGTGCGGGGATCGGGAATCGGGAGTGAGGGTCGAATGGTTGGTGTCATCGCTGTTTTACTACGTTTGTAGATATGGCGGATAGACAGAAATCGATTTAGATAGATGGTTTCAATTTCTATAGGGCGATCGATCGAACTTGGTACCATAACTGAAGGCATCCTAATTTTGAGCAGTTGTGAAAAACTGGGTGCTGCTTCGCCACTTTATTGTCTAGGAATCATGCCTAATTCTGCCATGATGTAAATCTTTGCGGCTTTTAGACCCACAATAGACCAAGGTGAGATTAGTTTAAGGGAAAAGTGTCACTGTCGGTTCGCTCATTTTAAGCGATGATGAGGAATTATGCCTTGCTCGGTCAGAGATGTAGCCGATCCACAGACTCAGGCATTTTTATCAGTCGGAGAATCTGTCGCTGGAGATCATCAAGGGGCGTAATGAAGAAAGTAGCATCGGGCAAAAGATCGAGAGTGAGCCGCTCGGTCGAGGTATTAGTTACAGATGTCGCTATCCTGCCAATTGTATTGCCTGTTCAATCGCTGCTGATTGTGGGTAGACGTGAAGTTGGAGCTGGAGCCGAGCGATCGGCAGGGTTGGCGATGTGGCTGTCGGTCGTCCACGCCCAACCTGTAGATGGGGCCGTCGGCTCCGGTTCCCGCGAGAGTGGCACTTACCAGGGGACTTCCGGCTGGGGCTATCAGTCATGCCTGGATGGTTTCCAGGTGGCACGGGTAAGCTTCGATCGATCCATTTGGCAATCTCCATCTGCTTGAGCCACTCTAATACCAATGGGATGTCATCAATCCGCTCCGAAGTTATGGCGATTGTTTGGTTATTCATCTCATGACAGCCTCACTCAACTGCCCTCTAGCTTACCTCGCTTGGGTTTTCCAGCCCTTCTACTTCCATTACTGCTCTATTCGTTACCCTTTAAGGATTTGATTCTTTCTGCCCTCTTCACATCAGCGAACCGACAGTGCCAAAGCTGCCATAGTAGTCATCACAATCGGTCGAAACCGAACTAGACAGGCTCGATCGATGGCTGCTACTGGTTAAATATCGCGCTGTTGAGCGTCGTTGGCGAGAGCCTCTGTGAAGGAGAATCGCAAAATTTACCATCATAATTCCGTTTTTCCTACTCGCGCTTGACGCTCGGGATTACCCGTCGAATCAATTTCGATCTCAATCACACTAAATTAAACTATCGCCATAGAAATCAATGATTCGATCGCTGGAGCTTCCTGATGCTAGTAATAAGTACTACCGAGATCATCTATCGATATTGCTGGAAAACTTAAAGAGATGGACATCATACGATCTCATCAAAGAATATGGATTTTCAGAGGAGAATCTGGGAGAGCAAGTATTTGATGCAGATTTTTATATTTTGAGTCATAATAATGCAGCAGATCCAATTTTGAATTATGGAAACGATCGTGTGTTAAAGCTCTGGGAAACTTCATGGGAAGAATTGACAACTATGTACTCCAGAGATACAGCCAAGCCAGTCAATCTCTCGGCAAGATTAGCAATGATAGAACAAGTGAAATTACAAAACTATATCAGTGGATATAGTGGTCTCCGTATTAGTAAGACAGGTAAAGAATTCAAAATATTAGATGTAACTATCTGGAATATTCTTACTAATAATGGCGATCTATACGGACAAGCTGCGTGGTTTAAAAGTATCGAAAGATCCACAAATTTCTAACTATCAACTACTAATCTTCACTCTTACTAAAATCTATCCGAACCCAGATTTTAGACAATAGTATATCCTCTCCGATTAGTATTGCTGAAATAGGTGTCCAATGATGGGAAAGAATAATTCGATCGATCCAACCGCGTTCGTTAGCAGTAATCGGCGATTGTTGTTTATAGGTATTAACAGTAGTTTGGAGATCTAGTCTCAACTCAGTCAAGAATTTAGGTAAGCTGTTTTACATCTAAATTTTTTGACTGAATCCATTATAATAAGGGTTCTAGAGGATAAAAAGAGTGTTTTAAATGTTTGATAGCTTACGATCTGTGAGTATACTTCCGTACCAGCGAGGTATTTTGCTACAGCAAACACAACTTGATAAATATAACACTGACGATAGAGATAAAGACTAGATTGTTATTGCAGTATATCACCGATAGTATCGTTGGGCATACTCAAACTTTGTAATAATAGCCCGATCCAGTGACGGATATAATCTAGATCGGCTATACCTTGTGTCACTACTAAAATTTCTAAATTTAATTGAGTGGGATACGGTTGGATCTCATACCGAAACCAATCCCAATAAAGTCGAATAAGTTGGAATTTATGATTCTTTTGCTAGGATAGTGAGATATTTAGTTAATGATGTAACGATCGCGTGTTTGGTAATTGGCTTACAGGTAAATCTAGAAGCAACAACGGCTTTGGAGCGAACTCGATCGAGCAACCCATCCTTACCTATCAGAATGACAATAGGGATTTGAGAGAAAGTAGAAACTCGCCGAATTTGTCCGCAAATTTTATAGCTATTAACTTTCGGCATAATCAAATTGAGAAAAATTAGATCTAGTTTATTTTCAAGCAATCTTGGTAAAGCCTGAGTAGTATCTTGAATAGCAATAAATGGATAATCAGTAGTAGTGACGATCGCTCTCATACTTTCGCAAACCTCTGGATTATCATCGATACAAATTACTAGTTTAGATTAGGCTAGTTTTGGAAGTATCGAAGGAGTCTCACCAATAGGTCCGTGCTGAGCAGCTTTACCAATAGGTAGAAATGCCCCGATTTGGGATAATTTAAGATCGGGAAGATCGATTAACTCGATGATGCCAGTTTGGATATAACGAGTTAACGATCGCATCAATAATAATAAATCTTCATCGATCTCTGCGGTAATTTCCCGCAATGTCCGCTTACCTGTAATCACCTGCACTAAATTCTGATAAATGATTAGTATAGTTTGACGATATAGTTGAACGGGATGTCGGATTACTAGAGTTTTACGCGGTGAAATATTACCTAATTTTTGAGTATGCCACTCTTGCCATAGGCGATTTGGTTGAGTGCGATCGAGACTCCAGACGATCTGTCCTTGGTAAAATCCGATCTCCCACGCTTGTCCTGAGGCGACTGTAACATCCACAGTACTAGTAAACTTACCCCAGCTCAGGTACTGAAATCTACCGATCGAATTATGTTGTGGGTCAACAGCCGTCAGATAGTGAAGATCGCTGCTCATAATGCGGGAAAATAGGACGATCCAGACAATCGTAGTTAAGTGCTGAATAATTAAGATGTGTAGTATAATTGTGATGACTGATTTTTCAGAGTTACGATTAGTATTCCCCAGTAATCCCTCAGTTCGCTATTATGGTCAATTAACATTAGCGTGCCAACAGCAATAGAGTGATTAGCGAGCCTCGTACCACAACAGATTGCTATTATCTTAAAACAGCAATCGCTATTGAATCGGATCGATCGCCGCTAGGTTTACATTAGGAGTTGACGTGTTAAATTTATTCGCTAGGTTAAGGAAACTATCCACAAAATTGCCGTTCACTAGCGCAGTCAAGCCTCGTGAGCCGCGTCAACCAGTTGGCGATCCCGATTTTGAGGGTGTGGATCGCGGCATCAGCCTCGAGGCTCAACGCCATAGAACCGCCGGAATTCATGCCTCCAAAACAGATATAGCTGCCAATCTCTACCCAACTAATCCCAACTCGACACCCATACCACCCCACATCGCGGAGAATGCAGCACCCAATCGCGAAGGAGTATCCCCTTCAGCTCCGACTATCCCCTCCCCAAAAAATGGCTCATCAGCTACCCCGCAAACAGCCAAAAGTCCGATTGTAACTACTGTCAATCGCACTGCTACCCCTGTCAATGCGCTCGGCTGGAGCGGTGCTACCCTCGCCAAACCATTCCAAGGTGCCAAACCACTCTATAAAAATCGATTATTCTGGGCTGGTTCTGGTCTAACATTAGGATTACTCGGTCTGGTGGGAGCTTGGGTCTTTGTCGATCGCAGTGTCAGTCAGTATGCTCCAGCAGATGCCCTCAGTTATGTTCGTCCCGGCACGATTACGATTAAAGGATTGAATGGGAGTATTCTGCTCCAAACGGGCAACGCCACCCGCGAGACACTCAAAATCTGGCAGATGCCCGACAAGCTCAAACAAGCCTTTGTGGCGATCGAAGACCGTCGCTTTTACGAACATGACGGCGTAGACTACAAAGGGGTATCGCGGGCACTAGTCCAGAACATCACGTCCAAAAACTTAGTCCAAGGCGCAAGTAGCATCAACCAACAGTTGGCGCGGATGGTATATCTCAACCAGGAGCGGAGTTTCTGGCGCAAACTGCGAGAAGTTCGCCTCGCCCAAAGATTGACTCAAGAACTTACCAAAGATCAGATCCTCGAACGCTATCTCAACCTCGTCTATCTCGGCGAAGGTACCTACGGAGTCGCCGATTCTGCCTGGGTATACTTTAGCAAAACTGTAGACCAACTCACACTAGCAGAAATGGCTACCCTCGCCGCCATGCCACCTGCGCCTAATAAATATTCGCCATTTGTCAATCCCAGATTTGCCAAGCAACGCCGCAACCTAGTACTCGATCGGATGGTAGATGCCAAATTCATCACGGTTACTGAAGCAGAAACAGCCAAAGCCCAAGCCCTCACACCCAAACGTAGCCCCCTTAAACGGGAAGAACAAGCAGCGCGGTACTTTACCAAATACATCGAGCAAGAACTACCTCAACGGATCTCTGCCGCAGCAATTAAGCAAGGTGGATTGATCGTCAAAACCACCCTCAATCCAGAGTGGCAAACTACAGCCGAAGAAATCGTCAACTCCACCGTCAGAAATAATCGGGGTTCCTTCGGACAAGCAGCGATGGTAAGTATCGATCCGCGTACGGGCGGGATTCGATCGATGGTTGGCGGTACTGACTTTGAAACCCACCAATTCAACCGCGTCACTCAAGCCAAACGTCAACCTGGATCGACCTTCAAACCGATCGTTTATGCTACAGCGATCGCTGGTGGGATCAGTCCCAATAAATCCTATCTCGATGCCCCCTTTGATGTCGATGGTTACAAGCCCAGAAATTATGGCAAAAACTTCAAGGGGTACATCACGATGCATGATGCACTGATTAATTCAGTTAACATCATCGCGCTCAAAATCCTGATCGATACTGGCTGGCAACCCGTAATTGATACTGCCAAAAAAATGGGGATTGAATCCAAACTCGAACCATTTTATTCTCTAGCTTTAGGTGGGTTAGAAGTTAACTTACTAGAGCTAACCAGTGCCTATGGTACCTTTGCCGCGCGAGGTGTCCACAGTCCAGTTCATGGTATCACCAGAGTCATCAACCAAAAAGGTGAAATCCTCTATCAAAATAAACCCCAACCCACCAAAGTTTTTGAACCTGGGACTAACGCAATTATGACCTGGATGATGCGTGGTGTCGTCAACGAAGGTACGGCAAGATCCGCCCAAATCGGTCGCCCTGTAGCGGGTAAAACCGGAACCACAGACAAAGGGCGCGACCTCTGGTTCATCGGCTTTGTCCCCCAACTAGTCACCGGAGTCTGGCTGGGTAACGATAACAACCAGCCCACGGGTAATGCCAGTAGTACCGCTGCCTACGCCTGGTCGCAGTTCATGACTACTGCCGTCAAAGATTTCCCCCCTCAAGATTTCCCCCCCCGTCCCGACAATCTCAGCGGACGCAAACCCGAACTTAAACTCAATCCCATCCGTCCCCGCTATCAGCGGACTCTCGCCGCTCCCGCCAACGATGGCGAAAATAGTGACCAAACAAATACCAATTCTGAAAATCGCCCCCGTCGCTCTCGTCGCTCTCGTCGCCGTTTTGAGGAGACAACCAATAATTCTTCCCCAGAGAGTCCCCGTCGCTCGCGGCGTTCTCGATCTTCAGAGGAAGCAAGCAACAGTAGTAGTACTCAAGAGAGTCCCCGTCGTTCGCGCCGTCGCCGCTCTAGCCAAGAACAATAACTTGGATAGAGGGTAG
>Ga0105055_10011011_pt1 | contig 11222 bp, 9 predicted proteins | sample BON03_FD_78090 | JGI IMG/M metagenome (GOLD analysis project Ga0105055, IMG submission 78090) | Freshwater microbial communities from Lake Bonney liftoff mats and glacier meltwater in Antarctica - BON-03 | ecosystem: Environmental > Aquatic > Freshwater > Ice > Glacier meltwater | place: Lake... | reverse complement strand
TACATTTTCCATGATTTTAGGATTTAGTGTTGAATATTATTTTAGTCGGTCTAGGAAAAATTGAAGCCCTATAGCATAGATATCTGCACCTTCCTTTTCGCAAATCTCAAAGCAGGTATCCAACAGTTCGTTTCGGATATCGGCTTCTTCTGTGGTGTAGGAGGGAAGACGGGTATGTATATTGATGTAGTTTTTGAAGTTCTCATCGGGATGGAAATTCAGGCTCTCTTCTTGAATTAGGTAGATGAAGAAAGTCTCGATATCTGAAAGGGTATGGATTGAGTTTAGCATTATTGAACATTATTTAATTGGCAAAGTATTTTTGACCGTAAGTCGGCTATCAGCCGGAATTTTTCATTGGTAAGCAGACCTCCTGTTAGCTTTTCGATCGGTAGATTGTAGCATTTGGCGTAGTGGCAAATCGTTTGAATGGCAGATTCATCGTACGAAAAAGCATTTTGATGCAGACTAACTTTATGAAATACCAACCGCTCGTCTTGGTAATCATGAGTAATCAAATTGCCAGAAAAATACTTTTCAAGTTGGCTGAGTTGATTGGCAGCGCCTAACGATACCAAAACCTCCAGCGTCACTGGAAGGAAATTCTCATAATGATGATTTATCCACTCCAAAAGCTGAATGGCTGAATTCACAGCTTGTTCAGTAGTTTCGAACCATTCAGGCCAGTTTAACTTCTCAAATTCATAGCGTTCAAGAATTCCCTTTGTTTGGTTTAGACTGAGGAAATATGGCTTAGATGGATTATCATATTCGTGCTTCATCACGGAAACCAAGAATTCTCCATTAAACCCTATTAATTCTATATAACCGTATATTTCATCGAGTTCACTGATCACCCAATTTTCTGGTAGCGTTTCAGGCAAATAGCTTTTATACATGGTATGTTTGTTAAGATGGTTGACAAATCCGAGTATCTTAAGGTAGTTAAAAAAACCAAATTGTTTACTATAGTGAACAATTAATATTTTCCATAAAAAATAAATGGATATTAAAGAAGAATTCGGAAAGCGACTAAATCAACTGCGAAAGGAGCGAAAAATGTCTCAGGAAAAGCTGGCGGAACTCTCCGAGTTAAATCGACCTTATATTTCCGCAATCGAGCAGGGGAAACGAAACGTCTCTCTGGAAGTAATCTCAAAACTTGCCCAAGCCTTGAATATTGAAATCAAACAATTCTTTGAAGCCTAATAAACCTTACATAAGACCCAAAGTAGCCGTTGCTCAATTTTCAGAGGAAAATGGTTTCTATACCACTGAGCAAAGGTCTTACAATATGTCTCAGATTAAATCCAAAGGGACAAAGCCAGAGAAACTTCTTAAAAAAGCATTGTGGGAATCAGGGATCCGATACAAAACACCTAAAAAACCACTTTTTGGAAAACCTGATATTAGCCTGAAAAAATACAAGCTGGTCATCTTTGTTGACGGCACCTTCTGGCATGGCCATGACTGGGAAAACAGAAAGCATGCGATCAAATCAAACCGAGAATTCTGGATAGCGAAGATCGAACGAAATATGGAACGGGATCTAGAAGTCAACGATTTCTATAAATCCAAGGGCTGGACTGTTTTGAGGTTTTGGGATTTTGAGGTGAAAGAAAGCTTGGGCTTATGCTTAGACCAAATACTTCAAAAATTGATTAAGGATTAAAGCCCCATTTTTTGGCTTTTTCTATATTTTTTTTGGCAAAAAATTTATTCCTGTCGGTCAGTTCTTTTTCACCCTTCAATATTTCATTCATGAGCTTGAATTCATATACCTGTGATCTTTTATTTTTTTTATCCCAGTCTACGAGCCCCTTGATTTGATCAATCGTAATATCAATTTTCTCTTCCTTCTTTTCTAAATCTATTTCAAAGAATTCGTCCATATCATAAAATAATTCTGGTGATTCCTTAGAAACAATATCAATTATTATTAGGCCATTTTCTCTTTCGGTATCCGTAAAACTCCGATTATTATTTACAGTACTTGCAATTGAAAAGGCAGTATTTCTCTGATTCAGGGATAACTTTTCGGTTTCTTTTCCCCATACTTCTATTTTCTTCCATGTTTTTGGATGTACTGATTTGAGTACCTCAACAGAATTTTCAATTTCAGCTTGCTTAGCCTCGTCCAGAGAAACTTTTTTTCTCTTTAAGCTATTAATATCTTCAAAATCATTCTTGAGTTCAGATAAATTAATATCTAAATTTTGGTTCTTAAGTGAAATCCAACATTCCTCTTTCTTCGCCCATTCTCCGTATAAAGATCCTGGTGCATTATTTTTGATCCATGATTCAATTTTAATCATCACATTACGAAGCACTATTTTCATCGGTTCGCTTATGATTTGGTTTCGCCAAATCTTACCAAGATCAATTTTATAATTTGTATTCAGTGCCATCCATGATATTGTGTAGGGAACCGTGATATATCTCATATCTCCAATAGAGTTTGGCTTTACTCCATATATTTTTTCAGCGCTGTTAAATATTATGGTCTGGGCTATAGCGTCCTCAAACCAAATACTATCTGGCTTAGAAGAAAAATTATAATTTAAAAATTGAGAATAATTTTTTTGGCTTCCCCTGACGACAAAATGAGGACCAATTAATAATTTCTTCCCACTATAAATTTCCTTGTACGCATTAACATATTTTGCCAGAGTCTCCTTTGTAAACATTTGACCTCTAGGATTTTGCTTGTCAAATTGCTTCGTTCTTGAAGGAGTTAACCCATACCTTTGTCTTTCATTTTTAAACTGTCCCCTTGACCTCTCAAAAAACCACCTTGTCTGAAAATTTTCTCCGGCTCTAGGGGGGGCCCAGATAGACCTAGATAGTTTTTCAATAATTACATGATTTTCTCTATTAGAACTTAAATCTGAAGCGGAAACCCTATTTTGAGTGTTTGCATATTCAGCAATTCTACCAACTATTTCTGAGAAGTTCTCTTTATCCTTAACTATTGTGAGTTTTACTGGAACAAAAATACCTGAGACTTTCGCTTTGTCCTTTTTCCAAGTGTGGTAAATAGAGGCAGTTGTTTGTCCTCCATTGACAATCTGGAAATCTTTAACAGAACCGATTGCTTTACCCTTATTGCCCGGTAAATCAATTATCGAAACTTCATCAGCTGTTGCAGCTATACCATTATTGAATGCCATAAACATATGGGGTTCTTCCAAAATAGTTTTGCGAATACCTTTATTGATTTTACCAGTAAACTGAAGAAATGATCTTACATTTTGCTCTAATAATCGAGAACCATATTGTTCATAAATATCAACCAGAACATCCCCTGGAAATATTGCAAGATAAGACTGGTAATCTTTATTATCAATTTGATTATCGATACACGGGATATTCCAATTATTCCCAATAAAATCAATCTCAATGGCAACCCCAGATTTTTCAGATAAATTGAATAGATAATTAATGTCAATGGCTCTATAGAAAACCGGATAACCACCCACTTTATCTGTAGATTTTAATTCTGACTTAATCTCACCATTTGTGATTACAAAAATATTAACTCTTGTTAGAAATTCAGTTATTTCAGAAGAGCTGGCAAGAGTATGTGCTAGGTCAAAAACTTCTGAGCTTTCTTCAATTTCATTAACGTACTCCTTATAAACTGCATTTCTGAAGAACTTAGATAATTTATCAACTGCCTTATCAACATCAGCTTTTGGAATTGAAACTATATCCTCTCTGCTTGAATAAATAGTGATAAAAAGGTCTAATGTCTCGTAATTTTCATAAAGAGCATATGCATTAATTTTATGCTCTATTCCTCTTTTACTTATCTTTTCATCATAGCAAGTTCTGTAGTTTTCAGTTTCTCCTGTCTCTGCCAATAATGATAAGACATAGTCTGTGAAAAGCTGTTCTGGATTACTTCCTTCTTCCTGCGTTATAAGTGAGGCTTTTACTTCCTCCTGTATATCCTTAAAAAAAATTAATAATTCTTTGTTTTCCATTGTATTATTTTAATTCATTAAAAAGATCTTCGTTCTGAATTCGCCACTCTTCTGATTCCGATAAAACTATAGAGTATTTCACATCTCCGACCCCAATAGGTATTTGCCTTTCTGTAATTCTCGGAAAGCCTCCGGAAACGGCATATATATTTTCTTGCCTTATAGAGTATCCTTTTTCTTCATAAAGTGGTTTATGTACATCAAAATAACCCAATTCTATCAATTTTAATTTGAAGAGATTAAGTGCCATGGTAGAATCAATAAATAAATTGAAAACATTATCAATCAACTCATTTAAAGTTTCCCCGTGACCATTTCTAACTTCCAAGGATATATGGAACAAGAATATTCTTTCTATAATTGAATCATCAAGTTGTCGCTCGCTAGCTATATGAATTTTTTGATGATTATTGCCATATGTAGTTTTTACTTCTACAGCCCAATTTGAATATTGAAAATCCTGAATTGATTTCTCCGGTCCTGTCCATGCTTTTATACATTTAAACTTATCTGATGATGCACACAAATATTGTCTAAGGAAATATACTTCTCCATATATCCCTCTTTGTGATTCTTCAGATAAGCCCTGCCTACCAGCCATTTCAAATAGAGATTGCCATTTGGCTAACCTTTCAAGTAGTTTTTCAAATAAAATCTGCTCTGATTCTACCTCAGCTACTCCAAAAATCAAATCTTCACAAAGAGTGGAGAATATATCTTTATGTTGCTTATTGAGAAGCACAACCAAAAGGAATTTTTTGGTTGTGTTATTTTCGTCAGGAACCGTTTCAATTTTTATGTCTTTCAATCTATTCCACTGCTTACCATCAAATTGGAAAGCAGTACTTACCTGAAAAGAAATACAACGAAGTTTTTCTGGTGATTTAAGTGCAATAAAAACATTGGGTTTTACTTCTGCCGAATATCTTTTGTAAAGCAAACCTGAGTGAAAAGAAACATTACTTTCTAAATCTGACCATATTTTATCAATTTTCATCATCTCCGTAATCTTCAAAGTCTTCTTCAACTATATCAAACCTATCCAATAATTCCTCATTAATCGCATAAGATACTGGGGAGTTGAAATTACTTTTTGGAAAACTAATTGCATAGCCTACAAATGGATTAACACCTTTTGGTAAGGGATGCTTGGGATCAATACTTTCCTCAGGATCAAGTAAATAAATTAATAGCAAAGGATTTCTAGGATCTCTTAATTCATTTCTGACAACTTGACCATTTGGATAAATAGCTTCCCCTTCCTTTTTCCTTCTGAGCTTAGTCAATTCCATTGCTTTTATTTTTTCGATATCAGTAAAATCAATGAATTCATCCGAAGGACTTATAATGTGTGATTTTCTTAAATAATAAATTTGCTCATTTGAGTTTTTGTCATCTTCTGTTCTTTTCCATTGACCAATTTGAACAGTATTTTCATTTATATGAAATATAGAGTTGTTATTGGCATTTGGTTTTGACATAAGTGCAATTCTCCATTTTGTCAATTCTCCATTTCGTAATTGATTATTAATAAATTGAATCAATTTTCTAGGGTCTGCTTTTTTTAGATTTTCAACAGATTGAATACCCTCAAAAAAGTTAATAATATACTCTGCAGAGATATCATACCAAATAAAAGAATTTGGTTTTGGGACAAAATTTGATTGGATATTTTCTATAAAATTTCGTGAATTATTAAAATTTCTGTTAATAATAGAGACATCTTTTCTAAACTCGTAGGATTCAACTAATCTTCCCGCCCAGGATATTTGAATGGTTGTTGAATTACGCATTTTATTTATGGCTGATATCATTAATCCATCAGGAGATGTCCTGACTTTCAAAGCATATTGTTCAGGAGTTGAGCCTGCTATATCTGCCATATAATCAAATTCTTCTCTCAATTCCTCTGTAGCTAATGTAATATGACAAAACCATTCATTTAATTCTCTGCTAGTAAATAGACGACACAAGTCAACATAACCACCTCGATATCCAAACCAACGCCCCATTTGCATAAGTGTATCATACATTCTAGAAGCGCGTAAATAGTAACTTACTGAAAGTCCCTCCAATGTTAGACCTCTAGATAATTTATTTCCACCGATAGCAATGACTGATAGGCCACCTTTGTGATCATAATAATCAAGTGCTTCACCGGAGCCACCGTGGATAGCTCTTACTTTAATCCTTTGAACAGCCTCATTTAGGTGTACAAATACACCGAACCAATCATGAATGCATATCTGTGAGTCTATTAAAGCTAAATCAGAATTGAGAATTTGACTAGAAACAGAAACATAGGAATTGTAACCGTTTTCATTTTCCTCGAAAGTTTTTCTGAATATTTTTAATGTAGGCTCATCATTTTGATCAATTCGATTTCTATAATCTATCAACTGGTTTGAAACTAATTCTGTGATATGATCCTGCCAGCGTTGAAATCTTGAAACGTGAATCAACATAGAATTATGAACAGCCTTTTGACCTCTTAATCTTCGAATTGCGCATGTAATGATGAAACAACGAATAGCTTGTTTCAACGAATCCGGAAGTGACGAAGGTAATTGGTCTTCTTTTTTGTGTTTATCAAGAACAAAGTCATCATAATCATTAATTCTGTTTAGAAAAGGAAGAACAGTATTTGAAGATTCATCTTCTTCCAATGGACTAAACCCAAATACTTTTTCTGGGCCAATATAATTTGAGGGGGCAGGAATATTTTTAATAAAGTTTCTTGGAAAAAGATTGTCATCATTTATGGGAATAAAAATATTAGCAAATGGTGTAGCTGTGTAACCTACATATGCACTTTTATTAAAAAGATTAAGAATATCCCGAATTTGGCCATTTATCCTAGTTGGGTGACAATTCTTTTTATTAGTGTTGATAGAAGCATTATCTGCTTCATCATCAATGACCAATATTGATTTTTCTAAAATTACCTTTCTTAACTCCGAATCTTCATTGGCATTAGCTGATAGCCAATCATATACTTGCTTTAATGGTCCTGGATTTTTTTTTATGACTGCTATCAAGGTGTCAGAAGTTCCAAAATTTAAACCTAAAGAATTTGCAACTGCTTGATTAAAATCTCCCTTTTCTTCACTTGAAGTTAATGAATGAGCTATTTTTTTATTTTTATAGCTTGCCTGTCCTACACCAATTCGTATATTTTTTGTGATCAATGCACGCTTGTGTTTTGTGTCAAAGCCTAAAAAACTTTCATCAATTCTAAGTTGGGTCTGACTTCTTAAATTATTATGAATACCAGCTAGTACGATAATAAGTCCAAAACCAGCATCAGCTGCTTTGCATATCAAACCAGTATAATTACCAGTTTTACCAGACTGAACCTGTCCAACCACTAATCCTTTTTTATTAATTCTAATGTTTAAAGATGGATCGAAAAGGTTATCGAGAATTTGATCAGTAAGTAAGTCTAGCTTATTAATTATATCAGGAGAATAATTCTTCTCTTCCTCTAAAAATTGTTTGTAATTCCCCCAAAAACCATTGGTAAAATCAATTGAAGCTCTCTTATCCCTCAGCCAAGGATTATTTTCATCCTCCTTAACGATTGATTTCCATCCATCCTGCCTAATAGTGAAGATTTCTTCAATTTTTCTAATTAACATTTCTCTTGTTTCAAAAATTGGAAGATTCATTTTCAAAAAAGTATCAACTGCAATTTCGACTTCTTGAATAGTGACTGATGTTTTACCAAATAACAATTGTCTAATTATCTTAATAGGGTCTATATTATTCATTAGATATAAATTCAATATACTCTGGATAAAAATTAAATGGCTCCGTGTTTAGAATTCTAGTCATTGCATTCTCTTTGGAGTATCCTGCTTCGATAAATGATGTTAAAAGTTCTTTAATCGTTTCTTTTATTGCATTATGATCAACTCCCTCAAATGGTTGATTATGAGGTTTTTCGTTTTCACTTTCTTGTAAGGTGATCAAGGGAATTGGGATGGTTTCTTCAATGAATTGCAGGACTTTCTCGATATCTTGCTTTAGTTCGCCTGATTTTAATAGTAACTCCTCCAATATTGGATGGGAGCGATTAACTCTATAAAACCGCTTTCCATGACGAACTCTTTGTTCCCAGAAAGGGTAATAGTCATCTGTGGCTAATTTTCGCTTTAGGACCTTACCCTTATGTCTGTAAACTTCAACTGCCTGATTTCTGACTTCTTTGGCTACTGAAAGAATTTCATCTCTGAATCTAGCAGGTGGTCTGGCTACCGACTTTTTAATGTCTATTTGCCAATCATCATCAAAGTTATTTGGGAGATCGATTAATACCCTACATAAGTCATAGTGAGCCTCTCTTTTAAATAATCCCAACCAGTCACCCGCCACCAATAATCTTTTGTTTCTGTATACATAAAACCCTTGATGGGCAGTCCAGCTATCTTTTGGGCCTTTGCCATTTTCATATAGTTCCGGTGATATTTTTGAACGATGCGGAAGGACAAAACCTTTGACCTTGATTTTCCCCTCTTCTAAAAATGTATCTGCTTTGGCTTGAAGTCCATCTGCCCCAAACATAAAAGGATCCCACGAATTAATTTTTCGATCTCTGAAATAAATGATAATTCCATCTTCAATAAATCTATGAAAAACCATAGATAGGTGCTTCTTGACCTTTTCCATGGTTTCTAAAAACTTGGATTTAGATGATTCACTATCTACAGATGTCCCCTTTGTCAACCGATCAATGTCCCACCAAACAACCGTTGTTCCAGAATTTAGTTGAGCGAGTTTATCAATAAAAAGTGATTCTTCTGGACAGTATTTAATCAGTCTCCAAGACTTGACCTGATTAACAAAATCAAGATCCCATGACCAAAAACTGAGATCAGATGAATAACTTTTAGAGACAACAGTAAATTTTCTACATTGGGAAAAGGAAGCCGTCTTAAGGCCTAAACCAAACCTTCCCAAATCATTTCTCTTTCTTTCCAGCAATGGATTAATAGAACCTGGTCTCATAGCCTGAATGATCTCATCACTATTCATTCCAATGCCATCATCCTGAATCCAAAACTTGGTATCAGGACCCTGCCAGTCATAATCAATCCAAATTTTTTTCGCTCCAGCAGAAATAGAGTTATCAATGATATCAGCAACCGCAGTTTCTATTGAATAACCGATTGCCCGAAAAGTCTCTATCATGGAAGAGGCTTCGGGTTCGGCGGGGGTGGAAACGATTTGGGTGTAATCGAGCATCAAAAAATATTCTTTATTTGTTTAGCGATATTCTCTGCCATCAAAGTTGGTACAGCATTACCTATTTGTGTAAATGCGGCTGTTCTTTGTCCTCTATTCGAAGAACCTTCAAAGTAAAAATCATCAGCAAATGATTGAAGTCGAGCTGCTTCTCTAACCGTCAATGATCTATTTTGATTAATATCCGGATGTATATAGTAGTGGCCATCTTTGGCAATATGAGCCACAACTGTTTGTGAGTATTCTAAATCTTCAGCAACCACTTTAAATCGATCTCCAAATGAACTTAAATTCTTGTGTGATTGAAGTGAAGATGGGAGATCAGAGTATTTAAGCCTTTCTTGGTTAGAATTCCATTTGTCTACTGCAATTCGATAGATTGTGAGATCTTGAGTGGTGTTTGGTCTTGAAACGTGTTGTGTAATAATATCAATCCCATTTCGGATATGTGATTCCTTTAGGTAATGGTTACTTGAAGATGCGTATCTATCAAATTTGTTCCTTCCTCCTCCAGAGTTCAAAAAAGGTAAATCAGAAAATATGGATTCTACATTTGATTTTAAGCCTGAATCATAATTATCCAAGTCAGGTAAGTTTGGAATAAAATCATTTTTCCATCCAATGATAACTATCCGTCTCCTATTTTGAAGAACACCAAATTGTCGAGCATTAACATGGAAGAGATGAATGGAATATCCCTTCTTTTTAAAGAGCTTTTCCATGTTCTTTAAATAGATTCCACCTCCTGCAGATTTTAAACCCAAGACATTTTCAAAAACAAACATTTTGGGCTGATACCGCTCTAGATATTCTGCGTATTGGACATAGAGGTAATTTCTTGGATCACCTTGCATTTTGGTGGCTGATCTTGCTCTGCCCGCGACAGAATAGGCTTGGCATGGGGGACCACCTATGATTAAATCGACTTCTTTTGACCCACTGAGGATGTGGTCAATTTTTTTGAAAATCTTATCGTTGGTTTCCTTTCCTATCGGTTCATTAATTACAGAATTCAAGATTTCTTGAGGAATGTCCGAATAAAGCTCTTCCCTTGAAATGTAGTCTTTTAAATATGACTCATATTTAGAAGACAAGTTGTTCTCTTTCAGGTGATGATATGCAGCTCTAGTCTTTAAGGTAAAAGCGGCTGCTTCCATGATCTCTACATGCGCAAGTGGTTCAAAATCAGATTTTTTAAATCCCTCTGAAAGACCTCCGGCACCAGCAAAAAGATCTATGTAGGTTAGTTTAGACATTAAATTTAATTTTTACTAAAATAAGGTTAGTTTTCCTAAAGTCAATTAAGAATTTCTACAAAATATTGAAATTATAAAATGAGAAATTAACTTAAAATTTATTGACAAAAATTGTCCTAAAAATTAAGCAAACTCCCTCAAATCCCCCAGTCAAGACTCCGCCAAACCCAGCTTCGATTATCGTAATGCCAAAGCTACTATTGGTGCTGGTCCTAGGTCGTTTGATTTGGGTGAATATACTCAATCAATTCAAAATTTATTTGTTTAATTGATTACGAGCTTTTTTAGGTTAAGCCAGCGATTTCATCTACTTGATGGCTAATTGGTTTAGCTGGATCAGCTATTCGGACTGGGTGGGCAAACTACTTTTTCCGCATCATACTTAGGGTAAACCATCCCAAAATTCCTATAATCAGGGCCATGATGGACCACAGCCAAATCTTGTTTTGGAATAATGGGAGCGTCTCCGTCAAAGTTGTAGTGGAGCGCTGTCGTTCGTTTCCCAAAGTTATCAAGGGTGGATTATCGGGAATTTTTGCAGCAAATTGCTGAATATCATAGCGAGGGACTGTAGCCCGGTCATTTCCATAAACCAGAAAATAATTCGCTGGCTGAGTGAATCTTACCATCAACTTATGTACGAATCCTTTGACTTCAAATCCTCCAAGATTTAAGGCTTGGTTATCCTGATTTTCAATCGTGATTTTTAGGGTTTGGAGGATGGTGCTTTCAAAGT
>Ga0105055_10011010_pt1 | contig 11222 bp, 12 predicted proteins | sample BON03_FD_78090 | JGI IMG/M metagenome (GOLD analysis project Ga0105055, IMG submission 78090) | Freshwater microbial communities from Lake Bonney liftoff mats and glacier meltwater in Antarctica - BON-03 | ecosystem: Environmental > Aquatic > Freshwater > Ice > Glacier meltwater | place: Lake... | reverse complement strand
TCACGGCACGATTTGGCCGACGTGCGGCAGCAGTTCATCACGACGGTTGAGGCCACCCCGAAACCCGGCACGCCACCAAACTGCTGCCGTCGCGCCGCCTTGGCGCTATCCTTCCGCCATAGAGCCGAAACCGATTCGTCAGGGAGGCGCACATAGTGCAACGGGTCAGGCGGTCGACAAGGGTCAAGGCGCTGACCGCCGAGGAGAAGGCAGGCATCGCGGCGGCATGCCAACGCCTCATCGACGAGACCCTGAAGCCCAGGTTCCTGCCGCAGGTCCAGCCAATCGAGTTCAACTACCCCGTCGATATCTTCGGCCGCTGGCGGGGGCGCCGCTGCAGCTTCATCACGCGCTACCGCTCGGGCTTCGCCGACAATGCCGGCGTGGAGTTCGACGCCGCATTCACGCGCCTCGACCACATCGAGGAATGCATCACGCAGACCCGGTTCGATGTCATGTGGCACAGGCACACCGGGCAGTGGTACTGCCTCCACTCATCGGTGACGCTCGACGAGGCGCTGCGCCTGGTCGCGTCGGAACAACTGCTGCAGCCGTCGCTGTGAGCGCCGGCACCAAGCCCCGCTTCGACAGCGACGCCCTGAGCGACGTCGCGGGCGCGAAGGTGTTCGCGCGCGGCGAGGAATACCATCGCGGCGGCCTCGTCACCCTGCTGAGCATCGAGCCGCAGCGCGTGCTGGCCGATGTCGCGGGCACGGAGGACTATCGCGTCGAACTCACCGGGCGCGGCCGGAAGATCAGCGGCACCTGCTCCTGTCGCGCATTCCACGACTGGGGCTTTTGCAAGCACCTCGTGGCCTCGGCGCTGGCGGTGAACGAAGCGGGCGGCGGCACGCGGGACGACGCAGCCGGCGCGCTGCCGCGCATTCGCGCGCACCTGGCCGCCAAGGGCGTCGATGCCCTCGTGGCCATGATCCTGGATCTGGCCGAGCAGGATCTGGCCCTGTTCCAAAAGCTTGACATGGCGGCCGCGATGCAGGGCGATGCGCGAACGCTTGAGGCGCGGCTGGGCACGGCTCTGGACAAGGCGACGCGCGCTACCGGCCATGGCGGCTATCGCGATGCCGCCACCTGGGCCAATGGCGTGGACGAGGTTCTCGACGCGGTTGCCGACCTCGTGGCCGGCGGCCGGGCCGACATGGCGCTTCGTCTCGCCGAGCGGGCGATCGAGCAAATCGAGTTGGCGATCGAGACGATCGACGATTCGGATGAAAATTCCATCGACATGCTGGCCCGCGCCCGCGACATCCACCTCGACGCCTGCCGCGCCATCCGGCCCGATCCTGTGGCGCTCGCCCGCTCCCTCTATGCGCGCGCGATGAGCGACGCCTACGACACCTTCGCAGATGCCGTATCGCTCTATGCCGACGTGCTGGGCGAGGAGGGGCTGCGCGAATACCGCCGCCTCGCCGCCGAAGCCTGGGCGAAGCTGCCGCCAGTGACGGGCAGACAGCGCGGCGGCACCGAGGGCAGCGGCGAGCGGCAACTGGTGGCGATCCTGGACTACTTCGCCGAACGAGACGGCGACATCGCCGCCCGCATCGCCCTGCGCGCCAGGAACCTGTCCACGCCCTGGGCCTACCTGCAACTCGCCGAACTCTGCCGCGCGCACGGGCGCGAGAAGCAGGCCCTGACCTGGGCGGAAGAGGGCCTTTGGGTGTTCGAGGACGATAGGGTGGACGCGCGGCTGCTGGACTTGGCCGTGGCCATGCTGCTGCAGGCCGGCCGGGCGGCGGACGCACAGGCGCATCTGTGGCGCGCGTTCACACAGGCACCGAACCTCGAACTGTACGCCGGGCTGCGCCGGCTCGGCGGCGGTGCCGCCCGTGACAGCGCGCTTGCTCATCTGGAAAGCCTGGTGCAACGCGAGCCGCGCTCGCGGTGGCACTTTCCCGCCGATCTTCTCGTGGGTGTCCTGATGCAGGAGGCGATGTTCGATACCGCCTGGCTGGCCGTGCACAAACACGGCGCATCGATGGCGGTGCGTGAGAAACTCGCGCGGGCGAGCGAGGCGACCCATCCGCACGAGGCGCTCGCCGTCTATGCCGAGCGCGTCGACCGCCTTGCCGACGCGGGGGGCAACAACGCCTATGGCGAAGCGGTCCACCTCATCGGCAGGATGGCCCAGCTGCGTGGCGCAGCCGATCAGGTGGCCTATGTCGCCGCGATCAGGCAGCGCTTCGGCCGCAAGCGCAACTTCATGAAACTGCTGGGCTGAAGGCGAGAATGGCATGGCCACCGACACAGGCGTCACCATCTACGGCATCCGCAACTGTGACACGATGAAGAAGGCCCGCGCGTGGCTCGACGCGCATGGCATCGCGCACCATTTCCATGACTACAAGACCGCCGGCATCGAACGGGATCTGCTGGAATCCTGGGTGGGTGCCCTGGGCTGGGAGGTTCTGCTGAACCGTGCCGGTACCACGTTCCGCAAGCTGCCGGAGGCAGAGCGTGCCGACCTTACGCAGGCCAGGGCGGTGGCGCTGATGCTCGCCCAGCCCGGCATGATCAAGCGCCCGGTGCTCGATGCCGGCGGCGCGCTGCTGGTCGGCTTCAAGCCCGAAACCTACGCCGCGCGCTTTGCCTGAACGGCGACCGCGCGACCCACCCATTCCGACCCCGCGACTTTCGCACCCGGGCACTTGCCGCTAGTTTATCGTTTGTCCAGCCGGCGCGGGCGCCACTCCGCCGCCCCCCTGAACACCCGAACCGCCACGGCCACCCGGCCTGAACCGACGAAATGCGATGGAGTAGCGCCATGGACGCACCAACCCAGGGACAAGGAGCCAAGCCGCAAAAGGCGAGGGGCCGCCTGTTCTTCGCCAACCCCGGCCCGACCAACATCCCGGACAGCATCTTGCATGCCATCGGGCACGTCGCCGTGGACTTCCACGACCCCGACTTCATGAAGATGTACGACGAGTGCTGGGAGGGCGTGCTGCGGGTGATGAAGACCACCCAGCACATGTTCATGTACACCGGCTCGGGCCATGCCGCCTGGGAAGCCGCCCTGGTGAACACGCTGTCGTCCGGCGATACCGTGCTGATCCCCGAGACCGGCGCCTTCTCGCTGTCCTGGGGCAGCATGGCCGCCGATCTGGGCCTGGTGGTGCAGAAGGTCGAGTGCGACTGGCGCCAGGGCGTGGACATGGCCGCCATCACCGCGGCCCTCAAGGCCGACACGGCGGGCAGGATCAAGGCCGTCTGTGCCGTGCAGAACGAGACCTCCACCGGCATGCACCTGCCGATCGAGCAGGTGCGCGCGGCCATCGACGCCGCCGACCACGACGCGCTGCTGATGGTCGACACCATCTCCTCGCTGGGCTCCATGGACCTGCGCATGGACGAGTGGAAGCTCGATGTCGTCGTCGGCGGCAGCCAGAAGGGCTTGATGCTGCCCACCGGGATGGCCTTCACCGGCGTGTCGGACAAGGCGATGAAGGCGGCCGAGGGCTCCACCCTGCCGAAGCACTACCTCAACTGGAAGGCGATGGCCGCGCGCAAGCAGCGCAGTTTCATCGGCACCGTGCCGACCAACCAGTTCTATGGCCTGCGCGAGTCGATCCGGCTGATCGAGGAGGAGGGGCTGGAGAACGTGTTCGCGCGCCACACTCGCCTGGCCCGCGCGGTGCGCGCCTGCGTGCGCCACTGGTCCGGCAACAACGGCCCGCAGCTTTTCTGCGCCAACCCGGCCCGCGAGTCCGACAGCGTCACTGCCGTGCTGATGCCCGAAGGCTTCGACGCCGAGGCGATCCGCCGCACCACCATGCAGCGCTTCAACGTGTCGCTGGGCGGCGGGCTGTCGACGCTGAACGGCAAGGTTTTCCGCATCGGCCATCTCGGCGACCTCAACGAGCCGATGATCCTGGGCACGCTGGCGGCGGTGGAGATGGCGCTGAAGCTGAACAACGTGCCGCACGCGCCCGGCGGCGTGGCGGCGGCGATGGCGAGCCTGACCGAGGCGGGCTGAGGCAGCTTGCGATGCCCGGCGGGCCGCTTCATCCGGCCCGCCGGGCGCTGCTTCATTCGAAGAATCAAGTTGCTGGACTGCGTGCCTTTGCCGTGATCAGCGATGACTGATCTTCCGGGATTCTTGCCCGAAGCCCCGCCGGCGCGAACGGTGCCCAGTATGGCCGCGCTGTTCTGGGGCTTTTTGTCCATCGGCATCATCGGCTTCGGCGGCGTGCTGCCCTGGGCGCGGCGCATGGTGGTGGAACAGCGGCGCTGGCAGAGTGCCGCCGAGTTCACCGATCTGCTGGGCCTGTGCCAGTTCCTGCCCGGCCCGAACATCATCAACTTCGCCGTCGCCCTGGGCGGCCGGTTCCACGGCCCGCGCGGCGCGGTGGCCGCGGTGGTGGGGCTGATTTCCCTGCCGATGCTGCTGGTGATCGGGTTGGGCAGCCTCTACGCCGCCTACAGCGCCTATCCGATGGTGGCCAATGGCGCCGCGGGCCTCGCCGCCGCCGCATCGGGTCTGGTGCTGGCCACGGCCCTGAAGATCGCCGCGCCACTGGCCGGCCAGTGGCTGGGTATCGCCGTCGCCGTGGTGGTGATCGGCGCCATCGCCTGGCTGCGCCTGCCGCTGGTGGCGACGCTGGCGGTGCTGGTGCCGATTTCCATCCTGCTGCACCGGTGGCGGGCTTGAGCGGCGAGGTCGGCGAGATCGCCAGCCTGTTCGCGCAGCTTTCGCTGGTGTCGGTGGGCGGCATCAACGCGGTACTGCCGGAACTGCAGCGCCAGGTGGTGGAGCGGCACGGCTGGATGTCGGCCGGCGAGTTCGCCGCGCTCTACGCCCTGGCCCAGGCCGCCCCGGGGCCGAACATGCTGGTCTCGACCCTGATCGGCTGGCACGTCGCCGGGGTTGCCGGGGCCCTGGCGGCCACCGTTGGGCTGGTGGGGCCCTGTGCGCTGCTGACCTATGTGGTGGCCGGGGCGTGGCAGCGCTTTCGCGACCGGCCTTGGCGCCGGTTGGTGCAGGCGGGACTGGTGCCGGTGACCGCCGGGCTGGTGATGGCGGCGGCGATCGTGCTGAGCATGGCCACCGCGATCAGCGTCGGCCACGCGATCCTCACCGGGGTCGGGGCAGGCCTGTTGGTGGCGACCCGGTTGCACCCGCTGTGGCTACTGGCCGCGGGTGCCGCGCTGGGTGCGGCCGGGGTGCTGTGATACCAACCGCCGTCAAGAACGATCCTTCGTTAGGCAAGGCCAGGGCTTCGCCCTGGACCCACCAGGGGCCAAGCCCCTAGACCTCAACTATATGATAATAAAATGGTTTCCAAAGGCCGCCGGCCTTTGGTGGGTCCAGGGCAAAGCCCTGGCCTTGCCTTTGTACATCGGTCAATCAATAGGGCGGCTGGTATGAGTCGGTCCGCCTTGGGCGCTGACGTTACTGAAGGGCGCGGGTCGGGGCGTCGATGAACGAGGCGTTGACGCTGACGGGGTTGGCGCGGGCCGTCCAGGCATCGGCCACCTGGGAGTAGCGAATGTCGGGGCGCGCCAGCGTGTTGGCGATCATCACGCCCCGGTCGGGCCGGTCGTAGATGAAGCCATAGGTGGGATACACGCTGCCAAAGCCGCCGCCGGGCAGGCCGACCTGCACCGCGGACCAGTCATTGCGCGCCGACACATCGATCACCGGGACGCCGCGGGCCACCTGCCCCTTCCGGCCGCCCGGGCCAGCCCAGTTCGCATGGTCGATCTCGATGGTGCGGGGGTCGACGATGGTGGTCACCACGGCGACATGGCCCAGCTTCATCCGCTGCACGGCGCGGAAATTCAGCACGCTGCCCCGCTCCGGCCGCTGACCGCGCTCATAGGTGCCGGCGGCATTGGTCCACCACGTGTGGGCGTTGCCCGTCACGGCCAGCCCAGTCATCGAGCGTGCGAAGGGCACGCAACTGATGCCCGGGGCGTAACGCACCTTGGCGACCTTCGGATTGCCGGACTTGGCGTTGCGGATTTTGGATGACTTGGCCGCCCTTTGCTTCGTGACCTTGGACGGCGCGGCCTTTGCGGGCGCAGCTTTCGCGCGTTGCACGGCGGGGCGGGCTGCCGTTGGGGCGGTCGGCTTTTGCGCCTTGGCCTTTTGCGGCGTCTGAGAGGCGGAAGCGGATGCCGCCAGCACACTGGCCGATGGCGCGGCCCACAAGGCCGCCAGCAGAACCGCGGCGGAACAGGTGGCCAGGATACGGGTCACAGCTCGCATGCATCGTCCCTTTTGAAACCGGCTGCGTATGACCACTCGCTAACAAGGCGGTTACGTGGCTGGCAACCCAGTAAAGCCGGAGTCGCAGCCCAGTCATGCGTATTCGCCAGAACAACCCCAGGTAGAGAGGTTGTTTCAGGACGAGCGTCCTATTCACTCGCTTGTGATCAGGCCTGTGGCAGAAATGTTTGATGAATGTGGCAAATTTGCCACGTTACAGCAGGATATTTCCGGACAGATACGGCAGCATCTTCGAAAAGGCGACCGGGCGGGAATCGAAAGCGGCGCCCGCGACCGTCCTCCCACAGGTTGCCAAGGGATTGACGGTCGCGGGCGCCGCGTAACGAGGCGCAACAGTTAGTGATGCTGTTACTTGCAGGCGGTTACCATGATCTCCACGAGCAGGCGCGGATCGGCCATGTTGGCTTCCACGCAGGCGCGCGCCGGGGCGCCGCCCTCCGGCAGCCATGCGGTCCAGACTTCGTTCATGGCGTCGCGGTCGCGGATGTCCTTCACCCAGATCTGCGCCTGCAGCAGCCTGGTCTTGTCGGTCCCGTGCGTCTCCAGAATGGCGTCGATCTGGTCGAGGATCTCCTTGGTCTGGCCCTTCACGTCCTTGCCGGTGTCCTTGGCGGTGCAGCCCTGCACATAAACGAAGCCGTGGTATTCGACCGCCTTCGACAGGATGGCATTGGGCTCGGTACGGATGATCTTGCTCATGTCGGTTCCCCTGGTGGTAGTCCGACCGGTTCTAGGTGCCGCCGCAGGCGCCTGCAAGCGGGGCGAATTTCGCATTCCGGCACGCGCCGCGGTGCCGCGCCACGATATGGATCAAGCGGCGCGGCAGCAGGCTGCGGGGCAGGAAAGCGGCGCCGGCCCCTTGCATGGCCGTGCTGGGCGAAGGCAATGTGCGCCCGCTACCGGTTGAGGTGGGCACCAACGCGCCCCGCCGCGACCCAAGCCTGCACTTCGCCCAAGCCGACACTTCGCCCAAGCCGACACCTCGAAAGGATGAGTGCATGCGCCTCGCGATCCTTAAGGAGCGGTTCGCGTTCGAGACGCGTGTCGCCGCCACGCCGGAGACGGTCAAGAAGCTTGCCGCCCTTGGGTTGACCGTGGCCGTGGAATCGGGCGCTGGCCTGTCCTGCGCCATTTCCGACGACCAGTTCCGCGACGCCGGCGCCGAGATTGCCGCCGATCCCGCCGCCGCCCTGGCAGGTTCGGGTGTGGTGCTGGCCGTGCAGATGCCGGCGCCCGCCGAGCGCGCGCTGATCCCGCGCGGCGCGCTGTTGGTCTGCATCGCCAATGCCTTCGCCGAACCGGGCCTGGTGGCCGACCTCGCCGCCGCTGGCATCGACACCGTCGCCATGGAACTGCTGCCGCGCATCACCCGCGCCCAGGCGATGGACGTGCTGTCCAGCCAGGCCAACCTGGCCGGCTACCGCGCCGTCATCGACGCGGCCGGCACCTTCGAGCGCGGCTTCCCAATGATGATGACCGCCGCCGGCACCGTGCCGCCGGCGCGCGTGTTCGTCATCGGCGCCGGCGTGGCCGGCCTGCAGGCCATCGCCACCGCGCGGCGCCTCGGCGCCATCGTCAGCGCGACGGATGTGCGCCCGGCCGCCAAGGAGGAGATCAAGTCGCTCGGCGGCACCTTCGTCGGCGTCGAGGACGAGGAGACGGCCGCCCAGAAGGGCGCCTATGCCGGCCAGATGAGCGAGGCCTTCATGCGCAAGCAGGCCGAGTTGATCGCCGTCACCATCGCCAAGAACGACATCGTCATCTGCACCGCCCTGGTCATGGGCCGGCGTGCCCCCGTCATCGTCACCGCGCCGATGGTCGAAAGCATGAAGCCCGGCAGCGTCGTGATCGACCTCGCCGCCGACGCCGGCGGCAACTGCGCGCTGACCGTGCCGGGCGAGAGCATCACCACCCCCGGCGGCGTGCGCATCCTGGGCTGGCGCAACTGGCCGGGCCGCATCGCGGTGGCCGCAAGCTCGCTTTACGCCCGCAACTTGCTGACCTTCCTGACCAGCTTTTGGGACAAGGAAGCCCAGGCGCCGAAGCTGCCCGAGGGCGACGATATCATCAAGGGCACCATGCTCACCCGCGGCGGCGCCGTGGTGCACCCGCAGTTCCAGCCCCAGAAGGCCGCCTGAGCACGCCCCCCGCTCCGCTGCCCGGCCCCCCCAGGGCGCCCGGCCACCAGGCGCCTACACGAAGGTCCCGCACCGCCATGGCGGGGCCTTCGACAAGACCGGAGACACGCCGATGACCCCCGCCCAACTGGCCGACCAGGCAGCACAGCTCGCGCTGGACCTGCGCGCGTTTTCCGAGGCCGTGGGGCCGGTGGCCGAGGCGGTGCAGCCCTTCGTGTTCCTGCTGGCGATTTTCCTGATGGCCTGCTTCGTCGGCTACTACGTGGTGTGGAACGTGACGCCCGCGCTGCATTCGCCGCTGATGGGCGTCACCAACGCCATCTCCTCGGTGATCATCGTCGGCGCCATGCTGGCCACGGGGCTGGCGGAAAGCGGCTGGGCCCGGTTCTTCGGCTTCCTCGCCGTGATGCTGGCCGCCGTGAACATCTTCGGCGGCTTCCTGGTGACGCAGCGCATGCTGTCGATGTTCAAGAAAAAGCAGTGAGGCCGACCAGATGTCCGCAAGCCTGACTTCGGCCTTCTACCTCGTCGCCGCCGTTCTGTTCATCCTGGCCCTGCGCGGCCTCTCCCATCCCGAGACATCCCGCCAGGGCAACCGGATGGGCATGATCGGCATGGCCATCGCCATCGGCGCCACCCTGCTGCAGCACGGCATGTCCACCTCGGGCTTCGGGCTGATCCTGCTGGCCCTGGTCATCGGCGGCGGCGTCGGCACGGTGGTGGCGCGGCGGATCCAGATGACGGCGCTGCCCCAGCTGGTCGCGGCCTTCCACTCGCTGGTGGGCCTGGCCGCGGTGTTCGTAGCCGCCGCCGCGCTATATTCGCCGGAATCGTTCGGCATCGGCTTCCGCGGCAGCGTTTACGCGCAGAGCCTGGTGGAGATGTCGCTGGGCCTGGCCATCGGCGGCATCACCTTCTCGGGCTCGCTGATCGCCTTCGCCAAGCTGCAGGCGCTGATGCGCGGCAACCCGATCACCTTCGCCTACCAACACCAGGTGAACCTGGCGATCGCGCTGCTGATCCTGGCCCTGGTCGTCGCGTTCGTCCTCACCGGTGGCAATGCCGGGCTGTTCTGGCTGATCGCCATCCTGTCGATCGCACTCGGCTTCCTGCTGATCATCCCGATCGGCGGGGCGGACATGCCGGTTGTGGTGTCGATGCTGAACTCCTATTCGGGCTGGGCGGCGGCCGGCATCGGATTCACCATCGGCAACCTGGCGCTGATCATCACCGGCGCGTTGGTGGGTGCCTCGGGCGCGATCCTGTCCTACATCATGTGCAAGGGCATGAACCGCAGCATCATCAACGTGTTGCTGGGTGGCTTTGGCACCGATGGCGGGGGGGCCGCCGGCCCTGCCGCAACGGGAGACCGCAGCGTGAAGGCCGGCGCCGCCGAGGATGCCGCCTTCATCATGAAGAACGCCTCCAAGCTGATCATCGTGCCCGGCTACGGCATGGCGGTGGCCCAGGCGCAGCACGCCCTGCGCGAGATGGCCGACACGCTGAAGAAGGAAGGCGTGGTGGTGAAATACGCCATCCACCCCGTCGCCGGCCGCATGCCCGGCCACATGAACGTGCTGCTGGCCGAAGCCAACGTGCCATACGATGAGGTGTTCGAACTGGAGGAGATCAACAACGAGTTCTCCAGCGCCGACGTGGTCTATGTGATCGGCGCCAACGACGTGACCAACCCCGCGGCCAAGACCGACCCGCAATCGGCGATCTACGGCATGCCGATCCTGGATGTGGAAAAAGCCGGCACGGTGCTGTTCGTCAAACGCTCCATGGCCTCGGGCTATGCCGGCGTGGACAACGAATTGTTCTTCCGCAACAATACGATGATGCTGTTCGGCGACGCCAAGAAGATGACCGAGGAGATCGTGCGGGCGCTAGGGCACTGAACACCTAGGACTGCCTCTGACGCCTCCTGCCGAGCGCCGCCGGCGTCAGCGCCACCTGCCGTGACGGTGGCCCTGGTGGCGGTAGCCGCGATTGGGGTGCCCCCAGTTCCGTTGCGGTCGGTAGGTGCCGACGCTGCCGCCGAAATACGCCGATGGCGGGGGGGCGTAGCCATAGGCGGGTCCGCCGGCATAGTAGCCGTCCACCGGATAGGCCACGCAGCCGGTGAGTCCCAACAGGGCGAACGCGATCAAGGCCAGGATCGTCCGTGGGCGTTTCAACATGGCGCGCAGGCTCCTTGCGAATGAGGCATTGTCGCACGAGGAATGCGGCGGCTTGATGGAAGGCTGCGCGCGATGCTGTCGTCGTTTCGCCATCTTGCGCATGCATCCTCGTCGCGTGTCCGCCGTTCAGCGGACGGGAGATCTGCCATGCGCCCCTCCATCGAGCGTGTGCCTACCCTTTTCGCAACCTCCATGTGTTCGGCAGCGCCAGACCTGCCCCGGCGCGTGCCGGGCCGTCGCGCAATCTGGCTTGGTGTGCTGGCGCTCCTGGCTGGGCTGGCCGTTCCCTCGGCCGGGCCTGCCGCCCAGACCGGCACCCAGACCGGCACCCAGAGCGGCACCCAGACCGGCATCGCCGCGCCGCCGGTGGGTCGGATCACCGAGGCCAGCGGACCGGTTTCCCAGCGTGTGCAGGACCGTGGCGCGTGGTCGGCGGCGCCCAGGGGCACGCAGGTTCGGCCTGGCCAATGGCTGCGCACCGGAGCCGACAGCCGGGTGGAGCTCGACCTCGGCGCCAACCGCATAGGGCTGGACCCGGGCACGGTGCTGCGCATCGACAGCCCGCCGCCCGGCGCCGTCGTCGCGGCCACGCTGGAGCAGGGCAGGGCGATGTTGCTGCTGCGCAGCGTGCAACCCGGCCAGACAGCCGTGGTG
>Ga0105055_10011004_pt1 | contig 11225 bp, 9 predicted proteins | sample BON03_FD_78090 | JGI IMG/M metagenome (GOLD analysis project Ga0105055, IMG submission 78090) | Freshwater microbial communities from Lake Bonney liftoff mats and glacier meltwater in Antarctica - BON-03 | ecosystem: Environmental > Aquatic > Freshwater > Ice > Glacier meltwater | place: Lake... | reverse complement strand
GCGCGTGCATGACAGCAGCGCGTGCTACCCTTGTGCTGCTGTCTGCTGCTGCCGTGGGGCGATTTTGGCTGTGTATGTAGGCAGCATTGAGGCATGGGGCATTGAAGCAAAGGCTGGTGCACTAGCAAAGACTAGTATTTGTGTGCCAAGGCACTGCACTAGCAAAGACTAGTGTTTGTGTGCACTAGCAAAGACTTGTGTTTGTGTGCCAAGGCACTGGTAGCTTGGTGCGGCTGTGGAGTGTGTAGCAAGTGTGGTGGAGCATATCATGTGGTGGTGGCAACAGGTGGTGGCTGGAGTTTGCGGATCTGGTGCTGCGGTACGAGCAGCGCCTCTCCAAGAAACAGCGCCAACGTTTCCGGACAGGCGAAAGCGTTGGTGACTCTGCCGCCGACGGGCCCTGTGACTATTTCCTGGTGTCTGTGTCTTGCAAGTCTGGGTCTGCCATGGGCAACCAGGACGACGAGGACGATCCCGATGATATCATCAAGCAAAATATTGTGCAAATGAGTCAAGACATTCGCACCCTCTCCAACAAAGTCGACACCCTCACCAGCCTCCTCTCGAGCCATGTGCTTGCAGCACGGAGCGAGACTGCAAAGCAGCCCGGCGCGTCCAAACCCGCATGCTTGCACCACGCTTCCTCTGTGCAGGCGTCGCGAACAAGCATGTCGCAGATCATACAAGAGCATCCGCCTCGGCATATAACACAAAGCGCCCACCACCTGCCGATTCAAAGCTCTCATAGCACCAGAGACAACGCGCACGAGCACCAAGACGCTCCTGCCACCACGCCACACGCGGCCGCGCAAAAGCAAGCACCCGACGTATTTGCGCATACCCACACACACCACATCAAGGGCACGGAGTGGAGCGCGTCTCCAGAGCGGGCGATGCAAGCATCATCACCGTCGCTATACCCGCCTACAGTCTTGTTTGAACCTTTGTCGCCCCTCACGAATGGAGCGCAGGTCATACATGCTCTGACATGCTCTACCATACTTCCTCTAGCATGCCCTCGTCATACATGCTCTAGCATCCAGTGGTCTGTGCTTTGGCTCCTCTGCCTCCTCTTTCCCACACTCTCCCAACGACAGAGGAATGGAGCGAGTATCTGGCCATGACACTAGGACTCCTTCAAACTTTGCATTTGTGCCATGACAGCATGACTGGTGTGTGTGTGTGTGTCGTGACACCAACACTGGTGTGTGTGTGCCATGAGTGTGGGTGCCATGTGTGTGTGTGTGTGATGAGTGTGTGTATCATGACACCAAGACTGGAGAGTGTGTGACATGTGCAGCGAGCCGGGTCGCGGCGGCGTGCACGCAAACTCGCAGCCAGCTCTGCTGAGGCTGCCGGCCTAGACACTGACGCGGGAATGGCTGACGAGGTGGGCATGCATCAAGTGGACTATGCGCTATCGTCACCTTGTGCCAGTCGCAGACGCCGGTCTTTACCCTCTCATTCATGTGTACACGTGTGTGCTTAAGCATAGATGTACATGACAGATGTGTTGGTGTTGAGGTAGTTAGTCTTGATCTTGCCTTACCACCTCTTAAGGAGTGTAGTTAGTCTTGATCTGAACTAAGCACCATTAGTGTTGGTTTTGGCTTAGCACCACTTAAGGCCCGCGTTATTATAGATGAGCATGGCACTGCGACTGATGTACATGAGCATGCCACTGCGCAGCTACAGGCCGGGCCGGGCATTGGTACCGCTATCTCCGGGCAGGCAAACCGAAGAGCCTTGACATGCAGCATGCCATCCGCGACACGCCTGCCCTGCGGCTGGGGACGTTGCCTTGATCTCTTGCAACAAGAGGTAGAAGGCGTTGAGACAAGCATTGATGCATCAATGATGCATCAATGAGACAAGCTTTGAATGATGCATCAATCAGACATGCACTCATGCATCCATGTATGCGAGCCAGTAATTTAACGGCAATACTGTGAGATCAACACGTGTGCGCCCACAGCGCCGCAGCCCACGCACCGAGCTCCCGGCAAAGTGTGGAAGCATACGTACATACCAAACTAAGCACAATAAACAGACCAAAAGAGCCTTCCGAGTAGTCATCAGCAAAACACACGACAAATGCGAATTGTCAGGGTTCCGAAATAAAGGCTCGACATTTAATCTTAAAACAATATCCTTGGATGTGTGTATCGCCTGGATCTGCATCTATGTATACATGTATAAGATGTGATATAACCACCAGATGTTTCATTGTGATTTATAAAAGTGCGTTGTAAGTAAACAAGTGGCACTCGAAAAAAAGAACAGGTGCCGTTCCTCCTCCTTCCTCCTCCTTCCGCCTCCTTCCGTCTCGCACAGGAGCAAGAGCACTCGCAGAACGTGACTAGGCAATCGCGCGAGTGTTATGTGTGAGTGTGTGTGTGTGCGTGTGTGTGTGTGTGTGTGTATGTGTGTATGTGTGTGTATGTGTGTGTCACCATCCGTGTGAATGGGAAGGTAACCGAATGCGCGCGTGCCGCGCGGCGTTTTAGGCAGTCATGTGAGTAGAGTCTAATGTCAAGTGCTTCCTTCATGTGAGTAGAGTCTAATGTCAAGTGCTTCCAGCTCTCGAGGAGTACTCCCACTGCTACTCCCTCTTTTCTTGGCACCTCTTATCTTTATCATCTCTCACGTTGAAACCACTTTTGTAGAAACCTCTTCTGTTGGCAACTGTTCTGTGTCAGCTATTATGTTGGCACTTGTGGTTTGGCGACGCAGTCAAGGTGGCAGTCGATTGACATACGCTTGTAAACTTGACGCTCCGAGTGCACAAGCATCGCACTATTGCTGCTAGTCGTGGTATTGGTGCTAGTCGTTGGGATAGTGAGAGTCTCACTATCTCAACCCCGACCGGTGAGATTGACTATTTCATTTTGTTTGGGACATCAGAAAGGTTTGTCAGTTGGTATTGCACGCGCACCTCTGCAGACATTCGCTGGATGCGTTAGGCTGCACACATGACAGGCATCCACACAAGTTGTATCTAGTAGGCCGCCCACATAACTTCCATCTTGACCATCATGACTCTGGAGTTTGCGCATTTTCAATCCTTTGTGAGAGTGTTTATTAAAGAGTAATCTTGGGGTTTGAGTTTATGCCTAATGGAGCGTCTCTTGAGTTTATGGCTAATGGAGCGTGTCTCCACTCGCTTGCACAACAGGGCATCTTCTGCAACAACGGCATTTGAATCGCCCAAATGGCCTATCCAACGCGCACGGTTGCTGGGTTGGCTGCGTGTGCGCATGCCTGTCCTTTCCAGTTTTAAGCAGGAAAGGGCAAGTCATGAGCCTCCGCCATCTGCCAAAATAGTCGTCAGGCTCGTCCAATGCACACGCTGAGTCACGAGATTTTGGGGGCGTCGTCTTGCTGGTGTGTTCAATCGCTGCACCGCTGAGATATCTTCTCAATCCCCAGCGATAGCGGCAGTAACAGAGTTCTCGCCCGGTGAGGCGAAGCAGAGCGTCACCCAATAGGACAGTGTAAGAGCGCAGAAGCATGTGGGAACGCACATGCCTTTCCCAGGATCCGCGCAGGTCGTAGCAAGTTGCAGGTCGTTGCAGCTAGCAGCAAGTTGCAACAAGTTGCAACTTGTTGCAACTTGCTGCTAGCTGCAACCAGCCCACACCACCAACCAATTTAACGCGCACACGGAGTTGTGATGCACTAGACCACCGCGTACGTTGCTATATCAACTATACCTCAATTGTCCCACACCTTGCGTGCAGATGGCCCAGGGTAAACCCGGCGCAAACAAGGTCTTGACGAGAGGCAGGGTGGAGCGACAAGGTGAAACAAGACACAAGTCCTTTACTGCGGAGGCACTTTGCGTCATCTTCGCTTCCAGTCACCAATGGTGAATGTGGAGTTGATGACGTCATGTATGAGGCCTTTGTTATCTTGTCTTGGCGTTATCTTGTTTGTTATCTTGTCTTGTCTTGTCTTGGCGTCGTCTTGGCACGACTCTTAGGTGTGCACAAGGAAGGCTTCACCACACCAAGTATTGCGAGGTCTTGTGGGAGAAGTGCCCAGGGGTGGAGCCAGAAAACACGTTGCCGGTCAAGGCTCCTGCGCACACACCCACATTGCATTCCATTGTCAGGCGAGTCTCGACACATGCCCGCCGCCGAAACCCCCCATTTTGGGCCCAAACTCCGAGTTGGGCCGTTCGCCTCGCACTTCCTAGCGCAAGGAGGAGAGATGCAACATCGTCTCTGGAGGGGCGCTTGCGGCATTAGATGACATGCATTAGATGCATTAGATGACATGCATTAGATGCATTAGATGACATGGCCTCTCTACGCCACGCTAGTGCATATCATCGTCACCTCTCTTGCTTATGACTCATCACCCACACAGCACACGCCACGGCGTCCCAATTCTGTCGAGGAGCTTGACGCACAATGGGTAGAAAGACCAAGCAGAGAGGGAAGAGAGAGCGTGTGCGGCAGGAAGAGACAGGATGTGCGGCGGGAAGAGAGAGGATGTGCGGCGGGCGGCAAGGGGAAAGCAGATTCAAGAGGTTTGCCCGACTTGTCGCTCTCTTGACCAGTGTGCCCGAAGAGAGGCAAGCAGGCAATTGATGCAAAGACAGTCAAGAGCCGAACAGAGGGTTCGGGCACACAAGCAAGCAGGCAATAGATGCAAAGACAGTCAAGAGACAATAGATGCAAAGACAGTCAAGAGACAAGTGATGCAAAGACAGTCAAGAGACAAGTGATGCAAAGACAGTCAAGAGCGCCTTTCTCTGTACCTGCCTTTGCACCTGCGTGTCTCTACAGGTGTGGTGCGAGGGAGGTGCGGGCGGCTGTGCAAACCTGCACTCTCCTCACTCACTACTCAAAACAAGGGGGTGCGCATGCAACTGGGGCGGGGGGGACCTAGGGGTTGTCGATGGTGATCGCGACGACGCAACCCGCACGAGGCTTTGCTGGATGTGTGTGTGTGCGGCTGTTTTGCCTTGGCTGCCTGTGGCGTCGCAAAGACAAACTGTGCTTGCTCTGACGTGAGCCTTTGCTTGCCCACCTCTGCTTGCTCTGACTGTGTCATTTTTTTGTTATTTTTCGATCGTTATTATTAGTTTTTCGTTTTTTGTTTCCAAAAATCTCGAGTTGCGCATGATGCAACTCGATTCGGTGTTTTTTTTTTTGGTCAATTGGTGACCTTCTTGTTTTTTTGTATGGTATTTTTTTTCCATTCTTTGACTTGCGGCAGCCGCAAGTCGGTTTTCATGTCCTTTTTTTGTTAATATTCATTATGTTTTCGCCCTCAATCAATTATCCTTTTTTTCAAAATTCGACTTGCGGCAGCTGCAAGTCGATTTTCAATTTTGTTATTTTGTTATTTTTGTCATATTTTCGTATTGAAGTTTTTGGATTTTTTTTCAAAATTCGACATGCGGTGTCGCAAGTGGCCCAAAAAGCCGACTTGCGACACCACCATTGTCGCAAGTGGGCTTTTAAGCCCATTGTCGCAAGTGGACTTTTAAGCCAACTTGCGGCAGCTGCAAGTCGAATTTTGAAAAAAAAATAACAGAAAAAAACGACATATCTCCTGGGTTTGGTCGTGACCATGTGTCGCGCGGTGGCTCGGGGCTAAAGCCCCTTCGCCGCCGCGCGCCCAGGACTTGCTTGGCAACCTCTGGTGTTTGCTCTGTAGACTCTTGAAGCAACAGGCTCTGCAGGCTGGCCACGTGCGCTGTTACAACTCGCTGCTGGTCCACTTCCTCAACAAGGTCATGACTCTCCTTCACCAGCAGCAGGGTGTCGTGCTCCTGCACGAGAGGTTGGCACACCACGTCTTGACCTGCGACACACCACGGAGACGACACATGCACCTGTTGTTGCACATGAGGCATGCATGGGCATGACTCGGCACATGTCTGGTGGAAGTTGGCGAGCAATGTGCGGAACTTGGCCATTCGGGGCGACTTTTTGGAATCGTGCGGGCATGAATGTGGCTGGCATTGGGCGAAGCGTTGAGAGAGTAAGCCTTGTTCCCGCTGTTGTGTTGCAGCGCCTGCAACGTTAGACGACACACTGACTGCACATGTAGCTGCGGTGGAATGCTGCAAATGTGCACAAGTGGAGCAATGATTCCAATGTCCTGATCTTGCCCTTGCAAGGGCGAGATGCGACAAATACATTTGCGTCATGTAAGGGTCGCCTTTGTATTTCCTCTTTCGTTCATCTTGGTGCACGTAAACACTCCCACAACTCCTCGCGTTACTCTTATCATCTCCCTGCGTGGTCCCCGCATTGCGGGACGGCGTTTGAAATGTGTGTGGACTCTGTTGATGAGTGCTCTTGTGTGGACTCTGTTGATGGCGTTGGTGAGGCAACCCGCTTCTGTCCTGGCCTGCCTCTGCCATTGTTGCCTTGCACCTGTTACATTGCGCTGGGGTTGCTTCAAACTTTTCCTCCCCAGTGTGTTTCGTGACAATCAGTTGGGAGCGTGGCAAGAGGTATGCAGGCGGTTGGCGGGAAGCCGATGGGGTGTGCCTCCAGTACTCCAAACACCTTCTGAGCTCTGAACGCCTTCTGGTGACCAAGAGTACAGCTGCAGATTGCGTCAGGATTAACAAGCGCCAGTGGCGCCAACACGCTACCATTTGCTGCACCTGCCAAACAGATTGGGCTCTCGAAAGAGACGTGCTGACAGCGCAGCACGCTCGACACTTTGCAGCGTCTACAGTGTGCTGTCGCCCTGTACTCTGCGCGCACACATGCGCCTGTTGCTGACACACTGCTTGCGGCACACAGTTCTCATCTCCTTCGGGTGCGTGATGCACAGTGTGCCCGTCTCCCTTGGGAGCGCAGAGCATCTCGGCGTGATGCTCGCGCAGCTCTTGGGCCGCCTCCAGCGCCTCAAAAGCAAGGTGCTGCAGTGCCTGTAACTCGTCCTGCAAGACCAAAACAGCGTGCTGCAGAACACTTATGTGCTGCTGCTGGCAGGCAAGGTGGTGCTTGTCTTCTTGGATTTGTAGACGGTTTGCGGTGTCCATCATCATTTCCCGCTCCCTCGCCCGCCTCGCCATTTTCACAGCCTGCTCTTCTTTTCGCTGTGTTGCCGCCAGCTTCATCTCCAGCTTTCCCACCAACCCCAGGAGCTTCCCAACTTCGAGGTCGTGCTCCTCGCTCGCTCGCGCCGCCGCTCGCAGCCCACCTTGGTGGCGCGTGTGGAGCTTCCAATCGGATAAAAAGAGCATGAGCCCAAAGTGCGCCTGCAGCTGGGAATTCCGCATGACTGCCTGCTCAGCACTGGCCTGCAGCTGTGCGTGCCGCCAGCACCTCATGATGTCACGCCCGCGTCGCCTCATGGCGGCTGATTAAGATGGCATATCAAACACATCAAATATAGGGCAAGTACCTAATTGCAAGATTTTATCAAGTATTTGACGATCACACATGCGACCAAAACACACTCACTTGCATCTACACATCTGAAAACTGGCACGCACGCATGCACGCACACACGCACGCAAGCACGCACACAAACACACACCACAGCGAGATCTTTGACGGCAATCGTATCTAGACGTGTCCTTACAATGTCTGCTGCAAACCCTGGCTCTTCCATATCTCCCTTGATCGCAGAAATTTCCACCTTTTTTTTGTGTGAATGCAAAAAAGGTTGATGTGCATGCCGGATGCGGGTGCGTGGAGATCATATGTATTGTGTGTAGTGGACCCTGCTCCCATTCCACAGATTCACGCACCTCACGACACCATTTTTCGTCGAAAAGTTTTTCATGCACAGACTTTCCAATTGGACTGGTCTCTCTCGCAGTGTGTTGCAGTGTGCGTTGCAGTGTGTTGCAATGGTCTGCGACAAGCGCATGGTGCGAATATATACACAAAGACCACAGAAGAAAAATCATTGGGGTACATGCATTTATGTATCCATATCCATGTATGTAAATATGTGTGGGCATAGATAGAAATTTGTTTGCACATACCGCTATCCATGTCTCTCTTTCTTTCTCTCCCACTCTCCCCCCCCTCCCCTCTCTCTCTCTTTCTCTCTTAACACATCAAAACTCTCTCTTTTCTTTTCTCCATCAAAAGCTGGGGGCGCGCGGCGGCGATGGGCTTTAGCCCGACGTCGCCGCGCGCCCACTGGATCGGACCAGAGTCATGAGGTAACAGAGGGGAGGTCAAGGGGGGACTCCCCGCCTGCAGTATGTAAACTGTTGCCCAAGGGCCCACTATGCGGCCCATGCATAGTGGGCCCTTGTTTTTTTCTCTCTCGAGTTTGAATGCACTCCCCTCTGTGACTCCACCCTTGAGCTCATTACCCTGGTCCGATCCAGTGGGCGCGCGGCGACGTCGGCGCCGCGCGACCCGGTGAAAACTCTTGATGAACGTTCCGCAAACCCATGTTTTTGTATGTCACACATTTAGTACGTTTGTGACACGCTTTCGCACGACGAACACACAGACAGACGGATAGACAGATAGACAGAAGATAAACAGACTGACAAAGATGGTGTGTAATCAAAAAAAGGTTGTTGGGTAATGCAAAAAAAGATGTTGTGTAATCAAAAATAGATGTCGGACAATGAAAACAAAGATGTTGTGTAATGAACAAGAAGATGTTGTGTATTGATTGAAACAAAAGATGTTGTGTAATACTAATACAATACTCATACACAACATCTTTTCATTACACAACATCTTTTTGATTACACAACATCATCATGACTCTGGTTCGATCCAGTGGGTGCGAGGCGACGTCGAGCTAAAGCCCTCCGCCGCCGCGCGCCCCCACACAACATGAACTCAGCCTCCACCTCTCTGTGTGTTCCATAATAAGCTCTTGCAGCCCTGCTAACAACTCTGTTTTTTTGTAATACAGACCTCAACCTCTCTGCAATGTACAAGTGGTGCTCTCTTTTTGATCTGCCAACTCACCTCTTCATCAATACCTCTGGCACCTTCTGGGTGAACCTCGAGCCAAGACGAAAGTGGAAGCACTTTGGGAAATTCAAATGTTATGAAAAGCCCGCCAAATTAAGCCTGGTGCAGGGGGCCCCAAGGTGAAATCACGGTACCCTCACATGGGATATGAATTCCTTCTGTCTTTCATAGTTAAGATACTTCGAACTTCACTAATAAAGTGAAAATCATCAATACCCTGGATCTAATCATTTTTGAGTTGACTTACCTAATTCGGCCAATGGCGAATCCTTTGTACGTACCTTTGGGAAAGCTGTTCTTCTACTGTATCAAAGGAAGGTTTTTCAAAACGCGGCGAAACTTACGCCGAAAGGGGGACCATCCGGAAAGTGTGGTGGCAGATGGTCTCGACTTTGTCTGTATGGCGACATGTAGCATGATCAAGACAGGGTGCGTGAGCTGGGCAGGACGGCTGCCGACCAGGCGGCCGTGCGAGATGGCCTGTGGTGGAGGACAGACTGTCAAACAGACGGCGTGACTCAGACCGTGGACAGACGAAGGCTTCTGCCTCCATTGCCCGGCGTGGGGCAATCTCTTGCGCGACAGCTGCCATCGTGCGCGCCAAGCACGACGGAGAATCGCCACCAAGAAAGATGTCGGCAGACACGCAGCTCGAGAGCATCCTCAACTCGGTCCGACAGTTTTTTGCGTGCCGTGCCGCAAAAAATGCCCGCTCTGCCTTCCTGGAGCCTGTGTCTGCAGTCACTTTCTGTATCACTTTCTGTGCAACTGCTTAGACACACCTTCTTCAGTTTGCACGCGTAGGGGCTGCATGCTGGTGGGGGATGGGTCTGTGCGCATCGTCTGACGAAAGGCTGTGTGCTGGTGCAGGTGCTGAAGGAGGTGTGCATGCGGGGCGACTTTATTCATGCGGAAGCTCTCAAGTGAGTAGTGTGAACGGCTATTGCGATGCTTAGAAGCAACAGTAGAAGGACATGTGTATATATTTCGCATGCTACAGTGTGATGTGGCAGGGTCCCGCTGGATGCTGGCAAATATTATAATATTTAAATGCTTTTCCAGATCCAAAGGCCGCGTGTGGAAATGTCGCACAGATGATGAAGCTGCACAGGGACGCGGATGCAGTGGCAGTAGGAGCAAGACGTGCATGTGTATTAGTTTGGCGGCAGTGGAAAGACGACCAGCAACTGAAGGACCGTTGCTGCTTGGCATGTGCAGCCGAAGCCTGGTTCTGGTTGAAGGGAGAGATAGGCGGCAGCACGGGCCGGGGAGAGATTGACAAAAATGTTGTTGTGAAACAGGCCCGCAGGCAATACGTGCATGGTGCAGGGAGGCGCGTGCTACAATGGCAACGAAAATGCAGCCGACTTCCACAAGGCCTCTCTGAACTTCCACTACCCGCAGTTTGCTTGCATGCCGGGCCGCGTTTGGAAGACCCAACAGACCGAGTGGCATGAGGATGTGTCAGCGTTGCCTCAGCCCATATTTGTGCGAGCGCAACTAGTCAAGGTCTCGCACCGCATAGCTAGTGTATTTCACTTCCACTGCCTCCGTGCTTTTCACTAGTCTGTCTGCCCATACAGCGCCGTCTCAAGTCAAAATGAGAATCAGGTGCAGTGAAAGCACAGGCGCGCCAGTATGACAAGGTGCAAGCGGTGCCAGGCTCGCAAGCCGTTGCGAGCGTTGCAGCCGCTATTCTTGCAAGCAGGCCTGGCAGGATTAGGTGCAAGAGGATTAGGTGCAAGAGCGATACAGGCGGTGGCACCGCTGGCTCTATGCTTGCGTGTCACAGCTGCCTCCATGCTTGCGTGTCGACAGGCCAACGTCGCAGCGTGCGAATGTAGAATGCAATGTAGCATGTTTGTGCATCGGCGAGGCAGTTGCGGCAACGAGTCATAAGCTGCCAAGCGATGCTCTTGTTGCAATGCCGTGTCGAGGTGTGCGGCAAAGGCGCTTCCAAAGACGCCACACACACAAAAGGCGTGGGTGTGGGACTCTTGATGGAAGCTAGGCGGTCTTTCAGAGAGTGCATGTCAGAGAGTGCATGTCAGAGAGTGCATTTCAGAGTATCGTTCTTGCCCCGACAATGTCCTGTTTCAGCCTGTCAGCAAAGCATGAGGTGCGTAGTGCAAGGGTGTGTAGGGGCGCATGCCGCCATTTCTTGTGAGATAGAAATTGAGGATTCCAATACCATGCCCTCCAATACCATGCCCTTCCGCTTGCGCATGCTTGAAATTGGCATAGAGGTCGTGTTGAATCAATGCCGCCGCCGGCGCGCGCCCAAACATGATGATG
>Ga0105055_10011000_pt1 | contig 11226 bp, 10 predicted proteins | sample BON03_FD_78090 | JGI IMG/M metagenome (GOLD analysis project Ga0105055, IMG submission 78090) | Freshwater microbial communities from Lake Bonney liftoff mats and glacier meltwater in Antarctica - BON-03 | ecosystem: Environmental > Aquatic > Freshwater > Ice > Glacier meltwater | place: Lake... | reverse complement strand
GTCGTCGTCGCCGTCTTCGCCTTGAGCGCCCGGCCGCGCCGTTTGCAGATTTTCCAGCATCTGCTGCAACTGATCGAGCAACTGCTTGGCGGCGTCTCGGTTGCCTGAACGCGCCATCTGCTCAAGCCGGTCGAGCATGCTCTTGAGATCCTGCTGGCTCAACATCTTTGTGTTGCTGTCGAGCGGACGAGATAGTTGCTGCGGATTCTTGCGCATCTCCTCGGCCAGCGCCTGCAGGAACCTGTCCATGGCGGCGCGCAGATTCTCCATCAGCTTTTTGAGCTCTTCGTCGCTGGCGCCGCGTTCGAGTGCCTGACGCAGCGCGTCCTGCGCCTGACGCAACGCCTGCTCGGCCTGGCTGACATTGCCGTCCTCGATCTGCAACGCCATGTTCCACAGGCGCACGACCACGTCGCGCAAAGCGTCGTCGTTTTCGGCGCGTTGAAGCTCGTAATAAATCGAACGCAGTCCGAGATAAACGGCGAGTTCGGGCGTGAAGCGTTCTGGCGCGATCGTCAGCGCATCGAGCGCCGCCAGAACCAGCGGTTTGTCTTCCGCGTCGAGCGCCAAAATCTGGCGCTGCTCGATCAGCGCTCGTGCGATCGGCTTGACGAAAATGCGCTGCGGCAAGGTAAACTCGCGCGGCTCGCTGATGCCTTCGTTACCGGCCTCATCGCGCGCGACCAGGGTCACCGCGACGTCGGCGCCGGCCCAGGGATGCTCGGTCAAATCATGCGTGGTCTGCGCGGTGCCGACGCGGGTACGAGCCTGCGGCAGCGTCAACGGATATTCCGGCGCTTTGTAGAGCGGATGTTTGGCCTTGGAAGAGACTTCACCGTCCTTCAGCGCAAAGGTCGCCTTGGCTTCGACCACGCCATAATCGTCGTCCATCTTGTAGTCGAGACGCACCGAGCCGCGCGCCTGCCGCTCCGGGTCCTTGATCAGCGCGATAGTCGGCGCGCGATCGGGAATGGCGCTGAATATCCAGGCCGGCTCGGTGCGGCCGACACCCTGCAAAGTCACTGAACCGTCGCCTTTGATAATGAAGCGGCGTTCCGCAGTGCCGGCTGGCAGCGAGGCGTTCTTTTCGAGTGGCGCTTCTTCTAGATCGCCGATGCGCTTGATGTCGAACTCCACCTTGCCGGTGGAACGGATGACAAGCTGGCTACCAGCGGGAACGGCGACCAATTCGCGGCTTAAGTCGGGATTGTTTTGTGCGCTGTCACCCGGGCGCAAACCCGGCAACATCATCGGCGCCCGGCCAGTATAGAGCGGCGGTGTTACCCAGGCATCGATACGGAAATTGGCCGGCGCGGCGATGCCGCTCCAATCGAAAGCGGCGGTGATGCGCTTTACGCGATCGCCGCCGGCAGCAAAGAAAGTAGCAACGACCAGCAGCAGTGTAAGCGCGCGCAGCGCCATCGGGTCGCGCAAGGACAGTTTCGGCTGCGGCCAACCGGCCTTGAGTTTGCGCGCCGATATCAGCGCGCGTTCGATGTGCGCGCGCCAGAGTGCCTGCGCCACCGGATCGTTCTGATTGGCAGCGATTTCATCGGCAACCGCGGTGGCCGGGCGGTGCTTCTGGCCGCTGCCAAGATCGAGTCGGCGCAATCCATCATAGTCGCTCGGCACGCGCAGGCGGATGAGCGGAATGGCGGCAACGGCGATAACAATCAAAAAGACGACAAGTCCGATGGCGCGCGCCAGCGGCGGCAACGCAATCCATAATCCGGCCCATGACAGCGCCAGGAAAATACCGAAGGCAATGGCAAGCGTCGTCAGCGCAGGCCATAACCGCTCCCACAACAAGCTGCCGCGGGCGCGCTTGACCGCGCGCGCAAGCAGAACCCTGGCCGATTGCGGCCGGTCATTGTGGTGGGTATGCAAATCGTCCAAAAGCCGCTCCGCCGCCCGGGCTGGAGAATCTCGCCAGCCATAACGCTAGCATGCAGGCAATTCCCAGGCCACGACTGGGTCGCATGCGCCTACAGCCAATCAGGTAGGCGATCGAGCGCAATCAATTGGTCAACTTCAAGGCGGGGCCGGACGACGGCCCATTCCGAGCCATTTACAAGGACTTCCGGGATCAGGGCACGGGTATTATAGGTACCGGCTTGCACCGCCCCATAGGCGCCCGCCGTCATGACGGCCAAAAGCGCACCCGGCTTCGGTTCGGCCATGTCGCGATCTTTCCCCAGGAAATCGCCGCTTGCGCATACCGGACCGACCACATCGGCCCGAATACGGGCGGCCGTACCGGCCGGCTCATCGACCGGCCAAATTTCGTGGTGGGCGTCATAAAGCGTCGGCCGGATCAGGTCGTTCATGGCGCCGTCGACGACGACAAAGTTCTTGGCATCGCCGTGTTTCACGAACAAAACCTTCGTCACCAGGATACCGGCGTTGCCGACAATCAATCGGCCGGGCTCGAAAATCAGACGGCAGCCGAGATCGCGCGTGGCGCGCTTGACCACCTCGGCATAAGCGTCCGGTGCTGGTGGTGGTTCGTTGTCGGCGCGATAGGGAATGCCCAATCCGCCGCCAAGATCGACATGCGAAATAGTGTGGCCGTCGGCGCGCAGCGTGCGCACAAACTCGGCCAGCAGCGTGAACGCATTGCCGAACGGGTCGAGATCGACGATCTGGCTGCCGATATGCATATCGACGCCCGCGACGGTCACGCCCGGCAACTTTGCCGCCCGGGCGTACACCTCGCGCGCGCGACCGATCGGAATACCGAATTTGTCCTCGGCCTTGCCGGTGGAAATCTTGTGATGGGTCTTGGCGTCGACGTCCGGATTGACGCGGATCGAGACGTGCGCGCTACGTCCCTTGGCCGACGCGATCTGCGACAACAGGTCGAGTTCGGGTTCGGATTCGACATTGATGCAGAGAATGCCCTCATCTACCGCCATCGCCAGTTCACGCGGCGTCTTGCCGAGACCGGAGAACATGATCTTGTCGGCGGGAATACCGGCGGCGCGCGCGCGCTTCAACTCGCCTTCCGAGACGACGTCGGCGCCGGCGCCCAATTTGGCCAGCGTCTTGATGACGGCCTGATTGGAGTTCGCCTTCATGGCGTAACAGACCAACGCATCGACGTCGGCGAAGGCACCGGCAAAAACCTTGTAATGCCGCTCCAGCGTCGCGGTCGAGTAGCAATAAAACGGCGTGCCGACTTCATCGGCCAGCGTTGCCAGACTCACCGCCTCGGCATGCAGGACGCCGCCGCGATAATTGAAATGATGCATCGGATTGACTTTTTAACGGCGCGCGGTCCGCGCTGACAATTCATGGCCGGCTAAACCGCCGGCGTTCAGTTGAGCAGAACGTCGAGTGGAATGCGTTTCACCGGTCCCTTGGGTGCTATCGGCTGGCCATCCGGCCCGACGCCTGCATACCCGTCCTTGGCTTCGCCGCCGATCGGCGCGGGCGGACTGTTGCCGCTCATCAGATCCGGCATGTTCGCTTGCGGCTCACCGGCCATGGAGGCGCCGGGCGGCGGATCGAGCGGACCCTTGCGGCCGCAGGCAGCCAGGCCGAGCGACGCGGCCAGCGCGCCGATCAAGGCAAGACGGAGAAACGGGCGATCGCAGAATGAGGACAAGCTGTGAACTCCTGATAGTGACAGCCACCTTAGCAAAACCTGACTAAAAGGCGAAATCAGGCCTCATCCGAGCCGGTTTGACGCCCTGCAAGCCGGCGATACGGGGCTTCTATTCCATGAAGCCGCTCCCGCTGCGCTTCAAGCCACGTCAGGCGCTTGAAGGCAAGCTTGCGCGCATTCGAATTGCTGGCGCCGTCAAATCGCCATTGGGCTCCCGATATGAGCAGCTCCAACTGCGAAAGCGGCAGTTTTTCAGCCTCGGCTTCGGTGTTTGCACCACCCTTAAGCCGGCCCATTTTTGGTTCCGCCATCCTCGGGTCTTCTCTTTTCCAGTCGGCACGGCCACTTCCCGGCCTGCATCCGCATGTTGATAGGGCTCGCTTTCCGGAGCTTGTAGCCGCTCATTTTGCGAACAGAAAGAGGCTGGCCGGATAGCTCAAAAGCACGATCAGAACGGCGCCAATAAGATTAAGCCAAAGGCCAGCATGGGCCATCTGCGCAATGCTAATTCGTCCACTGGCGTAGACAATCGCGTTGGGCGGCGTGGCCACCGGCAGCATGAATGCGCAAGACGCGGCCAGCGCCATCGGTATCGTCAACGCCAGTGGATCGATGCCGAGGCCGACGGCAACCGCCGCGCCGAACGGCAAAAACGTTGCCGCGCTCGCGGTATTGCTGGTCAGTTCGGTCAGAAAAATCATGCCGAGCGTGGACGCGGCGACGATTGCAATCACGGGCCATGACGCCAGCGCCGACATCGCCGATGCGAGCCATGCGGCCAGTCCGGATGAATCGATCGCGGCGGCCAGGCTGAGGCCGCCGCCGAACAGCAGCAGCACACCCCAGGGAATTTCCTTCATATCTTTCCAGACCAGCAACCGTCCGCCCTCGGGCATGCCGGACGGCAGCAGAAACAGCGCGGTGCCCGCCGCTATCGCGATGATGGAATCATGCAGGTTGGGAATGATCGACGACAGCACAGGCCGCAAAATCCAGCCGAAGGCCGCCGCCGCGAGCACGGCAATCACTCGAATTTCAGCTTTGGTGATCGGGCCGAGCTTGCGCAATTCCGGACCAATCAGTTCGTCCAGTTTGGACGCATGCGACAGCGAAACCGGATGCAACCTCGTTAGGACAAACCAGGCAGCCAGCAGCATCGTGGCCGAGACCGGAACCCCCAGCATCATCCATTGCGCAAATCCGATCTGGACGCCGTATTCGCGCGCCATGTGGCCGGCCAGCAAGGCGTTCGGCGGCGTCCCGATCAGCGTCGCGAGGCCGCCAATATTGGCGCCATAGGCCACCGACAGATGCAAAACGATACCGAGATTTTCTCCCGATCGTCGGTCCGCCACTTGCTGCTCGTAGAGAACGGAAACCGCTGTCGCGATCGGCAGCATCATGATGGCCGTCGCCGTATTGCTGACCCACATGCTGAGAAAGCCGCTGGCCAGGATAAGGCCCGCCGACAGCCGGTGCGGCGAGGTGCCGACCGACGCAATGATGCCGAGGCCGATGCGCGCATGCAGCGCCCAGCGCTGGGTCGCGGTGCCCAGCATGAACCCGCCAAGAAACAGAAAAACAATCGGGTCGGCATAAGGTGCGCTCGTATCGGCGAGCGGCGAGACCGCAAACAGCGGAAACAATATCAACGGCAACAAGGCTGTAACCGCGACCGGGATGACTTCGGCGATCCACCATGCCGCCATCAAGGCGGCAATGCCGGCCACCCGCAGCGCTTCCGGCGACATCCCGGACGGCGGCGGCGATATCAGGCTCGCCGCCAGCGCGGCAATGCCGATGAGAAATCCAATCGCGCGCGGGTTCAGGACTGACGGCATCGCTGCGCCCCAATCGGCTCCGGCGGCATCGGACTCAATGACGCCGTGGCGTTGTTAACGATCGAGCTTGCGCAGCCATTTCTTAGCCTGCGACTTCACGTTCCGGGGCGCGGTGCCGCCATAGCTGACCCGGCTTTTGACCGAGCGGTCGACCGACAGCACGCTGAACACGTCCTCGCCGATCTTGGGCTCGATGTCCTGCATGGCAGCGAGCGGCAACCGGTGCAGCGGAACGTTTGTCTCCGATGCCTTGGCGACAATGCGGCCGGTGATGTGATGCGCGTCGCGGAACGGGATCTTCAAGCTGCGCACCAGCCAGTCGGCCAGATCGGTGGCGGTGGCATAGCCTTCGCCAGCCGCCTTTTTCATGCGCGCGACGTCGGGCACCAAATCGCCGACCATGCCGGTCATGGCCGCGATCGACAGTGAGAGCGCGGACAACGCGTCCATCACGCCTTCCTTGTCCTCCTGCATGTCCTTGGCATAGGCGAGCGGCAGCCCCTTCATCACGATCAGCAAGCCGTTGAGCGCGCCGATGATGCGGCCAGTCTTGCCACGCACCAGTTCGGCGGCGTCCGGATTGCGCTTCTGCGGCATGATCGAGGAGCCGGTGGTGAACTTGTCGCTGAGTTTGACCAGATTGGTCAGCGGCGACGTCCAGATGATGATCTCCTCCGCGAAACGCGACAGGTGCATCGAGGTGATCGACGCCGCAGCCAGCGTCTCAATCGCGAAGTCGCGGTCGGAAACCGCGTCGAGCGAATTCGCCGTCGGCCGGTCGAAGCCAAGTGCCTTCGCGGTCATGTCGCGGTCGAGATCGAACGAAGTGCCGGCCAGCGCGGCCGAGCCCAGCGGCGACTCGTTCAGCCGCTTGCGCGCGTCGGCAAAGCGGCCGCGGTCGCGCGCCGCCATCTCGACATAAGCCAGCAAATGATGCCCGAGCGTCACCGGCTGCGCCGTCTGCAAATGCGTCATGCCCGGCATCACGACGCCGGCATGGTCGAGCGCCTTCTGCGCGAGCGCCCGCTGATAGGCCGCGAGCGATGCGTCGATGGTATCGATGGTGTCGCGCATCCACAGCCGGAAGTCGGTCGCAACCTGGTCGTTGCGCGAGCGCGCGGTATGCAGCCGGCCCGCCGCCGGCCCAATCAGATCGGTGAGCCGGCTCTCGACATTCATGTGAATGTCCTCAAGCGCGCGCTTGAACTCGAATTTCCCGCCGTCGATCTCTGACAGGATCGTGTCTAGACCGTGAGCGATCTTTTTCGCATCCTCCGCCGCAATGATGCCTTGCTTGGCCAGCATGTCGGCATGGGCTTTGGACGCGGCGATGTCCTGGCGGTACAGATGCCGATCGAAGTCGATGGAGGCGTTGATTTCCTCCATGATGGCGTCGGGACCGGAGGCAAATCGCCCGCCCCACATTTTGTTGCTCATCGGACCGCTCTTTTCGCCGCTATTTATGCCTATCTCGCCGAGGTTAAGCCGCTCATGACCGAACAGCCCAAAAGCTTCGCCAACCGACGCATCGCCCTGATCGTCGGGGCCTGCGTGGCCGGCGCAGGCATCGGTCTGGCCGGGGTATACGGGATTGCGGCCCTGACGCGCAACGTGCCCGGCCAGCCAGAGATTGAGACCGCGAAAAGCGCCGAATGCCAGCCGGCGGTCGAACGGGCCAAGGCGGCCGCGCCGTTCGCGCGCGGCGAGGTCGCCGCCGTCAATATGGCCACGAGCCCGCTCAAGCTGCCGGCTTTGAGCTTCAAGGATGCCACCGGGAAGGACATGACCCTTGCTGATTTTCGAGGCCGCACCATTCTGCTCAACCTGTGGGCCACCTGGTGCGTGCCCTGCCGCAAGGAGATGCCGGCGCTCGATGCGCTCGAGCAAAAACTGGGCGGACCGGAATTCCAGGTGGTTGCTATCAATATCGACACCCGTGACCCCGAAAAGCCGAAGACCTTCCTCAAGGAGATTGGCGTCAACAAGCTCGGTTATTACGCCGACCCGAGCGCCAAGACATTTCAGGAATTAAAGGCGGTTGGCCGCGCCTTCGGCATGCCGACCACTCTGCTGATCGATCCTGCCGGTTGTGAAATCGGCACCATCGCCGGCCCCGCCGAATGGGCGAGCGACGACGCGGTCAAGCTGATCGAGGCGGCGATGAAGGGCGTGAAAGCCGGTAGCTGACGGGCGTTAAGCCGTCGTATCGACGGTCGGCGTCACCGCCCAGGACACATATTTCTGGATCACCGTATTGCCGACGATCATCGGGCCGCTACCGGCCTTTTTGGCATCGTCGATGGTCTTTTGCGCACCGTCGATCTGTTTGGTGATCTCAGCAGCTTTGGCTTTGGCATCGGCCTGCACGCGCGAGATCGCCGCCTTGGCGGCGAGCGTCGCGAGACCGTCGATGTTCTGCTGCTGCGCATTGGATAAAGCAGACGTGATGGAGGCGAGCGCCGACTGCGTGGCAGCCAATGAGTTAGCGATGCCCGCGCGGTTGGATTGCAGCTTCTGCCACTGCGAGCCCCCGCCTCCGGCCGCGCCGAAGGGAGAGCCGAACCCAACCCTGGTGGTGGCATAATTAAAGCGACCGCTGATCATCGGGGCGTCCCGCACATGACCACAGGCTAGCGCCGGACGGTTAATCCAGTGTTATTGACAAAAAATCAATAAATATCAATGGCTTGTTAAATGTGCGCTTTGGCGGCCGGCGCGCGAACCGCAATGACAGCGCCCTAGCGCGTCGGCACCGGCTTCTCGCCGCGATAGTCGTAGAAGCCGCGCTGGGTCTTGCGCCCGAGCCAGCCGGCTTCGACATATTTCACCAGCAGCGGGCACGGCCGGTATTTGGTATCGGCCAAGCCCTCATGCAGCACCTGCATCACCGACAGACAGGTATCGAGGCCGATGAAGTCGGCCAGTTCGAGCGGCCCCATCGGATGATGCGCGCCCAGCCGCATCGCCATGTCGATCGCCTCGACGTTGCCGACGCCTTCATAGAGCGTGTAGATCGCCTCGTTGATCATCGGCAGCAGAATGCGGTTGACGATAAAGGCAGGGAAATCTTCCGACACCGCGATGGTCTTGCCGAGCGTGCGCACGAATTCCTTGGCTGTCTCGAACGTCGCGTCGTCGGTCGCGATACCGCGAATGACTTCGACCAGCCCCATCAACGGCACAGGATTCATGAAGTGAATGCCGATAAAGCGCTCCGGCCGGTCGGTGGTCGCGGCAAGCCGCGTGATCGAGATCGACGAGGTGTTGGTGGCGACAATCGCTTCGGGTTTGAGAACGGCGCACAGGTCCGAATAAATCTGCTTCTTGGCTTCCTGCTTTTCGACCGCGGTCTCGATCACCAGATCGCAATTGGCAAGATCTTCGTATTTCTCCGCCGCCTTGATCCGCGCCAGCCCCGCCTTGCGGTCATCCTCGCTGATCGCCTTCTTCGCCACCTGCTTGGCCATGTTGCCGTTGATGGTGGCAAGGCTCGCCTTAATGCGGTCTGGCGCCACATCATTCAGCAGCACGGGATAGCCCGCTAGCGCGCAGACATGGGCAATGCCGCTGCCCATCTGGCCGGCGCCGATGATCCCTACACTTTGAATCTTGACCGCCATTTTTTTATCCGATCGATGCGAAGCCCGACTCTTGCTTATTCGGCTTCAGTTTCGGTTTGTTAAATCCGCATCGTGAAACGCGAGCGGCGTGCCATTCCACCTTTACGACGAGCCGGAGGATCATACCACCGGCGCGCAAGACTTCGAAACAATCACTTTCCGGCTTTGCCGAGTTCCTCGGCCAGTTCCGGCAACGCCGTATAGAGATCGGCGACCAGACCGTAATCGGCGACCTGGAAGATCGGCGCCTCTTCGTCCTTGTTGATCGCGACAATCACCTTGGAGTCCTTCATTCCGGCGAGATGCTGGATCGCGCCGGAAATGCCGACGGCGATGTAAAGATCGGGCGCGACCACCTTGCCGGTCTGGCCAACCTGCCAATCGTTCGGCGCATAACCGGCATCGACCGCCGCGCGCGAGGCGCCCATGGCGGCGCCGAGCTTATCCGCGACCGGCTCAATATACTTCGTAAAGTTCTCGCGGTTCTGCATGGCGCGGCCGCCGGAAATGATGATCTTGGCCGAGGTGAGTTCAGGACGATCCGACTTCGACAGTTCCTCGCCGACGAAGGTCGATAGCGCCGGATCGGCGGCGGCGGTCGCATTCTCGACACTGGCCGAGCCGCCCGCACCGGCGGCCTGGAAGGTCGAGGTACGCACCGTGATAACCTTCTTGGCGTCGGTCGACTTTACGGTCTGGATCGCGTTGCCGGCATAGATCGGGCGCTCGAAGGTATCCGGCGCGATCACCTTGCTGATTTCGGAAATCTGCATGACGTCGAGCAATGCCGCGACGCGCGGCATCGTGTTTTTGCCGTCGGTGGTGGCGGCCGCGACAAGTGCGTCGTAGGAGCCGGCAAGCGACACGAGCAATGCGGCCAGTGGCTCCGCCAGATGATGCGCGTAAATGTCGGCGTCGGCGAGCAACACCTTGGCGACGCCATCGAGTTTGGCGGCGGCGTCAGCGGCTGCTTTGCAATCCCTGCCGGCGACCAGAATATGCACGTCGCCTCCTAATTGCTTGGCGGCGGTCAGCGCCTTGGCGGTGGCGTCTTTGAGCGACTTGTTGTCGTGTTCGGCGAGCAGGAGCGTGGTCATTGTTAGATAACTCCCGCTTCGTTCTTGAGCTTGTCGACGAGTTCGGCGACCGAGGCGACCTTGACGCCCGACTTTCGTCCCGGCGGCTCGCTGGTCTTGATCACTTCGAGACGCGGTTTAACATCAACGCTGTAATCGGCCGGCGTCTTTTCATCGATCGGCTTTTTCTTCGCCTTCATGATGTTCGGCAGCGACGCATAACGCGGCTCGTTCAGGCGCAGATCGGTGGTGACGATCACCGGCGCCTTCAGCTTCACGGTCTGCAAGCCGCCGTCGACCTCACGCGTGACCGAAACGCTGTCACCTTCAATCGCAATCTTGGAAGCGAAGGTGCCCTGCGCCCAGCCCAACAGCGCGGCCAGCATCTGGCCGGTCTGATTTGAATCGTCGTCGATGGCTTGTTTGCCGAGAATGACAAGACCTGGCTGTTCGGCATCGACGATGCCTTTGAGAATCTTTGCCACTGCGAGCGGTTCGACTGCGCCTTCAGTCTTCACCAGGATGCCGCGGTCAGCGCCCATCGCGAGGGCAGTGCGGATGGTCTCGGTCGCCTGCTGCGGGCCGATCGACACCGCAACAATTTCAGTGGCCTTGCCGACTTCCTTCAAACGGATCGCCTCTTCGACGGCGATCTCATCGAACGGATTCATCGACATTTTGATGTTGGCGAGTTCGACGCCTGAACCGTCGGGCTTGACGCGAATTTTAACGTTGAAATCGACGACCCGCTTCACAGGCACTAGAATTTTCATAATTTTCCCCGCGGGCCTTTTTTATTGAAAGCGGGCGGTAGCTAAAGGCCGTGCCATCAGCATGTCAACGCTTATGCTGCGCCGCAATCGGTTGCAACGCGCATCGAGCGCTAGCGATTCTGCCCAGGTGCCCACAGAATGTCGGCGGCGCCCTTGTCATTGGCATAACGGCCGGCGACGAAAAGGTAGTCCGACAGTCGGTTGACGTATTTCAGAGAAGGCTCGGAGACCGCCTCCCCTGGAGTATCCATCAGTTCGACCATGATGCGCTCTGCGCGCCGGCAGACGGTGCGGGCGAGGTGCAGATAG
>Ga0105055_10010996_pt1:0-10000 | contig 11228 bp, 8 predicted proteins | sample BON03_FD_78090 | JGI IMG/M metagenome (GOLD analysis project Ga0105055, IMG submission 78090) | Freshwater microbial communities from Lake Bonney liftoff mats and glacier meltwater in Antarctica - BON-03 | ecosystem: Environmental > Aquatic > Freshwater > Ice > Glacier meltwater | place... | reverse complement strand
ACGCCTTTGCTGACGCCTCAAACGGATGAGCACCGCCGCCGGAGAGGTGTTCTGCCCGCCCGACTGCTCTTGGGAGCCGGTGACGTGCACGCTTCCCAACTGTGCCGACTGGACCCAGCAATGCAACCGCTGGTGCGAAAAGGGCAAGGGCAGGCGCGCCTGCGAGCCGAATGAGATGGCCGTGAACCGGACGATGACGGTCATCTGGCACCACATGCCAGCCCCGCCGGTGCAGCAGGCGTCGACGCCGCGCCTTCTGCTGCTCACCGTCACATTCCCGCACGCATTGCAGCTGTTCAAGCTGTCGCACTGCGCGCGCGTGATCAGCAGCGTGCCCAATGCCCTATGGCTCGTGAGAGAGGACGCGGCGACGAAAACGGCCGAGGTGGTCGAGCTGCTCCGGGCGAGCGCGGTGCCGCACCGCCACATTGCCACTGGGCCAACCCGCAAGGGCGGCAACGCGCAGCGCAATGCGCTCCTCGAGCTCATCAAGCGCGAGGTGCTCGAAGGGATCGTCTTCAACATGGACGACGACAACGCATACCACCCGGACCTGTTGCCCGAGCTGCGGCGGCTGAGGCCCATGCGCGTTGGCGTCGTCGGCTTGCGGCGCAGCGTCTGGCCGCCCCCCCCCTGTAACGGGGTCCACGTCGCGCTCCCCTTCGCCGGCTTCCTTACACGAAAGCAGCTGATTGAGCGCCCGACGTACGACAACCAGACGGGCCAATTCCTTGGCTTCGCGGCGGGCTGGTGCGACCCAAGGTCGTGGCTCTCTTTGCACTGGGGGCACCGCACCTTCTGCATCGACATGGGCGCCTTCGTTTTCGACGCATACCTGCTGCAGCACGTGGGCTCGCCGCTCTGGAACTACACGGGCCACGGCGGCGAGAACGAGTTCATCTCGAAGCTGCTGCCGGGGGGGCTGCCCGAGGACCTCCAGCCGCTGGCCAACTGCGGCCAGGACCTGTTCGTCTTCCATAACGAGTACCGCACCGTTCCCATCGCGGTACAAAGACATATCTACCACAACAAACCCGTGTCTACCCCAATTTCTCCCATCACTAACGCAAACAACTCAACTCGCACTCGCAGTACGTTCTCTACCGCAACGTCTTCCGCCCCTTCATTTAGATGGTGCTCTTAATGATATGAAGAAAAGGTGGAATGGAGAGCTCCTGCAGGTGCACATCTCGAATGGACACCGTAGCGCCGAGGCGTTCATACATTCACAGTAGCTGGTGCCTAAACAGCATTGACACAATAGAAACAGTGTCCCATCGTGTATCTGTAGGTGCGCCGGCCGCGCATGCGCTGTGGGCTAGACGGCTGGGGGCTGGGCGACGATGCGCTGCGGCGGACGCAGTCGCGCAAGCCGTGGAGCTCGGTGCTGGCGTGGGACCCGGGCAGAGATGAAGGGCGAGGGCGCAGGAGGGAGAGGAGGGGTCGCGGTGGGAAGGGTACTGGGAATAAGTAGCGGGTGGGCTCTCTGCCCTCCCGAAATGCGTCTCGGGTCCGTGTGAGGGCAGGGAGCTAGCCCCGTGCGTATGTTTCCGTGTGCCTTCTGTTTTTGTGTTGTTTGCATTGTGTGTGTGCTGTCGTGCACACGTGCAAGCGTGCGTGCTGTCGGATGTCCCGGTACCGCTCTCCGGATTGACACTACCGCGCACGAGTAAACAGGGCCGAGGGGGAATGTTGAATGTACGCGGTTCGCGGTTCAACAATAGACGTGCTGTGCAAAAATGCAAAAATAGACGTGCGTACTCGCGTTTACTCTCGTCGTGCGGCGGTACACACGCAGTACGCAATACGACGCACGTTTTTTTTTTGAATGGCAAGGGACTAGATTTTTTCTTATTCCAAACAGAGCCCCAGCAAGATCATAGAGAGAGCGTGATCAGACTATTTATCACAGTATTATTGTATTGTATTTTTATTTTTTTGTGTTATATAATTTATGATGTATGGCATTATCATTATGGCATTAAACAGCATTAATGATAATGATAAGACGATAAGATGATGATGCGAATCGACCCGCACACAAGACATATCACATATCCGACGTGGACGTGGACTGGGGCTACTCACTACTCATCCCATCTCCTCATCTCCACTCGCTCACCGTTGCCAGACAGACCAAGCCCTCCCCTAGAGTGTATTTTTGGTCATATCCCGTTTTCGAGGCGGTGGGATACGGTGAGATACAGTGGGATACAGCTAGATACAGCTAGATACGTATGGATACAGCTGAATACAGTGGGAGTGGGAGTGGGAGTGGGATACAGCATGACAGCGTGGGATACAGTGGATCTGCTGCAAAAAATGGCTAGATATACATCGATACAGCAGGGATACACGGGATACCAAGGATACTGTGAGATACAGGCTGGATACAGGTGCAAAACAGGCGGAATATCCCAAAACTCACGCCAGGGGAGTGCCTACCGAAGGCCGAAGGAGGGTAGGTCTCCGCATCCGCACCCCCCAGCCCCCACAGCCCACTCCACACACCCCACAGGAGAGCAGGTGCACGCTCATCCAGTATGTTCATCACACCACACGCCCCTCGCGCGCCTGCGCGGCCGCTCTCGCTCCAACTATATATATATAACAACAGCCGCGGCCAAAACCAGAGAAACTCGCAGCAGAAAGCTGGGGAGCCCGAAGGAGGGTCCGTACGAGCTCGATATTGTCAGTGAATGAGCCCCCCACGTGTACCGGGGGCGGGCCTGGCGCGCCACAAGCGGCAGCAGCAACGTCGCGCAGTTGCACCAAGCACCAAATCGGCTCCCGCGGCGCAGTCGTCGCCGAGGTCGCCGGACGTCGACAGAACCAGCGTCAGCGGCGGCGGTCGACGCGTCGTCCAGGGGGGCCACCAGTCCGCCGCGCGGAAACACGAATGCCCAAAATACACCACGGCACCGTCCGCGCACCGACCGCGCACGCCTCGACTAGCTACCCCAGCTGTCCTCCTCTCCGCCACCGAGAAGCACGCCGGCGGCACCGGTCGCGACAAGGAGCACGAAGCCCGAAAAGTTGAGAAACACGGGGCCCGACTCGATGACGTCGACGTGCCACAAGGTGATTGGCACGCCAATCACGAGCGTTATCAACGTCGAGAGAACGAAGAGCGACCAGTGCTTGGCCGCGGCCGAACCGGGCTCGAAGGCCGACTCGCCCTCCCGCATCAGCACCGCCAGCGGTAGGAGCATCAGCGCATAGAGCAGCCACGCGATCAGCGGCCACCAGTTGTTGTACAGCGCGCATGAGAGGATGTGCATGAAGAGCGAGAGGGAGAGCAGTCCCGCCGGGACCAGCAGCCCGACGAGGGAGCCCATTCGACTGCTGCCGAAGCCGCGAAGTGACTTGAAGTCGCACGCCGTTATAGCCAGCGCGGTGGCGCTCCAAAATAGCCACCGTGCTGTGTGGGTCGCCACGCAATTATGCGAGGAGTGCGAAACCACGTGTCGGCGCTGCTGCGGCCACTGCTGCTCGCCGCCCTGCTTTCTGGAGCGAGCGCGCAGGGCTCGCCGGTCTACACCTTGACGACGGCCAACTTCGCCACCGCTGCCGCGCAGCCGGTCACCTGGCTGTTGTCCATTGAGCCGGGCTCAGGCTCGGGCCTCACGGCGCCATCGCTGCTGCAGGCGGCGCGCTACTACAACCAGGCCCAGACGAAGAAGGGCGTGCGCGTGGGGCGCGTCGACCTGCTTCAGAGCCCGGAGCTGCGTCGCGCGCTGTGCGGCGGCTCCACCTGCCCGTCGCTGCTGGTCTTCAAGCCTGGGCAGGCGCCACAGCCGTACCTCGGCCGCGCCGCGCTCTCCGAGGTGCAGATATTTGTCGAGACCTACGCCGCGGGGGGGGCTGCCGCCGCCGGTGCCGGCGGCTACGGCGGCGCGGGCGCCGCTGGCGGCTACGGCGGCGCGGGCGCCACGAACGGCTACGGCGGCGCGGGCGCCACTGGCGGCTACGGCGGCGCGGGCGCCACGAACGGCTACGGCGGCGCGGGCGCCGCTGCCGGCTACGGTGGCGCGGGCGCCGCTGGCGGCTACGGTGGCGCGGGCGCCGCTGGCGGCTACGGTGGCGCCGGGGGCCGGACGCAGCAGCAGCAGCCCGATCCCAAAGAGGCGCTCAAGCAGTGGCTCGCGCAGCAGCAGGCGGCCGCGGCCCAGGCACAGCAGCAGCGCGGCGGCAGCGGTGCCGGCGGCTACGGCGCGTCGGCCGCGGCCCGCGGCCAGCTGGCGCCGCCCCCGCCGCCGCCGACGCAGCAGGCGGCCGGTGCCAGCAAGACCGGCGTCCGCAGCGTGCCCAAGGCGCGCCACCCGGCTCGCGCGCGGCAGGTGCCCAACAGTGGGCTGCGCACGCCCTCGGAGCGCGGGATCGACCGTGACGGCGATGGGGTGAACGACGTCATGTACGAGGACAAGGACGGCGACGGCACGTACGAGTTTTACCACGAGGACATTGACGGCGACGGCGTTATGGACCTTGTCCACGAGGACACCGACGGCGACGGTTTCTACGACACAGTGCACGAGGACACGGACGGCGACGGCGAAGCGGACCTTGTCCACGAGGACACCGACGGCGACGGGCGGACAGACCTAATCCACCAGGACGTGGACGGCGATGGCGTGCTCGACCTGGTGCACGAGGACGTGGACGGCGACGGCGTCATGGACGTGATCCACGAGGACACCGACGGCGACGGGATTGCCGACCTCGTGCACCAGGATGTGGATGGCGACGGTATCATCGACATGGTGCATGAGGACACCGACGGCGACGGTAAGCCCAACCTGATCCACGAGGACGTGGACGGCGACGGTGTGCACGACCTCCTGCACGAGGACATCGACGCCGACGGCACGATTGACGCCATCCACGAGGACCTCGACGGCGACGGCGTGGCCGACCTGGTGCATGAGGACGTGGACGGCGATGGCGTCTACGACCTGATCCACGAGGACCTGGATGGCGACGGCGTGCTTGATGTGGCGCACGAGGACCTCGACGGCGACGGAACTGCCGATATGCTGCACGACCTGCGCACGGGCAAGTCGGTCACGATCGACCAGATGCCGCAGCACATGGCGGTCCCGCAGCGCAAGAAGAAGGGCGAGCAGGGAAACGCGTGGGGGCGCGGCAACTCCGAGGCGCAGAAAAAGATCGAGCGCCAGATCCGCGAGCAGCAGGTGCGCCAGCTGCTCGCGCAGGGCGGCACGGGCGGCGGCGCGGGCGGCGCTGCTGCGCTGCCGGCGGGCGCTGCGTCTGGCGGCGCCGGGCGGGGCTCGGCGGGAGGAGGAGGCGCGACTCGCGCCCAGCAGGAGGCTGAGCTCATGGCGATGCTCGGCCGCTCCGGCGGCACGGCGGGCGGCGGCGGCGGTTACGGGGGCGCGGCTCCGGGAGGAGGCTACGGAGGAGCGAGCCAGGCGCAGTCCGGCGGGCAGGCCAAGGCGACGCAGGACGCGCTGATAGCGGCGCTCGGGATGGGCAAGGGCGGCGGCGGCGCGGGGGGCGCCTCCAACGAGGCCCTGATGGCCGCGCTGGGCATGCAGCAGGGCGGACAGGCCTCGGCCGGCCGTGGCGGCAGCGCCCCGCAGGCCCAGCTGACGCGCGAGCAGCTGCGCCAGATCTACCCGGAGCTCTACGACGACGGGCGCGGCGACGACGGGCGCGGCGGCGGCGGACGCGGCGGCGGCGGCGGCCGCGTGCCAGGGCGGAGCGCCGAGGAGCAGATGGTGCTCAACTCGGGCGGCAAGCAGGCCGCGGCGTGGCAGCAGCGGCAAAAGTCTGGCGCGCCGCAGCGCGGCGGCCGCCGCGTCCCTGTGGCGAAGAAGCGCAAGTGGTGGTGCGCCTTCTTGTGCAAGGCGTGAGCAGCCCGCTGGGGTGGGGGCCGCGGCGCGGGAGAGATGTACGCCTCTTGGTATGTGGTTCGCGTGTTCACGTTCACGTGTGTGTAGTGTCTGGAGTTGTTGTCGTGTGTGCGGAGGTTACGTTGAACGTTACTGTCAATGCGGTTTTCGGGGGGTCATGGTCATGGTCATGAGGCATGAGGGGGTTAGGTTAACCCTTATACTCGCTTATATATTGTTATAGTTATTGTACCGTATCTTGGCCTTTACAAGATATTGTTTTATTTCGAGGCTTGTGTGCACGAATCAATGATATTCTTTACAAACGCCATCTTTGTTTGGGCACCCCGCTTCCCTCCTGCATCGCACACACTATTGCGCAATATAGTGTTTCCCCTCGACCAACCCTTTATTGCAATATATACCATATAATATTGTTAATGGCAATATCGTGTAAAGGTCAAACCGTATATATATTGATATTGATATTGAGATTGAGATTGAGTTATAGTTATTTTATTTATTATTATTATCTATATGTATATGTACGAGTATCTCATACCGTTATATTTATATAACGTTATTTCTTATTCTTATATTATCGTTATATTATAATAATAATTAATTATAATAATAATAGTGTTATATTATATAGTTATAGTTATAGTTATATCGCTTGAAGCCTGATCTTAGTGATCTATAAATCTAATAGTAATAGTTAATCATACACATATAATATATATATATATATATATATTCTCTCAACTCTCCATCAATACGAGTAGAGCTATCCGTGTGGTTGCGGGTTACAGTGTTATTGGTACCACGTATAGTGCACAATTTGCGGTCGTAATTGGTGTCAGTCAGACAGGCTACCAGCCCTCCCCCTTGTATACTTCTGGGCTAAAAGGGTCTCGGGTGAAGGGGTGTGGTTTTGGGCCGAGGTTTAGCCCGAATGTTTTTCTCGAGTACCGAGATTCACGAATTCCAGTACCCCCCTCCGGCCCAGTTTAGCCTGGATGGACGAAACACGCGGACGAAATTCCGTGGGGCGAAAAAATGGATCGCTTTTCACGTGACCCGGTCGCCGTCATTACAGCGACAACGGTTATGAGCGCTCAAGACAGCCACGCCAAACCCGCACCGGCCACTGGCGACGAGCAGCCGCAGCATCTCGTCTTCCTTCTACCGCACGGCGGCCTGGCCCTCGGCACGGCATCCCACGCACCGGCGCTGGGATGCGTTCAAAGCTTTGGCTCGACCGCAGAGCCAGCGGCGCACACTTCGTCTCCTCCGCGCTGGCTGTACGAACGCGTTTTCGTTCGCCTAGAAGGCCCATTCAGCGGGCTGACCCCATACATGCCGAGGACGTGCCACACGGACGGTACCGCCATCGTCGTGGACGGGTTCGGGCCGGGCGCCATTGTCGAGTGCCGGCAAGCGCACGCCGCACGGTACGAGCTCCGTATGGTGTTCCGACCGGCGGGCGGAGGCACCGCCCAGGTCCTGCAGCTGCGTTGTCTGCGGCAGGATCACTACCAAGTGCTCTGCGACGTGGGAGCCAACTTCATCACTCCCCCTAGGGACGCGAGCCGCGCGCCGACAACCGGCAGCTCGCCCGTCGGCCGGCGCCTGTTTTCACGCCGACCATGCAGGGCCCTCTCGTCGTCACGTCAGGCCGGTGCAGCTCAGGCCGTGGAGTAGACGAGACGCGCACGCATGTAGAGTAATACACGCCACAGTCAATGCACCTGCCGGGGCACTGTGGCTGTGGCGTAGGGCTGGGATGCCTTTGTTTAATACGGCCTTTGTTTAATACGGCCACAGCAGCTAGCTATTGCGGCCACGAGACGAGCTGACGGGTGGAATTCAATACCCATTGGAGTCTATCTTCTCTTTCCCCCCTTTCCGTTCCTTTGTTCATTTTTTATACACGCCAGTCAATGCACCTGTGCCGAGGCACTGTGGCTGTGGCCGTGGACGTAGGGTTGGGATGCCTTTGTTTAATTTAGGCCACAGCAGCTAGCTGTGCGGCCGCGAGACGAGCTGACGGGGGGGGTTCAATACTCATTGGAATCGATCTTCTCTCTCCCCCCTTTCCGTTCCTTTGTTCGTTTTTTTTCAGGCTCTTTTGCCAGGGGCTGGGAGATGCCTTTATATAATACGGCCAAAGCAGCTAGCTGTGCGGCCGCGAGACGAGCTGACGGGTGGGATTTAATCCCCATTGGAGTCTATCTTCTCTCTCCTCCCTTTTCGTTCCTTTGTTCATTTTTTTATCAGGCTCTTTTGCCAGGCGGGGCTGAGAGATGCCTTTGTTTAATACGGCCACAGCAGCTAGCTGTGCGGCCGCGAGACGAGCTGACGGGTGGGATTCAATACCCATTGGAGTCTATCTTCTCTCTCCCCCCTTTCCGTTCCTTTGTTCATATTTTATACACGCCAGTCAATGCACCTGTGCCGAGGCACTGTGGCCGTGGCGTAGGGCTGGGATGCCTTTGTTTAATCATCGGCCACAGCAGCTAGCTGTGCGGCCGCGAGACGAGCTGACGGGTGGGATCCAATACCCATTGGAATCGATCTTCTCGCCCCCCCTTTCCGTTTCTTTGTTTATTTTTTTCTCAGTCTCTTTTGCCGGCGGGTGGAAGCCCGTTTTCACCGGAGAGTTGTATAGGTGCTCGACTGTCGACTGTCGAGTAAACCAGTCCAGACAGAGTGTCCAGTAAACCAGTCCAGAGTTTTGGGCGTCACTGATTAACCCACCCGTCCCACCCGTAAGCCATTAGAGCTAGGGGAGATCTCAAGGCGGGGGAGTTGCACATGTGCTGCGTGCGAGTGCTTGATGATACACAATGCAATGACGAATTCTGAATTCCTGCATATCTATATATCTATAAATATAATAATGAGAGTAGGATGCAGCGTGCTCCGACCCGGAGCCCGGAGGGGGCGAGGGCGAGGGGGGGAGGGGGAAACCAGATCGGATTATAGAGCTATATGTCTAAATTGTCTATAGTGCAATAGTAATAGTGCTAGGCTGTCGGCTATTATCGTCGGCTGTCGGGCGAAAGCTTTAAAAAAAAATCGTTTTGAGCAAAGGCAAAGGTGGTTTTGAGAAACACTTGACGAGCCCCAGCCCCAGCTAAGGTAGCTAAAAATAGTCCACCGCCGCCGCGCGCTCTTCCGCCTCCCGCGCCGCCTCCTTCCTGCGCCTCTTCTCGCGCTGAGCCAGCGCCTCCCGCTCCTCCTCGTCCATCTCCTCCTCCTCCTCCTCCTCCGCCGGAGGGACAGTCGGCGCCACACCCGCTGCCGCCAAACCCTCGACAGCCACCTCGGGCGGCTCTGCGCCGTGGGCCTCTACACACGCAGCCGCCGGTACTCTCTCTTCTGCGCCCGCCGCCCCCGGTGCAACCACCTCACTCGCGTCCACAATTGGACCCGCCCCCCGCGCGCCTTCTTCCTTGGCCCTCAGCGCCCGCAGCACAAACGGCACCGCCTTGTCCTTTGGCTGGAGCAGCCGCACGAGCAGCAGCGAGAAGTGGTACTGCGGCGACTTGCCATGCGCCTTGACGGCCACCAGGCGCGCGAGCTCGCCTAGCGCCGCGCCCTCGTGCGCTTTGGCATCGCGCTCCCGGGCCAGGCCAACCACGCGCTCCGCAGGCAGCATCGCCAGCCGCGCCTCGTCGGCTAGCATGGCGCCAATCTCGGCGCGCCGCGCGTCCATCTGGGAGAGCGAGGCGGAGAGCGCCTCGATGGCCGCCTGGCCCGCCATTCCGTGGCGCCACGCACCGTCAGTGCCGAGCAGCACGAAGCGCTGCGCAGGCTGCACCTAAAGGACGGGGTCGCAAGGGGGGGGAGGCGCTGACCGAAGAGGCAGCGGGAAGGAAGCTCCTTCATGGGCATATCTATAGATCTATCTATATGTATATACATGTATATATATACGTATATATATATACACACACATATATATATATATATAATACACACACACATGTATATATTTATATACAAACCCATATATATAATACACACACACCCACATGATATATATACATATATATATATATATATATATATATATATATATATATATATATATATATATATATATATATATATATATATATATATATAACTATATATAT
>Ga0105055_10010992_pt1 | contig 11231 bp, 11 predicted proteins | sample BON03_FD_78090 | JGI IMG/M metagenome (GOLD analysis project Ga0105055, IMG submission 78090) | Freshwater microbial communities from Lake Bonney liftoff mats and glacier meltwater in Antarctica - BON-03 | ecosystem: Environmental > Aquatic > Freshwater > Ice > Glacier meltwater | place: Lake... | reverse complement strand
GGAGAACCATCTATCAAATCGTTTATAGCATCTGTTATTTCACCATCCACATATGATATTGACGCTTTCAAATTTAATTGTGATTGTATATTTCCTGTTGTATCTTTCAATCGACTTATTTCAGTTGGTGATATTGTTATACTGTTTGCTATAACTCCTCCAGTTATCGTTGTATTTCCTTGAAACGTTTTATCTCCAGTTATCGTCTGAACGCCAGTTATATTAACTACTCCGTCCAATAATTCGTTTTCTATTGCTTGGATTCTACCATCTATGGCGGTTATTGTTGTCCCAGTTATATTTCCAGAAACATCTAAATTACCACCAAAATTTACATTACCTTGAACTTCTAAAGTGTCAGCTTTAACATCTTCAATCGACGCAATTCCACCTACATTTATATTAGTAAAATTCTGAGTGCCTTGAGCTTGTGGAAATTTTAAAAAATATTTATCACCTTCTGAAATTGTTAGAGGTATATCTAACTGTGTAAATTCTACAGGGTTGAAAATTGGTAAATTGTTTACTGGTGCAGGATAAGATGCCATTTTTATATGTATATATATATATGTTAATATATTTATATATATGTTTAAATTTAGTAAAATAAAATGTTATCATAATATATATAATGTCAATTCAAAATCTATATAAAAGTATGCCCGCTGAATTTTTAGATAAAGTGGATAACCCAAATTTTAATTTACACGGTATTAAAATTCCTATGAGAATGTGTATAGTAGCACCTTCTGGCAGTGGTAAAACGAACTTCCTAGTAAATATTATTAATATATTTTCATCTGGGAAGGGTACATTTAATACAATAACCATTATAACACGTAATGCTAACGAGCCGTTATATAAATGGATAAATAGTATATGCCCGTCTATAATTATTAAGGAGGGACTCGAGAATACACCAGCATTGGATAAATTTGATAAGGATTTTAACCATTTAGTTGTATGGGATGACCTGGTTTTATCAAAAGATTTGTCTAAAGTGGAGCAGTATTATATTAGAGCTCGTAAATTTGGAGTTAGTTGTATATTCATTTCTCAATCGTTTTTTAGAATACCTAAAATTATAAGAAACAATTGCAGTTATATGGTGTTATTGAAATTAAGTGGTAATCGGGAGATTAATATGATATTATCCGAATTTGGTTTAGGCGTATCAAAAAGCGAATTATTAGAAATTTATAAATACGCTACTAATGAGAAAATGGTGCCTTTATTAATTGATATGGAAGAAGAACAGACTAAAAGGTTCAGAAAGGGTTTAACTGAAATAATTAATTTTTTATAGTTATTTTTTTTTCGTATTTTTGTTTATTATAGGCTATGTTATATATTTTCATATGTTCTTTCAAATCTTCTTTACTTCTATGGGCTCTATTAGTATTAACATTATGTTTTTCTGAATTAATATATTTCTGTTCTTGAATATTAAGAAGACTTCTATTTAAACATGGATATACTTCAACTACTGTCATTGTCCAATTATGCCATCCACCATTTGCTCTTATTGATTCATATAATTTTAAATTATACCGTTTGTCTTTTATATTATTACATATTGATTTATGATTATATTCCCTATTAATGAAATTAACTGTACTTCCATAATATATATCACTACAATAAAGAGTTTTACAATAAATTTTGTATATCACTGAATTATTAGTATTATAATTTATCATCATCTATATATATTATATTATAATGTCTTTTTAAATCATTTTATCAAATGAGTCCTGTAAAGAAACTATATTATTTACAATATTAGTACTATCGCCCCAAAGTAATGTATAACTGAATAATGCAGGGCTTGGTATATTATTATCAATTAAATATTTTTCTTTTGGATTTGCATAATGTCGTTTCCTATAGTTGGTTCTCTTAATTATATCATGGTGGTCTATATAAGTACTACCGCCATCTAAACCAAAATGATAAATTCGTGTATTAAATTTATCATTTACAATTACAATACGTAACCTTTTATTTGCTTTCTTACTATTAGTTACTTCTAGTATATTGTACATATATATATATAATTATATATTTATTTTAACATTTATTTGCTATATACCTCTCTCGATTATATTCATTTATTGCTGGCTTGTTATTGATGTAATATTGTTTATTTAGTTCTAAAATATGGTCTTTATTATGAAGGTAATAATAAATGTTACGTTTTGTAATATGTTGTATATGTGTTTTATAATAAATCCTGTGATATTCTTTAAGTAGTTGTTTTGTATCATTGTAATACGATACCTTAATAGGTACCATACTCCAATTTCCCCATCCACCATTGCTTCTTATTTTTTGATATAATTTAATATTATAATGTTGCGAGGATGTATTGTTGAAATCTACCATATGTTTTTGTTTTCGTTTTAAAAAATTAAAAGTGCTGTCATAATAGACATACTTTGATGCTTTATTTAAACAATAAATTTTATAGGCTATTAGGTTATTAACCATTTATATACTATATTATATTATACAATCTTTAAATAGAATTACTTGATGCATCACTATATAAGTCACTTTCTGAATCCAATGATGTTGATGTTGATAAACTAAGTGTTTGTTTTATTGACGATATCGGCGAATCTAATAATGGGTATTTTATGGACTTTTTCTTTATGACTAAGCTACATTCATTTATTTTTATGAATTTGTCATATATTTCCGTTAAACATTCAGCGCCTGTCTGGGTTCTATGATGTTTATCCAATGAAAGGACTTTATAAATTGATATGGCAAGAAAATATGCATCCTTCGACGTAATTAAATTGTTTTCCATTTGTTTTTGTATCCCGAGAAATGATTCTATAGAACCAATTATAACTACTAGTAATGATAAAACACATGTCAGAGCACTTATATAATGCTGGTCCATATAACGGTCTAGTCCTACACTGGCTACGCTATTAATAGTGGATATAATAATAATTGGTATTTTATACTTGCGTAGGTCTAGTTCGTTTATTAAATACTGACTTCTATGATATGTGTGTAATTTTTTACAATCCTGTCTAATGGTTTCTAAAATGTTTTCTTGGTCTTGGCTCCATAAATCCATTTATTATTTATATATTATACTAATATTTTATTATATGTTTTGTTATAATTTAGTTTTGTTATAATGGTAGTTAATAATTGTAATTGAAATATATTCTTGATTCTTAGTTAATTTAGTTAATTTTTGCCCGTTTTTGATAAACTATTCTATATTTCTATCCCCTAGGAGGGGTTTATGTAAAACGGGCAAAAATTAACTAAATTAACTATTTAATTATTATTAAATGATATATTTTACTAATTTTTAATATAATATCGTAGAAGCATTAGAATCCACATCATCAAACATTGAAGGTACATTCTTTCGTTTCCAACCAGCTATAAAAGGTTTTGAATATTGTTTTTTATTATAACATTGGCGCGCCTCCTTATAATATTTCCTTATAAATAAATTAGATTGTAATACTTCCTTAAACTTCTTACATGTGCCATTTTTACGTTTATCCTCCTTACTTAGTTGATAATATTCATCTCCACTTTTATACTCCATAAAAAGGTCTTCGATAAAAACAACTTCATTAGCTAATTCATAATTTTCCTCAAACCATTCATATATATTGTCGCACCCTTTAATATAAGCTTTAGAATCATTAACAACTATACTAGGCACATCTGAAAATAAAGCCTTTTGGTAGTGCCTAAAATATGGTAATAACACCATAAAAAGTGCTTGTTTATAATCATTTTTAAATGCTTGACCCACATATTTAACATTACCAAGTTTTACATTAAACTGAGTCCTTTCTTCATCACTAGTATTATTATATTCAACCTCACAAACGAATTTCTGTGAAAATGGGATTACACAATGGGACATCCTTCTACTAATCGCATCATTCAACTCATCTAATTGAGGTTTTTCATTACACACCATTATACTCGTATTCTTCATATCTATACCTGTCTGGTTACTATATAATGGTCTTACATTGATTTTTGTATCACCAGTTATTTTCTTGACAGTGGCACAGCATAATGGTTCTTTACTTTCGGGTTCTGAAATAATAACAACACGCTTACAATCCATATTGGAAGCTTCAGGATTCCCACCATCTTTGATAATTCTACTTATGAAACCAGACGGCAAATTATATGAATAACTCCCTAACATCTCCATAAGCAGTTCAACTAATACAGATTTTCCATTTCCACCTTTTCCAGTCAAAATAAAGAAACTTTGTATTTGTTCAGACACCAAACACGTACTTAATACCTGTAGTAAATAATCTTTAACTTTTTTATCTGGTTGTATGCTATTAATCAATTCATCCAACTCAATAACTAAATTATTATCGTAATCATCATTATAATCATATCCACATGACATATTAATATAATCAGATGCACACCCATTTACTTTCAACCCTGTAGTGATATCAATACAACAATTTTCAAAACAAAACATATATGGATTCAAATTCCATTGCTGTTCTTCATTACATATTTTATTGCACACATCTGATACCATACAATTTCTTGTTTTGCTATTCCTCAATTTCGATAAAACTACATCACAGAATTTTTTACATTCTGCAATTTTACTTAAAACCCTCTTACTGTCCTCATCATCACCATCAAGTTGATTCGTCCAATAATTCATTTTATGCTTCAAATATGACATCATCAATTTACAAAATACGCCATCGATAAAATTAGATATATTACTCTTATCTGCATTATCTGGCTTCCAATACACCCCATTAAAATGAAACACCCTCTTATTGCAGTAAATAAATCTTTCACCATATGCTAATTTAAATGCATCAGCTAAAGCACCATCATTAAATGAATTTAAACTATTCATATCAAAAATGGTATCAAACTGTTTATATAAAACACTATTATTATTATCATCATCTGTATTCAATTTCTCATTTACCAATTTCCATTTATGCACCCATTGTTTATAAAATGGTGCATTAACACGCTTACATATATTATCAAGTGTATAAATACTAATCATATCATACTTGCATCTTGCATCCCATAAGCCAATGTGATGCTCATCATTAGAACCAATTAATGCAACCCATTGATTAAATACACTTTGCGGGAAACCATTTGATTTCAAACACTCTCTTATTTTCAAGTAGTCGTTAAAATCATCCATATGCATATTCAACCCATGTAATAACAAATCTGTATATGAATTTATTAAATTGGTATCATTATTTATTGTTTCAATAACTTCATTAATAACTGATTTAACCTTAGCCTTAACCTTAACATCATTATACGTATAACATGATTTAATAAATTCAATATGGTCTGTATGTTCTTCTGTTAATACAAATATTGGCTTTTCACTTCTCCACTTTCTAGCCTGTAATTTCAAACCACTTATTTTATCAGTTGTCATTGTAGGCGGTACAACCTGTTGGCTTGTATTATCGACTAAGATTTCCAAACCACATATTTGCTTTTTGCCTTTTAATATTTCCATAAGACTGTCAATAGCAGTATAATCAACAATGACATTCATATTTCCAACTGTACTGCTATCGAATGCACCATCTAAAATACCATACGACACCCATTGATTTTTCCATTCGATACATTGTTTGGCATCTGTTTGTGTCTTTTTATCGAAACAATCAAAATCAAGTGTCATCAGATATTTTTTATTTCCTTGTAATCCTGTTCTCAAACCATACCCTTTATAATTGAAGTTTAATGTTTTAACCAGTTCATCATGGGTCATCTTCTCCCATCCCTTCATAGACCCACCATTACCATTATAAGGTGACTTTTCAACAAGTGTTTTAACATTCCCTTTATTATCAGTATAATTTGATACACTATGACGGACTCCAATTATATCATACCCTTCTTTTACTAATTGCTTCAATAGCTGTACATCAGTATTAACTGGTTCCTTTTTTGTTTCTCCAAAATTTATCATCATTATATATATTATAATATATTATAAGATATACCCTTTTAAATGACTTTTATGGTAGTTTATGTTATTTTATGGCTTAAACACTTAAACACGGGCTCCAGTTAATGCATCAATAGCTAAACTAACATTATACTCAATAAAACATATTAGGTCTAATTTACGACCACTTAAATTTTGACCAATAACTTGAACAGACTTAGGCACTGATTGTTCAATTGGCAACGCTCTACTTAAATTCACATAATGATAACAGTACTCGCTTTCAAAGTCCAAAGAGTTAATTAAACCAGACGTCAAACCATCTGTCAAACCACCATTGACCGAATTAACACCCTTTAAGTGGTGATTGAAATTTTCAAATGAATAACGTTGAGTATTATATATCGTATTCTGACCACTTACAACAATATTGAAATTCGTCAATAGGCAAAGTGGTGAAGTAGGACCCGAACCGGCTGGGTCAAACGGACTGTTGTACGGACTTATACCAGACCCATTTACGGTCTCAGAATAAAACGGTACAATTAAAATACTATTAATATCAGCAATACCATTTGTAAGTAAACTATTAATAGTACCATTAGAAGCAACATTCTGAATTTGATATTGATACACATCTGTATAATTAATAATTTTAATAGGGTTACTCAAATATGCCAATTCAAAAGACGGGTTAAAGGTGTATGCTGGTACATATAAAACAACATTAGTACTTAAGCCTCCTGTGGAAATTGGATAAAGTGTACTATTACTTCGTATTGTAGTATCTAAGCAAGAAGCACCAACTGAGACGTTACCAATAAAAGTGGAACCAACAGTAGAGGCAGTTACAGATGTCAATGCCTGACCACCAGAAGCTCTACTAGCTATCATTAGAGGACAGATACCACCTACAGAATTACTTGATGTTACAATAGACATAGCACCAGTAGTAGTGGCTACATTAACGGTAACAGACGTATTATTAAGCGTCAATGTCATTTTTAAGAATACCCCCTTTAAAAGAGGCATTTGTTGAAAAAATGAATGTACATGTTTCAGATACACGGTGGCATTTATAGAAATTTGAAAGACCCCTTGGGTGGTGTTAGTTGATGCATTCGTCTTTGTAATAATATGGTTCTTCCACAAGGTCTTACATTTATCATTTGTTAGTAAAGCGCTTAATTTAGACCCATCTAAACCTATAACACCATCCTGATTATAATTAATATATTGTTGTCTTTTTAAAAATCCATTATTACCTCTGCCTCCATTTCCGATATTAAAGAGACCTGTAACTGGAGTAAATGAATTTTGATTACTATTATTACATACACCTTGACCGTCTAAAGTAGCTACTTCAGAATATTTCCAAGTGCTAGCATCGTCTGGATAAAAACCAATAGAACTTCCAATTGTATTAACATCATCCCAGCTAAATGTTGTCATAAGCTTAAATGAGTTCCACATGTTAATAAATGGAGTTTGTTGTGCAATTGTAGTCCCGTTAAGGTCTACCGTAAATTGATGAATCATAGAACCATACCAGTTCTTTAATCCCATTGAAAAATCGGCACTAGTCCCTGCTGTATTTGGTGCTAAATCGGCGGATAAAATATCAGCTTGAGGTTTAGAAGATACTAAGGTCATTAAAAGCGGTATAGAAAGGTATGCCTCTCTGTAGTTCATAAATTTATTACTATTCGAAAGTTGTGATGTATCAATTACAGATTGATTAGAACTGTATTGGCCACTTTGGTTATCAATGATGTTTAACCAGTCCTTTTTAACAAATATATTGGGCGAGGCATTTACCTCTTGACTTAAATCGAAAACTAGTTGGTCGGATGACATTATTATATATATATAATCTATATAGAAAATAATTTTAGCCATTTAATTTAAATTATTATATATTATTTATAATTCAAATGCAATATTTTTATGTTTTTTCTTTTTAATGTTTAAAGCCATTAGTTTATCATTATTAGCTAGTCCAAGCCCAACAATATTATTATTACTAGATAATTGTTTTTTTGGCTCTATAATACTATTATTTTGTTTTAAAGGTTTATTTTGATTATTACACATACTTTTTGTCGTATTCATAACATTACCAGTTTTTAAATAAATTTTCATTATATATAAATACAATATATTATTTTTAATCGTTTTTAATAACCCTCAAATCTCGTAATTTACTAACATTATTCAATATAGCAGTTATAGTTGATATTTGCCTTTGTTTGTTTTTAACCTTATCCCTCTCATCTATAGACCCATTTTTAATGTCATTCATTAATATTATTTGCTCACTCATTAATTCACTATACAATCTGTTAAAATAACTATCATCAATCATATTTATATATATTATTATATTATATTTTTATATTACTTTCTACCCTATAGCTTCTTTTTCCTCAGCGAATGCAAGCACGACAGTCATAGCTGGGTCCAATATTTTCAGTGCGTTCAAGTCATTCCCCAAAAAACCAATACGAATTTGATTGTACGTACCTCCTATTAGCTTCTGCCATAATAGAGCTGGGGGCTGTTCTATAATAATCTCACCCGCACCTACATTAGGACTAATTGTATAAATAACACTTGATGGATTTGCATACGGATTATCAACAGATGAACACGTTATTAGGACTGAACTATTTGGCTGGAGATTTGGGGCTGAATTAGAAACCACTGATAAAGTGCCTAAAGACTGTATTTTACTAATATTTGTTATAGGTTTAAATTGAGTGCTTCCATCGGCGTCAAATGTACCAGTAATAAATGAAATATCTGCGGGATTAGCAGTATTATCAAATGTTTTCACGCCGTTTTTATACCCCAATAAAGCACCTAATTGCGTTGGGATGGTTATAACAGGGTTAAATTTAGTTGTACTAGTAGTATTATCATTCCAGCCAGGTGGACGGGTATATTTTCTATTAGTAATTGATGCATTATTAATCTCGTCATCATCAACCATAAAAGTATTAACTTGAATAGCGTATCGAGCAGGATTTACAACTAATTCGAAATAATAGACATTATTACCATTACTATCAATAACATAATGACTATTTTTTATCGCCTCAAATTGCAGAAACTGATTTAAACTAGAAACCTCATATAGGCCGTCTGGAATAGTTAAATTATATGTTACTGTATTAGTTGTATTTGTCCAACTATAACTAATTTCATTATTACCAAAAGACGCTTTAATATTAAACCAACTATAGTACATACTCACAGATGAAATAGCAACATATGTGTCCTTAAAAAGCACTGAAGAAGGGAAGTTATAAACTAATTTGTTATTCTGACCGTCTTGAATCAGATTTGATGAATTTAGTACAATTGTTCGCATTTATATATATATATATTAATATAACATTTTTATTTTTAAATTAATTTAATAACCCAATAGTAACATCTCGTATAATACTTCCTTTGCGTCCTTTGTTGGTAATAATCCATTCTTCTCTAATTTCATAATCATCATTTTGAATTTCTTTATATACTCTTTATTATCATTCCCACATAAAATTTGCCCCTTCATGAGCTGAAAAGTATCAATTTCTTTATCCTCTTTTGATTTATTCGGAGCCTGTATTTGAAGTTTATTTATAAAACCGCTAGTACTTGCAACCTTATATAAATATTCTTTTTCTGCATCATCTAATTTATTAATAGCTGATTCAGTAGGAATAGAACCGCCAACAATATCCCGTAATATATGGGCCATTTTAGCACTACATTTTTGTGATTTCAATCCATTAATACTACCACCTTTAATAGTCTTTATTGAAATTATATTTTTATCCAATTGTCTTTTATTAATTAAATGATGCCCAAAAGTACTAAATCTGGGGATAATCACATTAACACCATCAATATCATCAGCCGTTAGTACATCACTTCTAACTGGTCTAGTACTACCTTCATAATTTCGTGTAACTGGTCTCCCTACACCTCTACCTTTCATTTTAAATGCTTTTACACCTCTACCTCTAATATCACCATCATTACCTTGTTCTTGTAAAGAATTAAAAATAAAATTATCATATCTTATAAAAAAAGCCTTTTTATCATTAACTCTCGATGTTTTATTAATATCCATTCTTTTCATTAATTCTCTAATATCATTATTTTTAAATTCACCTTTTTTAAAACTGTCAATATACTCATTAATTTCATTGTTAGATAAATTTTCTACTTCAGTCTTTTGTTTATATCCAAGAGGTAAAGTACCGTCTCTATCAATTATTTCAGCTGGTTGGAAATCCTCTTCTGCCATATTTATATCATCTTCATCATCTTCAAATCCAAAATTTAATTTACTATCATCATCATCACCCTGTTTAAAATTAATTATTTCATTGTTCTCCCTCAATATATAATTATCAAATATTGTTAAAAAAATACTAGCATTCATACGCCCTGTCCATTTAGACGTCCTAATAATATCATCAATTCTATTACTTAAATAAATTAGTCTATTATTGTCCTCCAATGATTCAACAACGTCATTAGCCTGTGTCGAGTCCATAATACTTCCCAATTTATTTCTTACCATCTGTTTCAATCCTTGAATATCAGCCACTACATCATCATAAGAACGGCTATCAGCTACTCTACCGTCTTCTGCCCTTACACTACCAACCCTTTTAAGACCAGTACTAGCTATATCAAGTAAGTCACTTGTACTTTGCATTTTACCCACTTCACTAGCGTATTGTTTTAATATCCCCATAAATATTGTTGCATTAACCCCACTAGACCATTTCCTTTTTGTATATTTTATAATATCATTAATCCTATTACTTAAATATTTCAAATCGTCACTGGAAATATTTTGTACGACTTTATTAGCTTGTGTAGAGTCCATTATTTCCATACTTAAAGACTTTCTGACTGCCTGTTTTATTCCCTCGATGTCCCTCATTTTCTCATCACTAGTTCTATTATCTGTAGGTTGTTGGGGGATACCTGATTGAGCATATAATGCATTTGCTTGAAAATTGAAGTCATTATTACTTTCTTGTAATTTCAAGACATCAAAGTATTCTTTTCTAAGTTCATTTCTTGTTTTTTTATTTTCCATTGTATTATATACTATAATAATATAATAATTGTAGTAAATTATTATATTATAATTATTTTTAAACTAATAATATTTATTCTTCGGCTAATATTAATTCAACATTTGAAATAGTTTCTGTAATATTTGATATTTCCTGTTCCTTATCCT
>Ga0105055_10010988_pt1 | contig 11232 bp, 9 predicted proteins | sample BON03_FD_78090 | JGI IMG/M metagenome (GOLD analysis project Ga0105055, IMG submission 78090) | Freshwater microbial communities from Lake Bonney liftoff mats and glacier meltwater in Antarctica - BON-03 | ecosystem: Environmental > Aquatic > Freshwater > Ice > Glacier meltwater | place: Lake... | reverse complement strand
TATTGCCAGGCCTCGTGAGGATCTGACGGCGGCTCATGCCCATCCGGGCGCCCGCGTGGTGTCGATCAGCGAAACGTCGGGGGCATGCCGATCGCCCAAGCCCAGCGTCGCGGCGCGCAGCATCGCGATGCCTTCGTCCGATTGCGCGGGCAGATCGCAAGCTGCGATGGGCGTACCAAAGCGAATCTCGAACGTCTGACGCTCCTTGTTCAACGTCTCATGAAACAGGGTGATGTCGCGCAGGGTGGGGTGGATGCGGTCGAAAAGGTAGAACAGTGCTGAATTGCGGGCGCGGATGTTCACCGGAATGACCGGGAGGTCGAACTTGCGCGCGATCATCGCCGTACTGGGCATCCAGGGCCGCTCATTGAGCCGCATGCCCCGCCGTTTGGCCAGCCGCCCGGACGGAAAGATCAGCCCGATGCGCCCCTCCGCGATGGCTTTGCGGGTGGCGCACATGGTTTCGCGGGTCTTGGCGTGGGTGCGCCGGTCTGTGCGCCACTCGACGGGCAGGATCAGGTCGGCCATCTGCGGCAGCACCTGCAGGATGTCTCCGTTGGCATAGACGAACAGATCTGGGCGATGCGGCGCGATCAGGTGGTGCAGTATGATCCCGTCGGCGATGCCCGTGGGGTGGTTGGCGACCAGCAGGGCGGGTCCATGCAGCGGCAGGTTGTGCAGGCCCTCGACACTGACCATGCGCGCCAGAAGGCGGCCCATGTGGCCCATGATCTCGGCGGTGGGTGCATGTTCGAGGGTTTCGGCAAGTGCCACCGTGCGGTCATAGCCCAGCATCCGATAGAGCATGCTGCGGGCGGTCTCCGTGCCCCGGCGGCCCGAGAACAGCCAGGGCGCGCGGTCCCGTATCAGCGGTTCGATGCGATCTATCATGGGGCGTTACTAACCAGAAGAACACGACACAATGATGAACCCGACGGGTAAAATCTCGCCCATCTGCAACGGCATCGTTGATTCCGTGACCGATGCGGACGCCTTTCACTCCCGCCATCTGGTACCTCATGCACCCGCTCGTCGATGTCCTTGCAAAGCTTCGACACAGTGCTTCTGGAGATGCCCGACAACCCCATGGCCTGCACCAGGTCATCCATCTTGCGGGTCGAGACACCGTCAATCCAGGCCTCCTGAATGACGGCTGCCAAAGCCTTCCCGGATGTCCGACGCGGCTCGAGGAAGCCCGGGAAATATGATCCCGTCCGCAGCTTCGGAACGCGCAGGTTCAATGCCCCCATCCGGGTCTTGAGTTCGCGGTCGCGATAACCGTTGCGGCAGGTCTGGCGACCTTCGCCACGCTCGTAACGGCCAGCGCCGATCATGCCGTCGACGTCATGCTCGATCAGCGCCTGAAGCACGGCCTCGGTCACAGATCTCGGAAAATCGCCCTCGTCATGCTTTTGCAGCAGTTCGATCAGGGGCATATTGATCTCGGTCATCGGGGTCTGCATCGGTGCGTGGTTGAAGTGTGCAATCTCCACCATTACCGATGTCCTCGACGGCCAACCCGGTTACACCGCCAGCGCGGTGCGAAACTCCACCACGTCTTCGGACACTATCATCGGCCGCTCGGTGCTGGCCGACTGGATGGGCCGGACCGGTGCGCTTATTGCGCCGGTGGTCGACCACATGGCAATGGCCCTGAAACAGGGCAGCACGCTGCCAAAGTCAGCCATCCCGGCGGAACTGGTCGCCCCGCCGAGCACCGCGACGAAGGCCACCACAAGCAGTTCACACGGGTCGTGGCGCGCATTGTCGACCCGGGGATCGGGGGCGTCGTCGAAGGCGGTGAGGAAGATATCCATCCGGGCAACGGGCTCCTGAATGGCAGGCCCCAGCCAGGACCCCACCCTCGCCAAAACCGCAAGACCCCTCAGATCAGGTCAGATCCCAAACGCGATTCCCCTGGGCAGCCATGCCCTCGAAGGCGCATGGCAACAGGACGAATGGCGCACCCGGTTTCAGATCATGCGCGATCCGCTGCAAGCGAGCGCCCCGCGTTGGTCAGGACGTTGGCAGCACGAAGATTCTGCGCCGCACGCCGATTGCCAGCGTCGCGCCCCAGACCAGCACAACGCAAAGGACGGTCAGCGCGAACCCGGCCGAGCCGGGAAAAGCGGTGCGCAGACCTGCGGTTGCCAGGACCAGACCGCCACACAGCAGTGAAAGCGCCACCGCCGGACCAAGCGCCATCGCCACCTTGCGCGCAGACAGACGCAGTTCACTGCACATCAGGCCCATCCCGATGGTCGCGACGGCAAGCGAGGCGCAGACATGGGCCACGGCGGCGGCCTCACCGCTGAGGCGCCCAAAGCCGAGAAGACAGACCAGCAGCACCACAGCCCCCGCCGCCCGCGTGCGCAACTGGTCACGCGCCCGGTTTCGGCACACCATGGTCGGCTCAAGCAGGACCGACAGGAAATAGAGCGCGCGCGACAGGCACATCAGCCCCAGGATCGGCGCCACCGGGGCCCAGAGATCGGCAAAGACCAGTGTCACGATCTCGTTGGACATCATGGCAAAACACAGCAGGACCGGCCAGAGTGTGGCAGCCCCCAGCGCCATGGTCTGCAACCAGACCTGTTGCACCGCGTCGTGACGGCCCTCCTGCTCCAGCCGCGAAAAGCGCGCCCAACTCAGCAGTTCCATGGGTTGCAGGATCAGGTCGGCGGCGGTCTGGGAGATGCGCGATCCGCCGCGATAGGCACCGACAGCCGCAGGGTTGAGAAACGCGCCGAGGATCAGATCGGCGCCGTAGTTCGTGAACATCCCCAATCCGTTGGTTATCCAGAGCGCGCGCGCGGTCGGCCAGCCCCTTGAAATTGCGGTCCGATCAACGCGGAAGGCGGGTCTCTGGCGCACCAGGGCCGAGGTCAGCACCAGATCCGACAGGGCCGCCACATAGCGCCCGATCACCAGCGCGGTGATTCCCAGGCCGGCCCGCAGTCCCAGATAGACCACGCAAATCGCAAGGCATTCGCCCAGCACGACGTAGAGGCTGACGCTGCGCACCCGCCCGGCACGCACCAGGATCGCCTCGTTCCAGGCTGTGGGGGCGCGCAGCAGGGGAAAGCCCGCCAGCATCAGAAACGTGGCCCCCGTGGCGGTGGCGGCGCCCCCGGCCAGAGTGCCGATCAGCCCCAGGATCAACGCACCCACAGCGCCGAGGGCCGCGATCAGCCAGAAGACCGCGTCGCGGTCCACCTCGAAGGCGCGGCTGCGCAGAAGGGCGTGATAATAGCCGGTGAACAGCAGCGTGTTGCAGATGACCGCAGCCGCCCAGGCCAGGGCATAGACCCCGAATTGGGACAGATCCAGGAATCGCGACGCGATCATGATCTGGGCGAAAGACACCACCTGCACCACAAGCCGGGTCGAAACTCCCGTTACGAAGGGCGATGCAAACGAAGACCGGATCGCTGAAAATTTCACCATGGAGCACCATCCGAAGCGGAATGGCCCAATGGGGACCAGTGGCATCAAGAATTACAAGCATTTACAGATCGAAAGAGTCAATCCCAGTCCCGGGAACAGCGATCTGGAGGCGGAAACAATCTGTTTCCCGATAATGTGTCTCATTTGTAGCAAGAATAAGCTAATCTTTCGACATTGAGTTTTCACGGTCCTTGGTTTGCACCGATCACCGTTTCGGGAGGGCTGCATAGTGCAGACGTTTCAACCTGAGGCATTCGTTGCGGATGTCGGCAATACAACCATTTCCGAGCCGCAAGGAGGGGCCCGCCTTCCGGTGAGCAAGATCGTGTTCGACAAGGTCTTTGCGGCGGCAGCGCTTGTCCTGTCGTTGCCTGTGCTGGTGGTGATCGCTTGCGCGATCGCCCTGACCTTTCGGGGCCCGGTGCTGTTTCGCCACACGAGAATCGGGCTCAACGGCAAGCCTTTCTTCTGCCTGAAGTTTCGCACGATGGTGCCGGACGCCGATGCGAGGCTTCAGGATCTGCTGAATGCGGATCAGGCCGCGCGCCAGGAATGGGAGCAGGAGCACAAGCTGAGGCACGATCCACGGGTCACACCCCTGGGAAGGTTCCTGCGACGCTCGTCGCTGGATGAGTTGCCGCAGTTCTGGAACGTGTTGCGCGGCGACATGTCGATCGTCGGGCCCCGGCCGATCACGCGTGACGAAGCCCCGAAGTATGCAGAACAGTTCGCGGTCTATTCATCTGTGCGGCCGGGCATCACGGGCGTCTGGCAGGTCAGCGGGCGCAGCGATACCGGCTTCCCTGAACGGGTGAGCATGGATGTCGAATACGTCCAGAACTGGAGCCTTTGGCGCGATGTCGTTCTGGCCTGGCGTACCCTTTCCGTCATCGTGTCGGCGGTGGGCGCACGTTGAACGATCAGCTCAGCGCATCCGCGTAATGCCCGTGCAGAAGGTCGATCCATGTCTCGGGATCCAGGGCCAGTTGCGGGGTTCGCGCATGCCCGGCCCGGCTCATCCGGGCAATCTCGGCGGCGGGGGCATCGCGCAACCGGATCAGCGCCCCGTCCATCGAGTGGGGATCGAACACATCAAAGCTTATCCCAAGACCTGCCGCTTCGATCTCGGGCGCCAGCAGGGCAGTCTGGACCACGGCCACGGGCAGACCGCTTTGCAGCGCCTCGGGCAGGACCAGGGCAAAGGGCTCGGGGTGCAGCGAAGGCATCACCAGCGCGCGCGCCCCGGCCAGCAAAGCCCCGATGGCGGCACGCGGCTGCCAGCCGGTGATCTGGATGTCGGGAAACCGCTGTTCCAGGGTGGCGCGCAGGCTGCCCTCACCGATGCAGATCAGCCGCTGACCGGTGCGCGCCGCCGAGTCCGCAAGGTGCAGCACACCCTTGTCGGCCTCGAGACGCCCGACATAGGCCAGCGCGCTGTTGTCTTCGGCGGGGATCCGCGTCTGGCTGAACGGCGTCACCGGGTTGCGCACGACGCGAAACAGCGGCTCGGGCAGACCGGCGCGGGCCAGACGGGGCACCATGGCCGGATGGATCGCCAGGATCCCGGCCCAGGGCGCGCTGCGGTCCAGCGCCCGTCGCAAGCTGGCCCCGCGCGCCACGCGCCACAACTTGTGACCATAGGACCGCTTGTCGCAGTTGCGCAGGATGCAGGACCCGGACAGCGGCACCCGTGTGCAGACGGCATTGTGGGGATAGTCCATGTAAACGCCGTTCGGGCAGGCCAGAAACATGTCATGGGCATGGATGAAACAGCGCGCCGCCACCGGGGCCAGCGCGTGGAAGATCGACGGCGACAGAATCTGCGCCCAGCCATGGACGTGATAGACGGTGCCGGGGTCGTCGCGCGCGGCGATCAGCCGTTTCACCATGTCGCGGGTGGCCGGGTTGTAGATGCCCCGCGCCATCGCATCCCCCGCCCGGCGTTTCAGCAGACCGGCGCTGCCCGCCGACACAACCTCGACCCCCAGTTCGGCCAGTTCGGCATTCTCGCCCCGGTCGCCACAGACAAGGATCACCTCGATCCCTCGGGCCCGCATCAGCCGTATGGACAGCAGGGCAAGGCCGGTGGCGCCGCCAAAGGCCTGGCTGGCATCGTTTATGACGACAACTTTGGTCAGGGGCATGGCGTGCTCCGATGGGTCTGTTCGACAACGGGGTGGCAAAATCCCGCGCGGCGGGCAATACGCGGATGTGGTCCTGCGCACCCGCCGCAGGGCCAGACAGGAGCGATGCGATGCGAATCGTGATCTTCGGCCTGCCCTACAGCGCCAATGTCGGGGACGGGGTGATCGCCGACTGCCTGTCCGATACGCTGCGCCGCGCCCGACCAGACCTGACGATCGACCACATCGACCTGTCCGGGCGCCAGGGGTTCGGTGCCCGGACCCTGCGCAACCGCGAACGCGCGCTGTTCATTCTGGCCCGCCTTCCGCTGTGGATGCGCCAGAGGCTGGTCATCTGGCGGCTGGGGCGCCTGTTGGCAAAGCTGCGCCCGGATTGGCAGCGTCGCGTTCAGGGCGCCGATCTGGCGATCATCGGCGGCGGGCAGCTGTTTTCCGATGCCGATCTGAATTTCTGCCTCAAGATTGCCCAGGCCGCCGACGTGCTCGCGGCGGCGGGGGTTCCGGTTGCGGTGCATGGTGTCGGCGTGTCGCGCAACTGGACAGCCCGGGGCAGCGCGCTGTTCTCGCGTCTCTTCGCCACGGACCTGCGCGCGGTGGGGTTGCGCGACGCCCCCTCGCGCGATGCCTGGACGGACCAGACCGGCGCCCTTGGCCCTGCCCCCGGCCTGACCCGCGACCCCGGGCTTCTGGCGGCCGATTGCTATGGCGCGGCCCCGCAAAAAACAGGCGGTGTCGGGCTTTGCGTGACCTCTCCGATGATCCTGTCCTACCACGCCGACAGCGGTGTGGCCGGTTCGACGGGGATAGGCTTTTTCGTGGACCTGGCCAGGGCTCTGGTCGCAAGGGGGCAATCTGTCGCCCTGTTCTGCAACGGCGCCACCGAGGATCGGGCCGCCCTGGCCGATGTGGCCGGGCATCCCGACCTTGCGGCGATGATTGCCGGCGCATCGGTAAGCGTGCTGCCCGCGCCGGACACGCCCGACCTCCTGGCCCATGTCATTGCCGGATTTGAAGGCGTCATCGCGCACCGCTTGCACGCCTGCATCCTGGCCTATGCATATCGCGTGCCCTGTGTCGGGTTGGGCTGGGACCGCAAGCTGGAAAGCTTTTTCGCATCGGTCGATCATCCGCAGTTCTTCGTCGGCAAGGAGGCCGCCCGCCCGGATTCCATTTCAGCGCTTTGCGCGGTGGCGATGGAGACAGGTGTCGACACCGTCCGCCATGCGCAGGTGCTTGCGGAAACCCGGGCGCAGGCTGTCGCGCTGCTTGATCTTGTCACGGCGCCGCCCCCAGAACCGACATCCGGAACGTCGTGACATCCCCGGCCCCCGTTGGCCCCGCGCCCAGATCGGCCTCGATCCGGTCGCCCGGATACACCTGCACCGGGCCAAGTTGGCGGAAATCGGCATTGCGCCCCTGCCACTGGCCCAGACTCCGGTCGTTGAGGGTCAGTTGCAGGTCGATGCCATCGGTGCTGTCCGGCCCCGCAGCGGCATGGACCCGCAGCCAGATCGCCCTGTCCTCGGTCGCGGTATAGCGCAGGACGATGGACGTTTCGGGCGTGGGCACCGAAGTGGCCCCGTCGACCTGCACCCGTCCGTCTTTCGGGCTGCCAAGATAGGGCGTCCACGGGACACCGTCCTTTTCCTGCCCCGGGCGCGGCTCCATCGGATGCAGCCCGGCATCGTCACGCGCGAACCATGCGAAGGGGCCGACACCCGTTGCAGTGCCCGGATCGAATTGCAGGAAACTGTCGGCCATCAGCATCTGGGGTCCAAGGCGCAGATCGCGGGCAATATCGAGGGGGCGGGATGCTTCAAGGATCAGTGGCGTCTGTTGCGACAGGGCGGGAATCCTGGAAAGGACCGTGCCGTCGAAGGACAGGGCGCGCAGATCGGCAGACAGCAGTGTCACATCCCGTGGCGCCCCCCACAGCACCAGATGCCGCGCGCCGAAGCGACAGCCGAAGGTGAAGGGATCGGGTGCGAAAGCGGTGACAGTCTGCCCCGCGAACCGTTCGATGATCAGGCGCGCGGCCTGCCCGGCAGGGGTGGGCTGGCCCGCGTCGTCCAGCAACGGCGCCCAACCGTCGCCGCGCCGGGTGAGGGGATACCAGATCATCCGCGCCATCCCCGCCAGCGACGCCTGACAATAGCTGCGCAACAGGTGGCCGGGGGCGATTTCGGGGTCGCGGTGGCCGAATTCGGTGATCTCCAGCGGCATCCGCTCCAGCCCCGGAATCCGGCGCACAAGGGCGATCTGGCGCACCAGATGTTCGGGCGCGGTCGTATAGGGATGCAGCACCAGCGCGTCCATATCGGCCAGCGCCCCCGTCTCGGCCAGGGCGGCAAGCCAGGCCAGCGGAACCGCCATGGCCGCGCCGCCCAGAATGCGCAGGTCGGGCCGTGCGGCGCGCACGGCGCGCGAGGTCGCGGTCAGCAGCGTGGCATAGGACTGCGCCCGGCGGGCCAGGTCGCCGTCCCACCCCGGCCCCGAGGCGAAGGCGGAGCTGTTCATCTCGTTGCCGACTTCCACGGCTTTGATGCCGGCGAACCGTTGCGCCGTCTCGGCGGTAAACCCGGCGAAGGCGGCCACGCCCCGGGAACTGGACGGTGTGTGGCCGCCATCGTAAAGCGGATGGGGGTCGTTTACCGTCAGGCTCATGGTCATCCCGAGGCGCGGCAGGCGCGTGGGAAAATCACGGGTCGGTCCCGCGAACCGCAAGGCGCCGTCCGTGCCTTCGACCTCGCGCCAATAGACCGCGTCGCGCAGGTCACGCAGACCAAGGCGCCAGGCGGCCAGCATCAGTCGTCCATCCAGCCCCTGCCCGAAATGCGATGCGGCGCCAAGGACAGGCGCCGTGTCAGCCGCCCGCGCGCCCTGTGCCGGGCCAAGCACCATTGCCGCGATCAGGGCGCCGGCACATAGAACCGGATGTGGCCCCCGCCGTCGCTGCGCAACCCGCGACGGGGCCCGCGCCAGTTGACCGGCGCGCGACAATCCCACCGCCAGCCCGGCCAGCGCAAAGAAAAACACACCCTGGTTGGGGCTGCCTGCGGTCAGCAGATCGTTCAGCATCAACGCCAGCCCGGCAGCCTTCAGCCCCGCAATCGCCGCCCCCGCCACTGCGTCGCCGGCGGGCACGGGAACGCGCCAGACCAGCACCAGGAACCACAGATACAGCGCAGTGCCCGGCACGCCGACATTGCTGAGGCTGGCCAGAACCCAGTTCGAGGCCCGCACGCTGCCAAGGCCCGCGCCGAACAACCATGTATCCCAGGTGTTCTGCGCCGCCTGGCTGTTCCAGCTCATCCGCTCGACGCCCGACTCGGTGGCAAGCTTGTCGAACAGGGCACGGTCGAGGAAGGCCTCGACCGACGGCGAAAGCTCTTGCAGAACGTAAAGCCCGACCGCCCCCAGCCAAAGCGCGCCAACCAGCCCGAGGGTCAGCGCAACGGTCCGCGGGGCCGCCCGGCTGCGCAGGGCTGCGGCGGCATGAAGCAGGCCGAAAATCAGCATGAACCCGACAAGCGAGACGTAGGCCCCCGATGAGGTCGAGCGCAGCAGAACCGCCAGCGCGGCCAGCATCATCACCATGGCCAGCCGCGAGGCAGGCAGGCGGATCCAGACCTGGAGCCAGAAGGCGAACAGCCCCAGCGAGAAGGCCCCGAAGACCGAAGCTTCGGGGAAACCACCGATCATCCGCTTCAGCCCCAGCATCCGGTGATCTGCGAGAATGTCGTAATTCGCCGAGCGCAGGGGCTCCATCAGGGCGGCGGTTCCGGTGGCGAAGGTGGCGACGTCAACGATGCCCAGCACGACATGCAGGGCGGTGGTGCAGGCCATGGCGACGATCACGGACCGCGCATCGGGGCGCAGACGGAACGCCGACGCCAGGCAGAGAAAGGTCAGTGCCCCGAGGGCCATCGAAAACAGCTGCGTGACATTGCCGCTGGTGGGGCGCAGGGGAATGGTGACGATGCCGGTATCGTTGGCATCGCGCGACAGGCTGAAGATCTCGGTCGCACCGCGAAAGATGATCGGCGCAAAGACCGCCGAGAGCCCGCAGTAAAGCATGAACAACAGCAGGGCAAACCCGGGTTGTCCGGGCCGCAGGGTGCCGACCATGGTTGCCAGGCCCGCCGGACGCAGCACAAGCCAGCCAAGCAACGCCAGCACGCCGATTTCCTTCATCCCGATGGTCGCGCCACCGACGGCGGGCAGATTGAAGGCGGCTGCGGCCCCCAGGGGGGCGAGGCAGAGAAAGGCCCAGAGACCGGCACGCGGTCCCTGGATGAGTATCACCAGTACCGCACCGAGGGCCAGAAACGTGCTGGGGACGATTTCCATCGTTCCATCGTCGACGAGTTTGCACCCGCGTCAAGACTTTTGGTTGGCAACGCGCGCCAGAGGGCCGGGTGCGCGCTTTTCGATCAGGAACTGTTCGCGATTTGGGGGCAAAAGCGTTAATTGCGGCGAATTGATCAAGGTTGCGTTGCAAAGCCATGGCCCGGCGCCGAATGATTTGACAACACCGGGCGCCGCGGCTTTTTTGGCAGGTGTTTGCTGGCGGTGCCTTTTGCTGTGATTGGTGCCACCTGACGTTTTCTGACCGACGGCTTTTGGGGGCGGGACGAATTCGCCCGGCGGCCAAGGGCGCTGAAATGGCGCGCGGTCCTGCCGCGCTGGCCCCATCTGGAGCAGATGTTTGATGCAAGGCCCCAAAACGTCAGACCACAATGTCATCCGTGCGTTTCCCGGGTCCGAGGTTGTCGACGGCGATTCCTTCGATGTGCGCCAGTTGGTGCGCAGCTTTCTGCGCAAGCGGTGGTGGATCCTGGGGGTGATGATCCTGACGGGCGGGCTTGTCCATGCGCTCGTCGGGCTGGCGTCGCCCACTTATACTGCCGAGGCGAAAGTTATTCTCGATCCGCGCAAGGCGCAGGTCACGACGACCAGCGAAGTCGTCGCGAACATCGACCCGTCCGAACAGATCCTGAACGGTGAGGTGTCGGTAATGACATCGAACCTGCTGCTTGAGCGTGTCCGCGCCGAATTGCCCGATGCCGTGATTGCCCGACTGGATCCCGGATTGCAGCCGGTCGGCCGGGCCGAAGGTCTGATGATCCTGCTCATGGAATGGATCAGCGCGACCTTCGATCTTGATCCCGGCAGGTTGGGTGCAACGGCTCCCCCTGTCGATACCGAGATGCGCGAAATGCTGCTGTTGCGGGAAATCCGGGAGAAGCTGCGAATCTACAACGAACCGGATTCCTATGTGATCACGATCAGGGCCGATGCGCCCGAGGCCGATCTGGCGCGGATACTGGCGAACACGGTTGCCGAAACCTATATCCGCGCGCAGTTGGACACCCGCCAGGAGTCGGTCGAGATGGCCACCCGGTGGCTGGAGGATCGGCTTGAGACGCTGCGCCAGGAGGTTGAGCAGGCCGAGGCGGCGGTGGCCGATTTTCAGGCCAGCAGTCTGGTGCGCAACGGCGGCACGCTGGACAATGCATCGCAGCAACTGTCCAGGCTGAACAACGAAATGATCGAGGCGCAGTCCCGCACCCTCAACGCCCGGGCGAAACTTGGGGAACTGGCGGCGATCACCGAGGATCGCGGGCTTCTTGCGGGTGTG
>Ga0105055_10010986_pt1 | contig 11233 bp, 10 predicted proteins | sample BON03_FD_78090 | JGI IMG/M metagenome (GOLD analysis project Ga0105055, IMG submission 78090) | Freshwater microbial communities from Lake Bonney liftoff mats and glacier meltwater in Antarctica - BON-03 | ecosystem: Environmental > Aquatic > Freshwater > Ice > Glacier meltwater | place: Lake... | reverse complement strand
GGCTCAAGGACTGGCGACGCATCCATACCCGCTACGACCGATGCGCACACACCTTCATGTCCGCCATCGCCATCGCCGCAACCGTCATCTTCTGGCTATGACGCAATGAGTCCTGAGCCTAGGCATCCCAAATGCGCAAGCCGATCCAGAAAACAGCTCGGTACCCCGATGTTTTCGCGTTAGTCGAAGCCTGCCGTCAGGTTCGCTGTGCCAGACCTGAGCGGCCCCGCCCGAACCGTTCGATCCGGAACGGCGTCAGGTCGACGACTGGCTCGCGCCCCTCAGCCATGGACTCCGTCAATTCAGCCGTGATCGCCGCCATGGTCAGGCCCAGATGCTGGTGGCCGAAGGCGTAGAGGATGCGGGGATCATGCTCCAGCCGGCCGATGGCGGGCAGATAGTCCGGCAGGGTGGGCCTCGGCCCGACCCAGCGATCTGGTTCGGGCGAGAAGCGGATGCCGAGCCCCGCCAGCCGCCGCTCAAGGACACGCCATTTGCGCGGATCGCCAGGCGCATCGGGCGATCCGAACTCGACAAAACTCGAGGCGCGCAGCCCGCTGGTGAACCGCGACACCACCATCGACTGCTCCTCGAAGACCGTCGGCGGCAGGGTTTCGTCCCAGCCATGTTCGGCGCTCTGCACCGAATAGCCGCGCTCGCCGATTACCGGGGCCTCGATGCCGAGCCCGCGCATCAGTCGGCCGGCCCAGGCCCCCGCCGCGATCAGCGCCCCCTCGGCCTCGCGCCTGCCACCACCTTCCAGATGGGCCGACAAGCGGTCGCCGTTCGACACCCGCGCGACCCGCGCATGAACCACCTCGCCGCCGCGCGATTGGAAGGCCGCCATCAGGGCGTCGCGTGCGGCCTGGGGCTCGCTGACCTGGGCCGTCCCCGAGAAGCGGATCCCCGCCACCGGTGCCCGCGCCATCACCCCCGCATAGGGGGCGAGATCGTCCGGGGTCATGCGCCGGAAGGCGGCGCTGCCGGTCGCGGTCGCTTCCCAGTTTCGCAGACCCTTTTCAGCCGCGCGCACAGACATCCAGACCACAGCATGGCCGTCACAACCGACGATGTCCGGCACGCCCGCAACCTCCGCCAACCGGCGCCAGGCCGGCAGGGCGTGACCCAGTATGGCGGTCAGGGCCGCCTGCCCCCGCGCATGTCGGGCCGGGTCCGAAGCGGCAATGAAGCGCAGCGCCCATGGGCCCCACAGACCGGCATCCCGCCAGCGAAAATCCAGCGGTCCGCCGAGACCGAACAGCCGGCCGGGAAAGCTCACGAGAGTTTCGCGCGAGGCCAGGGGCGAGACCTGTTCGGTAGCGATATGTCCGATATTGCCGAACGAGGCTGCCCGGCGCGGGTCGCCCGGATCGATCAGTGTCACGTCAAGGCCCGCCGCCTGCAGCCGCAACGCCGAGGCCGCCCCGACCAGACCGCCGCCGATCACGAGATAGGATTTCGGCTGCATCGGACTCCCGTTGCCTCGACTTCTAGATCGTATACGATAATGCCTCAAGCCACTGGAAGCGAGAAGCGGATGTCGATTTCCTGGGAGGGCGTGATCCCCGCCGCCACCACACAGTTCGCGGCGGATTTTTCGATCGATTTCGACTCTACCGCCACGGTGCAGGACGGGCTGACCCGCGACGGCGTCCACGCCCTGATCGTCATGGGTACGGTGGGCGAGAACAATTCGCTCGACGCTGACGAAAAGCGCGCCGTCCTGGCCGCGACCGTCAGGACCGTGGCGGGGCGTATCCCGGTGATCGCCGGGGTCGCCGAGCTGGACACCCGCCGCGCCGCCGCCTTTGCCCGCGACGCCGAGGCCCTCGGCGCCGATGGCCTGATGGTCCTGCCCGCCATGGTCTATGTCCCGACCCAGGCCGAGCTGGCCGCCCATTTCCGCACCGTGGCCGAGGCCACCGGCCTGCCGATCATGCTCTACAACAATCCGCCGGCCTACCGGGTCAGCATCGGCTTTGAGGCCCTGCACGCCTTGGCGGACCTGCACCATGTCGTGGCTCTGAAGGAGAGCGCCCCCGACACCCGCCGCTTCACCGACCTGAAGAACGAATTCGGCGACCGCTATGTCCTGTTCGCCGGGCTGGATGATGTGGCGCTGGAAGGGCTGATGCTGGGGGCCCGCGGCTGGGTCTCGGGCCTGACCAATGCCTTCCCGAAGGAATCCCTGGCCCTGTGGGAGGCCTTCAAGCGCAATGACATGAACACGGCCCTTGCCATCTATCGCTGGTTCATGCCGATGCTGCACCTCGACGCGGACCACGACCTGGTCCAGTCGATCAAACTGGCCGAACAGATCATGGGCCGGGGCCATGAACGGGTCCGCCCGCCGCGCCACCCGCTGGTCGGGGCCCGCCGCGCCGAAGTCATCGCCATGGTCGAGACCGCCGCCGCCAACCGCCCGGTCCTCTAGCCATGGCGCGGCACGTCTTTCGCTGTATCGACGGCCACACCGCCGGCAATCCCGTGAGGCTGGTGATCGAAGGCGCACCGGCCCTGACCGGCAACTCCATGAGCGCCCGGCGTCAGGACTTCATGGCCCGCTTCGACTGGATCCGTACCGGTCTATGTTTCGAGCCGCGCGGCCACGACATGATGAGCGGCGGCTTTCTCTATCCCCCGACCACGCCCGGGGCCGACGTCGGCATCCTGTTCATCGAGACCAGCGGCTGCCTGCCCATGTGCGGCCACGGCACCATCGGCATCATCACCTTCGCCCTCGAACACGGCCTGATCACACCCCGCACCACCGGCAAGGTCATCGCCGAGGTCCCGGCCGGGGTGATCGAACTGGACTATGTGCAGGACGGCGGACGGGTCCGCTCCGTCCGCATCCGCAACGTCGTCTCCTGGCTGGATCATCAGGGCATCGAGATCGAGGTCCCGGACTTCGGCCCGCTGACGGTCGACGTCGCCTATGGCGGCAATTTCTACGCCATCATTGAGCCCCAGGGAGCCTATGCCGGACTGGACGCGCTCGGGGCCGCCCGCATCCTGCACCTGTCGCCGATCATCCGAAATCTGGTGCGCCAGGCCTTCACCCCGGTGCATCCGCTAGACCCCACCATTCGCGGCGTCTCCCACCTGCTCTGGGCCGACAGACCCAGGGGCGAAGGCGCCGACGGCCGCAACGCCGTCTTCTATGGCGACAAGGCCATCGACCGCAGCCCCTGCGGCACCGGCACCTCGGCCCGACTGGCGCATCTGCACGCCACGGGGCGTCTTCCGGTCGGCCAACCCTTCGTCCACGAAAGCTATATCGGCAGCCGGTTCACCGGTCGCGTCGAGGCCGAGACCGAGGTCGGCGGTCGCCCCGCCATCATACCCTCGGTCGAGGGCTCGGCCATCGCCACCGGTCTGAGCGAGATCTGGATCGACGGCGAGGACGTCTTCGCCCACGGCTTCCAGGTGGTCTGAGCATGACCGCCCGCGCCCCGCGTCTCCCGCCCGACCAGATCTTCACCGAAGCGCGCGAACGTATCCTGTCCGGCCGCCTGCCCGCCGACACGCCCATCCGTCAGGACGCCCTGTCCCAGGATCTGGGCGTCAGCAAAATCCCGTTGCGCGAGGCTCTGGCCCGGCTGGGGAGCGACGGCCTCGTGGTCTCCCACCCGAACCGCGGCTTCATCGTCCGCCCCCTGTCGCGCGCCGACGCCGAGGACGTGTTCGACCTGCGTCTGCGCATCGAGCCCAATGCCTGCGTGCTGGGAGCCCTTGCGGCCGATGAGGCGGGTCAAGACGCAGCCCGAGCCGCCTTCGCCGCCCTCGATTCCGCGCTACGGAACGGCCTGACCGACATCGGACGCCGCAATCGCGAATTCCATCTGGCGCTGGTGCGACCCTCAAAACGCGGCGTCACCATCGAAACGGTGGACCGGCTGCTGGCCCTGTCCGAACGCTATGTGCGGGTGCATCTGGGTGAGGACCGTCGGCTCGACCGCGCCAGTCATGGGCACCAGGCCCTGCTGCAAGCCTGGCTGGAACGCCGTACCGAGATCGTTCGCCGCGAAGCCCGGACCCATATCCGGGCCACCCTGATCGACCTGCGGGCCCAGTTGCCGGTGGTTTAGGCTCGCGCGCACCGCCGTTGCAGGGCGATACCTTTGAGGAATCCGCGCCGAACCAGTCCGGCACGGATCGCCGCCTGAACCTCCCGGTCATGGGCCGCCGCGCCGGACAGCCTTCGCACCCAGCTTCGCAGGGGAATGAAATCGGTCGCTGTATCCCGCACCATATCGAGCGCCGCGTTAGCCGCCTGGTCGCCTGTGCCGCTCACGGGGTCCGGTTGGTCGACGTCAGCGCCGAGCGCCTGGTCCAACGCATCAATCTGGGCGATCACGGCGCTGCATCGGCGCAGGCCGTCGGTCGCATAGGGCGCGCCTCGCGCAGCGGCCAGGACCTCCGGCACCTCCTCCCGGCGCAGATTCAGGTCGTCCAGGGGCGCTGTGGCCGCCATACCCAGTCCTTCGCCGAATGTCGTCCCGCCCTGGTTCGCCTGTTCGCGGTTCAGCTCGACCCCCGGCAGTCCCGGCATTGAAGCGCAGGCACCGAGACCAAGGACCCCGCCGACGAACAGTACCGGCAGAACGGCGAAACGGGCTCGGGACGACTTCATGGGGGCGCTCTACATTTCGAATGGTTCATATCGATCCTGCCGGGCTCAACTGTTGATACTGACCCCGCCCGGGGAGCGCGCACGGTGGACACCACGGACAAACGACCTTCCGTTATCGTTGTTCCAGCCCATCCGTCGCATTCGCGAAACAGGTTGCGCCTGTCGTTCCCGCAGAATGGCCCCGCGGCGGCAAGCCGGGCCTGTCATGGACGTGACCCCAGCGAATACGGGCCGTGAGGCATGGGCGGCATCCACCCCGAACGGCCATCGGCAGGCTCCGCTCTTTGGCCTTGAGCCGAATGTCTGGATCTCGACCTCATGCCGATGTCGTGGTCCGACGCGAAGCGGGCATTGGGGTCAGAGTCAGCACGGCATCATCTCGCCGCCGACCACTTGTGGGCTCCGGCCCTATCCAGCGGCAACTAATAAAACTACGTTCTGTAATAATCATCAGGACTTGGGGGTGAGCTATGCGCATACCAGTTTGGGTCATCGGCCTCTTCAGCGCTTTGTTCGTCGCCATGGCCGCGTGGTTGGCACTGCTGCTGGCTGATCGAAACCCGCTCCCGTTTCCTGATCCCGGTTCTCGTATTTTTACAGCCGCTTCTCCTGAGGCAAAGAACGTGGTCGTCGAGTTCCTGGCGCAGCACGGGGTCCATGAGCGATTTCAGGCGAACTCCAGCGGGATACGGCGCTCGATCATGTGGGACGGGACGATCATCAATACTGCATCTCCGGAAGTATTACGGAAGCTTGGGTTTCCAAGCGCCAGCATCGGCCTCGTAGCCGATGATCCAGAGGCGAGCGCGCGCGAGGCGGCGGAGTTTCTGCGGTCTCGCGGCTATACTGCGCGCGTTGTCCTTGACGCTGAGCCGGAGCTTCCGATCGTCTTCGTAGTCACCGACGCGATGGCTGGAACGGTATTCAATTTCAGAAAACACCTGAGTCAAATGCCCCGGCCGGATTAGCTGTTCGCGAAGTTCAAAATACCGGCTCAGCACCCTGAACCGTTATTCGAAGAGTCCGCTTTCGGTAGGGGCAGCGCAGGGCCTGGGTCCAATCCATACGTGTCCACCCGGCCATTCCCAGGATTTCCTGACGCATAATTAGGAATTTATTCTCCTCGTCCTCTTGACCCGCGCGCGGTCGCCCCCATGTCAGGGTTGCGCGGTCGATCGGCGGCGCAACGGTCTTTGACAATCAAACACCGGACGGGGCGGCTTCAGCGGCGTCCGGGCAGGAAATTTCCGATAATCTGGCACGATTTGATCGGGGTCATCCGTCTTCGACCTCTTCAACATACTGATTCACAATAATTTTTCGTCCATGGCAGCCTTGTACGGTTGGCACCCCGAATTCGCAAACCGTGCCAACGGCTAGACCGCGTCGCGGAGCCAGACGGCGACATCGGCGAACGGTTCGTCGAGGCTGTGTTGCGGTCGGGTGAACCATTCCGGTCCGGTGTCGGTCATGTGGAAATGGTCCTCCAGCCGCACGCCGAACCGCCCCGGCACGACAATCATCGGCTCATTGGAGAAACACATCCCCGTGGCCAGCGGCGTGGTGTCGCCCTTTACCAGATAGGGACCCTCATGGATGTCCGGGCCGATGCCGTGGCCGGTGCGGTGCGGCAGGCCGGGCAGGCCATAGCCGGGACCGAAGCCATCGGTCTCCAGCGAGCGCCGCGCCGCCGCATCAACGGCCTCGCAGGCGACGCCGGGCCGAGCGGCATCGAACGCCGCGGCCTGGGCGCGTTTCTCGGCCTCCCAGACGGTTCGGACCTCGGGTGTCGCCTCGCCGAACACATAGGTGCGGGTGATGTCGGAACTGTAGCCGTCGATCCGCGTGCCGGTGTCGATCAGCACCACATCACCGGCCGCCAGCGCCCGGTCGCCCTCGCCACCATGCGGCAGGGACGTGTCCTCACCGAACGAGACGATGCAGAAGGAATTGCCCGATCCGCCCAGCGCCCGATGCTGGTCATCGATGAACCGGACCACGTCCGAGGCCCGTTGCCCCGCCTGAAGCTGGTCATGGGCCCGGCGCTGAACCTCGATGGTGATGGCCTTGGCGTGGCGCATCAGGGCGATTTCGGCGGATGATTTGCGGCTTCGCAGCGCCTGGATCATCGGCCCGGCGTCGGCCAGACGGGCATCGTCGATCTCGGCCCGAAGGCTGCGGTACATGGCCAGCGCCATCCGTTCATCAAGCGCCATCCGCCCGGTGGTCCCGATCCGGTCGGCGACCAGCCGCCACGGGCTCTCGTCCTCCTCCCAGGTCAGGATCTCGCCCGGCAGGCCGATCAGCCCCTCGATCTTCTCCAGCTCGAAGCGCGGCATGATGTAATCCATCCCGCCCGAGGCATGGACCAGGGCCCCGACCAGCCGTTCCGAGGCATACCAGTCGAGGCCGGTGAAATAGCGCAGGCTCGAGGTCGAACCCAGTAGCACGCTCTCGACCCCCGCCGCCGCCATACCCCGACGCAGCGCGGACAGCCGCGCCTGCCGCTCGGCCTCGCCGATGGGGGCCGGAACCGATAGTGAAACGCTCGCCATGGCCCACTCCGGAGGTCGCTGGATTGAGTATCGTATACGATACGTGCTCAGTGCTGATCGAGCCGCAAGGGGGGAAGACCTTGGTTCTGACAATTCTGCTGACGGCGCTGGCCCTGCTGGCGACCGCCTTCATCGGGGTGCTGGGGCGCGCGGTCCTGAAGTGCGGGACCCGCGTGCCCGGACCCGAGTCGATTCTCCTCGGGGCGATCACCAATTTCTTCGACACCCTGGGCATCGGCTCCTTCGCCCCGACCACGGCCTGGCTCCGGTTCCGGCGCATGATCCCTGACAGCTTCATTCCCGCGACGCTGAACGTCGGCCACGCCCTCCCGGCCATGGCCCAGTCGGCGATCTTCCTCATCCTGCTGGGCGTGCATGTCGACCCCGCGCTGCTGATCGCCTGTATCGTCGCGGCGGTCGCCGGAGCGGTGGTCGGGGCTCCGTTGATGGTCCGCGCGCCCGTGCGGTTGGTGCAGGGCATCGTCGGCGTCGCCCTGCTGATCGCCGCGGCCCTCTACGCCATGAGCAATCTGGACCTGATGCCCATCGGCGGGACCGCCACGGCCCTCGAACCACGCCTGCTGTGGATCGCCGTCGCGGCCCATTTCGCCATGGGGATGCTGATGGCCTTCGGGATCGGCCTCTATGCCCCGTCCCTGATCCTGCTCAGCCTGCTGGGCCTCGACCCGCGGCTGGCCTTTCCGATTATGGCCAGCGCCTGCGCCTTCCTGATGCCGACCACCGGCTTCCGCTACATAAAGGCCGAACGGATCGACCTGCGGGTCGTCATCGGCATCGCCCTGGGCGGGATTCCGGCGGTTCTGCTCGCGGCCTTCGTGGTCAAGGAACTGCCGATCGAACCCCTGCGCTGGGCGATCGTGGTCGTGGTCCTCTATGCCGCTGCCTGCTTTTGCGCGCAGCGGCAAAAGGGGACACCTCAAAGGCCTAGTAGCGTACGCGGACGTAGTCGCCCGGCGCGGCGGCCCCGGCCTTGAGCTTGCCCGAGCCGACCTTGCGCGCCTTGACCCTATCGGCGGCGGCGGCGGCATCGAGCCAGCCCTGCCATTCCGGCCACCACGACCCGGGCTTCTGCTCGGCACCGGCCAGCCAGGCCTCGGCGTCGGCCGGAGCCTCGTCATTGGTCCAGTAGCCGTGTTTGTTGGCCGCCGGCGGATTGATCATCCCGGCATTGTGGCCCGAGCCCCCCAGCAGGAACCGCGTCGGCCCACCGAAGAAATGCCGACCGGCATAGGTGTTCTTCCAGGCCGAGACATGATCGTCCTTCAGGGCCACGATCATGACCGGGGTCTCGATGGCCTTGAGGTCCAGGGTCACACCGTCGATCACTAAACCGCCGTCCTTGAGCTGGTTCCCGCGCAGGATCTGACGGCCATACTCCTTGAGCATCCGCGCCGGGATGCGCGAGCCGTCGTCGAACCACCACAGCAGGTCCGAGGCACGAACCTCGTCGCCCAGCAGATAGTGGTTCACCACCGACGACCAGATCAGGTCATTGGCCCGCACCGCCGAGAACAGCTTGGTCAGGTCGTGGGCCTCAACATAGCCCTTGTCGTCCAGATAGCGGTCGAAAGCCTTGAGGTCGTCCTCGCCGGTGAACACCGACCATTCGCCCATGTCGCCAAAGTCCACGAGGGTCGCGATCAGGGTGGCCGAGGCGACACGGTCGGCGCGTCCGCTCTGCGCCAGCCAGGCCAAGGCCATGGCCGACAAAGTGCCCCCCAGACAGTAGGAGACCAGGTCCGCGTCAGCCTCACCGGTGGCCTTTTCGACGGCATCCAGGGCGGCGATGACGCCGTCCTTCACATAGGCGTCCATGCCGTTGTCGGCGTGACTCTCGTCCGGGTTGGCCCAGGAGATGACGAAGACGGTGTGGCCCTGATCCACCAGCCATTTCAGATAGCTGGCCTTGGGTGTCAGGTCGAAGAGGTAGTATTTGTTGACCAGCGGCGGCACGAACAGCAGCGGTCGGCTATAGACCGTACCGGTCGTCGGCGCATACTGGATCAGCTCCATCAGGTCATTCTGAAACACCACCGCGCCCGGGGTGGCGGCTACATTGACGCCCAGTTCGAAACCGTTGGATGCCCGGCGGCTGACCAGCCCCTGCCCCTTGCCCACATCCTCCAGCAGGTTGGACAGACCCGTCATCAGATTCAGCCCGCCGCTTTCGATGGTCCGGCGCGCGACCTGCGGATTGGTATGGGCAAAATTGCTCGGGGCCAGGGCGTTCATCACCTGGCGGCTGGCGAAGTCGACCTGAGCGCGGGTCGCCTCATCGACCGGTGCGGCCGCGACGAAATCCTGCAACTGGCGCGCGGCCAGCAGATAGGCCTGTTTCAGATAGTCATAGACCGGTTCCTCGCTCCAGGCCGGATCCGAAAAGCGACGGTCGCCCTTGGCCGGTGCCGTGACGGGGACAGTCTCTTGACCCATGGCCCGCTCGCCCATGGTGCGCCACAGGGCGGTCCAGTCATTCCAGTTCTTCGCCTGGGCCTCGAACAGCGCCGCCGGCCGGGTCATGACGGCGGTGTTGAAGTCGATCATCGCCCGCGTCAGCGTCGCCGGATCATAGGGCAAGGCCTGAGGCGTCGCCGCTTGGGCCATGGTGGTTTTTACCGCAGCTGCGGCGTTCTGCATCAGGGTGGTCAGGGCCTCGCCCACGACGGTCGGATCGGGCAGCTGGGGCACCGGCGGCGGGGAAACGGTCATGGCAGGCTTTCCGCTTACAGCGAGACGAGGACATCCACGGCCACGCAGTCGCGCGGGGCCACAAACAGCAACGCCAGGGCGCGGTCGGGGTTCTCGGCCGCCCAGATCGGGCAGGGAGCCTCGAACGCATCGATCAGCGCGACCGTCGCCGTGGCAATAGCGGTCTGGATGGCGGGCGTACAGGCGACGGAGTCGAAGGCCATGACGGTGTCCTGGGAACAGAGGCGTTCGGATGTCGGCGGTATGTCATGGCTTTTCTGTCCTGGCGATGCCATGAATTGAGCAACCATTGTGCATTTTTGCACAGGAGCGAGCGATGGCGGATTTCAACTGGAACGACCTGCGCGCCTTCCTTGCCGTGGCCCGCACCGGACGGCTGACCACGGCGGCGACACGGGTCGGCATGGACCACACCACCGTGGCCCGGCGCATTGCCGCACTGGAGCAGGGACTGGGTGCCCGCCTGTTCGGCCGTAGCCCGCAGGGGTATGCCCTCACGCCGCACGGCGAACGGCTGATGCCGACGGCGGAAATGATCGAAAGCCTGACCCTGCTGGCCGCCAGCGAACTGGGCGAATCCGATCAGGCCCTGACCGGGATCGTCCGGATCGGCGCGCCCGAGGGTTTCGGCAGCTATGTCCTGGCTCCCCTGATGGCCAAGCTGGCGGACCGGCATCCGGGCCTCGATATCCAGCTGGTCGCCATCTCCGGTGTACTCAGCCTGTCCAAGCGCGAGGCCGATATCGCCGTGACCCTGAGCGCGCCACGCGAGGGCCGGTTGGTCTCGCGCAAACTGACGGACTACGGCCTCAGCCTCTATGCCGCCCCCGCTTATCTCGACGCCCGGCCGGCCATCCGGACCCGTACCGACATGGCCGGGCATCGCTTCATCGGTTATATCGGCGACCTGCTCTATGCGCCCGAGCTCGACTATATGCAGGCCCCTGACGTCGACATCCATGTCGCCTTGCAGAGCTCCAATCTGATTGCCCAGCTTCAGGCCGCTCTGGCTGGCGCAGGCCTGTGCGTCCTGCCCGACTTCATCGCCGCGCGTGAAACCGGGCTCCGACGGGTGCTGCCCGAGGCCGTCCATCTGGACCGTAGTCTATGGCTGGTGACCCATGCCGACCTCAAGCCGCTGGCCCGTATCCGGGCCGTCACGGCGATGATCGTCGAGGCGGTCAAGGCTGACCGGGCGATGTTCACAGGCGCATGACGCTGGACATCCACAGCAGGTTGTTTAGGTTTAAAATATGTTGTCGGACAGAGCTGTCAAAAGCGTCGACGTCGTGGGGGCCGGGCCGGGTGGTCT
>Ga0105055_10010982_pt1 | contig 11235 bp, 9 predicted proteins | sample BON03_FD_78090 | JGI IMG/M metagenome (GOLD analysis project Ga0105055, IMG submission 78090) | Freshwater microbial communities from Lake Bonney liftoff mats and glacier meltwater in Antarctica - BON-03 | ecosystem: Environmental > Aquatic > Freshwater > Ice > Glacier meltwater | place: Lake... | reverse complement strand
CCACGTGGTGGCGATGCTCTACGCGCAGCTCACGCACGCCATCGGGCTCAATGATGTATGCGACGCGCTACGCCACCACTGTGGCTGGCTGGCTGGCTCGCATTCGCGGGGCGACCCCGCCAATTCGCAACGGGCTGTCGCATGCGGGCAAACATCGTGATGCGGCCATGGCCGAAAAGTTATTCTGGGGCGTGCTCGCGCATCTGCAAAACCTGCAACCGCGCTTGGGAGACGGACGAAAAAGGCGTGGGCTAACGCGTCGTTTCAGGCGCACCATCCACGTGGTCGACTCGACCAACAACTTCGAGTGGTGGCCCGGCCACCATAGCTGACCTTTACCGCAGCCGCTGGCAGATCGAAGTGTTCTTCAAACAGATCAAGCAGACCCTGCAATTGTGCGATTTCATCAGCCACCGTGCCAACGCCGTGCGCTGGGAGGGCTGGACCGCTCTGTTGCTCTGCGTGCGGTTGCGTTTCCAGGCCTTCCTTCATGGCTGGGCGCACCGCTTCACCCGGTTGTTCACCCTCATGCGCGCGCTCACTTGGGACCGAATCGATCTGCCCGATCCGCTCGACTTCTATGGGACAGCCACTGCGCGATGGCGCATGCGTGCCCAACCCGAACAGACCTATCTGCCGGGGCTCGCCCCGTTCGCCATGGGACAGCACCCCTGAATTCATCGCCATCGTTACGCCCGTAGCTTCTCCAAATTCAAGAACGCCTATCCCTTCACCTCCTGCTCACCTTTGTTGCACCGCAAGCACTTGCGTTGTCCTAGCTCCTGCTATGGGATTCCTGTGAAATAATTACCCTGTCCTTCGCTCGCCAACTCATCTCGAAAATTTCCGTTTTCACCGACGTGACGAATTAGGGCGATTCCACATAAACCCGGTCAATCAGGGGCGGCAAAGATCGATACCAGTCACTCAATTGGGTTCTCAGCTGATCGACCAATTCAGAATGATCAGACGCGATATTATGCGACTCTGCCCCATCGGTGTTTAAATTAAAGAGCTGCACGTCCGTGCCGTCGTATTCCATCAAGAGTTTCCAATCATCAATCCGCACCGCCAACGAAGGGCCTCTTCGTTTAGCCGTCGGATTCTGCCAAAACACCGGTTGCCCGCGGCTAAACGATTTCCCTTCGAGAGCCCGCCTCACATCGAGCCCATCGGGTTCAAAACCAATCGGCATTTCCGCCCCGGCCAACGCGGCCAGCGTCGGCGCAAAATCCGCTGAGTGAATCACCGATTGGGTATCGACTCGGTTCGCCGGAATATGACCGGGCCAACGCACGATCATCGGCACCCGAATGCCCCCTTCGTAAAGATGCCACTTCCAACCGCGTAACTCGCCGTTGCTGCCCGCCGTATCCGTATCCAAAGAAACTCCTGGAGCGATCTTGCCACTCGACTGACTGCCGGACCGAGCAGGCGTGCCATTGTCACTCGAAAAAATCACGAGCGTGTTTTCGCTCAAACCCAGCTCATCCAGACGCGCCAACAAACGCCCGATTTGTTGATCCATATGCGAAACGACGGCATAATAACTTTGCGCGCCCCGGTCCTCAATATCCGCATAGGGCGCGCGCATTTCTTCCGTCGGTTTCAACGGAACATGCGGATCATGAAACCAAAGATTCAACATGAAGGGCTGCTCCCCGCGATGGCGGGAATGTTCATCGAGGAACCGCAATGATTCCTCCACGATGAGCTCGCTCGACCAGGTAACAAACTCGTTATCCGCATACGGGTAGACCTCGTGCGCTTCATCCCGCAACTCACGTCCGAGCCAAGTCGGCCCGTTTCCGGCCATCACCCGCGTTTCGTCAAACCCGTAGGCGCTGACCATGGGAGCATCGCCACTATTGATCGCTTTCCCGCCAAAATGCCGGCCACTGCCTCCGCCCAAATGCCACTTGCCAAATATCGCCGTCCGGTAACCCGCCCGCTGCAGTGCTCGAGGCAAGGACGGTGCCTCCAACGGTAACCAGTCCGGCATTCCCCGCTGGGCGTTGGAACGCAACCAAGCGAAATGCGCATAGACATTCCAGCGCGAAGGATACTGTCCCGTCATCAAAGTCGTGCGCGATGGCGAGCACACCGAATGACTCATGTAAAACTGCGCAAACCGGATCCCTTGCTTCGCCAATCGGTCCAGATGCGGCGTCTTGATCCGAGGGTGACCGTAACACTGCAAGTCTCCGTAACCCAGATCATCCGCGAGAATGAAGACAATGTTCGGGCGGTCCGCCTGAGCCGCCAAACCGCAGACCAAGCCAAACCAAAATCCCAAGCCCAAGAGCAGTCTGCCTCGCCCCCCTCCGATCTTCGTCCTCGTGCCCCCCGCGCGTCGGTCACCGGTTATTAGGCGCGTTTCATTCACGGGAAGCCGTGATTTGGGTCCCCGGCAGTATCAACGTGACAGCCCAAGCGGTCACTACCGTGACAATCGCCGAGACACACGAAACCCAGAGATTCGATATATCGGAGTAGGCGACCAAAAAGCCCGAAAAACTGCCCAGGCCCATTGCCGTAATCAAGGCCGACCCTCTCACATTAATCTTGGAAACGGTGCAGAACATACAGCCCAACAAAGGACCCAGAAAAATTCCATAGAACGCATTCATGATATCAAAAAGGGAACCCATGCCTTGCACAAATCCGGCCATGATCGTCGCCATCAACCCAATGCCGGCACAGGTCAGTCTCGCGTAGTTGAGTAGTCGCTTTGGCTCCACGCGTTCAGCTAAAGGAACAAAGTCGTTCAACAACGAACCCGAGAGGGAATTGATGCCACTGGTGATACTGCTCATGGTCGCCGCCAAAATGGCCGCGATCACGATGCCCATGAAACCCACCGGTAACTGCGTGGCCACGAAATAAGGAAACACCTTATCTGCGTCGGTCGGCAGCAGCGGATCGGGATGAAGATCATACCAGGTACCGACGGTCAGACCTACGGCGGCCAGCATGACCAACACCAACACTATCGATGCCATGCTCATGCCAAACGCACTGGCGGCAGATTTCAATCCCCCCGCAGTCAAATAGCGTTGCAACGACATCTGATCCGCCGTGAAGGAGCTCATGTTCTGCATCAACCCGCCGATAGCCATGGCCCAAACCGTCATCGTGATCGTCGGATCCAATGACCAATTCAAATCCAAGAGGTTCGTCTCATACCGAAGGTGATCGACCACTTCTGCCAAGGACAACGGAACTTTGAACAACACATAGAAAATCGTGCCCAACAGCACCGCTATGATCAAAAGTAGCTGGATCGCATCCGTGATGATCACCCCGCGAATTCCGCCCACCACGGTGTAGATTGTGCTCAACAAGCCAATCAACAGCACCAAAGGCCAAAACCAGTAATTGCCTAGGTTGCAACTCGCCATCACCACAATGACCGGCGCGTAGATCAACGCGGCCATCCAGCACAATCGCAGGAGCACAAACATGGCGGAAGCCGTCAGTCGGGTCGGCACCCCGAACCGGCGCTCAATAATATCGTAGGGACTGATTTGCGGACGAGCGAGATAGCGCGGCAAAAACCAATATCGCAGCACCAGATACGCGAACGGAAAAGTAAACAATCCGGTCAATGTCGTGATCCCATAAGTGTAAACAATACTTGGATACGCCACGAAACTCAGCGCACTGAACATCGTTGCGCCCAGACTCAATCCCACCAGCACCGTACCGCCGAAGCCCGAGAACCCCGACTGGGCGGTGAAGTAGTCGTTAATATCGTCTTGCCTCCCGCGATAAATCACCCCCACCGCCACGATGCCGGCTAGATAAATAAAAATTATAATACTGTCGATTAAAGTCATGCAGGGGTGGGCTGAAGGCTAAGCAGATTAAAGTGGTGCGGACGTGGTTGCGTCAACGGGGCGACTTTCCAATCCCCAGGACCAAACGTGCGGGGTGCGTACCCCGGCACTGATTTCACCCGAAACAAAGATCCAGCGACCGTCCATGCGCACCGCCGGCGTGGTGACCACGGGACAGGGCCAAGGTCCATCCCCCGGGCACCATGTTTCCGTTTCGAGATCAAAGTAAAGAATATCGCCGGGCACCCGGGTTTCTCGCGGTAATTTCCCCACCAGTCGGCCATCCACCCCGCCGAGCACATAAACGCGAGCCGGATGCTCCAATACCGGCGCCGGAGTCGGGGCCGCAACGGCGGATCGGGGGAGGTCCGGCTGCCGCTTCCATCCCGTCACCGGAGAGAAGCGATATCCATCAACCAAATACGTGGTGGTGCAGTGGCCGTCGGGCTCGGCCTCGAGCGCAATCCCACTACATAAAAAAACATCTTCCGCCACCGCCGCCATCACGGCTTGCCCGCGAGAAGGCCCCGGCCAGACCGGCAATTCTTGCCACCCCGCCGCTCGATCACGCAAATCCCAACGCCAGAATCCCGCCAAGGTGGTGCGTGGTTTTCCCTCTCCGTAACCCGGTGCCAGATAAACGTAATCCCCCGACACCACCGCCATCGGACTACTCATCGCCACCGGTAATGCGGGGCCCGACGAGGTCACGACTTGCCCGCCTTCCCATCGCAACCAGAGCGAGTCCGCGTAAACCACCCCATCCGCCTCCCCGCCCAACACGAGCACCCCCTCGGGCAAAGAGACCACTGCCGCATAACCGCGTGGCTCGGGCAAACGTCCCGCCGATTGCCATGATTCTTCCGTCAGTTTCCACCCGTGAATCTCATCGTAGAATTTTCTCACCCCCGCCTCCCACGGCGGAGCATCGGGGAAATTGGCCCCTCCCGCCGCGATCAAAACATCAGCGTGAGTCCCCGCCAGCACGCCGGCGACCCCCTGTTTTCCCGGATAGTCCGGAAGTTGACGCCAGCCGTCACCTGAACTCGATCCATTCATTAAAGGCAGAACTTCTTAATTTGATTTCGCATGCGATTTTTGTCCGAGGAGTGATACAAGCAGGTTCAGGGGCTAAAGTTCATGACTGACCAAAATACCGAGAGCTCATCAGCGCATTTTTGAATTGAGGCTTCAACCCTCGGCAATTGGTCACATTGTTTGACCGCGAAAACACCCTAGCCAACACCCCTCAATTCACTCGCTCTAACGGACCTCTTCCAGTCCGCTGAATTCCAGCGACCTTTCCTCAGGCCAGCGTGTCTCGCGTCCCCGCCTCTCCTTCCCTCCCAAACATGAAAGCCGCTCTGCTTGGCCTCACTCATCCGCATTCGGACATTCTGTTCACCACGTTGGCCAACCTGCCCGAGATCACCGCCATCAGTTTGTGGGACGCCGATCCCGAAGTGGTCGCTGAGACCCCCTTCTCCGGCCGACCCAAGACCACCGCCCTCACGCACGATCTTGACGATATTCTCGACGATTCCGAACTCACGTTTGCCATCGTCTGCGCGCGGCACGATCTCTCCGCCGAAATTTGCCTGAAAGTAATCCAAGCCGGAAAACACTTGCTCGCGGAAAAACCCGTCGGCTTCGATAGCACGCAAATCAAAGCCTTGCAGGCCGCCGCCCGCGAGGCCGGCGTCGTCGCCAGTGTCCTCTACCCTCGACGCGCCCACCCTTGCATGGTCGCCGCGCGGCAAATCCTGCACCCCAACTCGCTGGGCCCCTTGTTCTCCATCGAGGGGCGTTTTCTTACGACCCAGGTGAAATTCCGGCAGCCCGAATCGTGGCTCTTCCGCGAAGATCAAGCCGGTGGGGGCATTCTCCTCTGGCTCGGTTGTCACTGCCTCGATCTCATGCAATACGTGACCGACGATCCCATCGTTGAAGTCGCCGCAATGACGGCCATCCGTTCCGGTGAAATGATCGACGTCGAAGACACTGCGGTGTTGTCGCTCAAATTTCGTTCCGGTGCCCTCGGTTCCTTTCATGCCGGCTACACTCTCGCCCATCACGGCGCGGGCTACGTGAATCAAAAAGGCTACGATTCCTACCTGGGGTTCAACGCTCGGAACGGTCGCGTGGTCTGGCCTGATCTGGATCCCCGTCTCCAGATTGAAAGCCCGTCTGAAAGCGACGGTTCACCCCATCGCGAAACCGTGTTCGACCTCCCCGCGTCCAACTCCTACGGCGGATCCTACGGCGAAGGGTTCTTTCGCCAATTCATCGCCGCCACCCAAGGAGCCTCTGATCCTCCCACCACCTTGGCCGACGCCTTCCGCACCGCTCGGGTGATCGAGGCCGCCGCGGAATCAGCCCTCTCCAAAGTATTCGTCACAATTGGCTGAGTCGTCCCTGCCTGCGCTGTCGGGCCTTCCTCCTTTTCAGACGCTGTCGGGCGTAAAGCCCGACCCACTGTTGACTCACTGAAAACGTGGGTCGCCCTTTACGACCGACAGCCGCTGCCCGCACTACCCTCGGTCGATGGCGCGATCGAGCACTACGACTTCACCCCCGCAAATGGCCCAAGACTGACCACATGCCGAGCAATCGCCAACGAAGCCGTCGCGGCCGGACTCGGTGCGTTCAAGATGTGCAGCGCCTGCGGTCGTTCTTCGATCCAAAAGTCCTGAATCAAGGTGCCATCCCGATGCATGGCTTGTGCACGCACCCCCGAACCACCGGGCAACAAATCCTCCGGCCGCAAATCCGGCACCATTTTCTGCAGCGCCCGACAGGCCAGTCGACGACTCAGAGATTGCGCAATCTCTTCTCCGCATAGCGCCGGATAGTTTTTAAAGAAACGCCACAGCCCCGGGAAACCCATGGCATCTGCCGTGTCCCGCCACGAAATATTCCGCCACGAATACCCTTCGCGACTCAACGCCAACACCGCATTGGGTCCCGCCTCCACTCCACCCGCAATCATCCGTGTGAAGTGCCGCCCGAGAAACGGAAACCGCGCATCCGGCACCGGATAAATGAGATTACGCACCAGCGATTGAGCCGACTCCTTCAGCAGGAAATATTCGCCTCGAAACGGAATAATTCTGACCGTCCTATCCACGCCCGCCAATTGCGCCACCCGGTCTGAAAACAATCCCGCGCAGTTGATCAAATAGTCGGCTGTCACGATTCCATCGCTGGTCTCACATCTCCACTCCTCGCCGTGCTGTGCCAGTCCGGTGACCCGACTGTTCAATCGCACCACGCCACCGCGCGCCTCAATCACCCGCCCGAGCGCGGCACACACCGCCGGGTAGTCGACGATACCTTCCTCCGGGACTTGCAACGCGGCTACCCCCGTCGCGGCGGGTTCAATTTCCCGCAGTTCATCAGGACTCAATCGCCGCAACTCGCGCAGCCCATTCCGGCGACCGCGATCTTCCAGCACGTCCAGCGCTGGTATTTCCGATTCCGCCGTGGCGACGACCACTTTGCCGCAGATCTCGTGCTCAATCCCCTGCTCTTCGCAAAACTCTGTCATCATCCGAATTCCTGCCACCGCCAAACGCGCCTTCAACGAACCCGGCTGATAGTGCAGACCGGAGTGCAACACGCCGCTGTTATGCGAACTTTGATGACGCCCCAAACTCGACTCTTTTTCGATCAGGGTGACCGCGGCCCCCGGATTCTTCTGCAACAGTTCCCGCGCCACCGCCAGCCCGACGATCCCGCCGCCGATGATAATAATTCGTTTTTTCATTCGGATTGAATCTGCGGGTAGGTGCCTGCTTGCAGGCGTTGGTTTAGCTTCAAGAATGTTTTACTTCCCTTGGTTAGGAAAGACCCAGCATTTTTCCGCAGAAGATTGCAGCATCGAGACACATGCCTCCACGCCCGCTCGTCCGTCGAGACTTTGGCCGACGTTGCTTGGTCGACCTTCAATGAGATCAATGAACGCCGCCATTTGGTCACAGTAGGATTTCATCCGCACATCACCGAAAGCCATATTGGAATCCTCAAAATTGATGGGCGGCTGAGTCGAAATTACATTCCAGCCATCCTCATTCGAAAGCTTCAGCACATCCGTCGGATCCAAATCCAGCAGACCTTTGTCTCCCATGATCCGAAAGCGAAAATCTTCGCCGGGAAAAGACTTGACCGGGAGTGCCCGACTGGAAAAAAACGAGCACAGCGTGCCATTGGAAAATTCCATCAACGCCATCGTCGTGTCCTCGACGGTGATACCTGGCAAAAAAGTGCGGCTAAACGCCGAGACCGTCACCAATTCAGCGCCGGTGAACCATCGCAACAAATCGACCGCATGGGGCGCGCTGTTGAGCAGATGCCCGACACTCGCCGGATCATTCCACCACGCCCAGTTTCCGCCAAACCCGCCCGATTTAATGACATCCGAAAACATCGGCATCGAGACCTGCACGGTCTGCACTTGGCCAATCACCCCGGCCCGAATCAACTCGCACGCTTTCATGTTGTTGGTGCGGAACCGCTGTTGATACCCCACTCCCAACTTTCGCTGGTTCTGCTGAGCGGCGGCGATCATGCGGTCACAGTCCTCCACCGTCGTCGCCAACGGTTTTTCGATCAAAACATGTTTGCCTTGAGCGCACGCCGTCAGCGTTTGATCCACATGACGATGGTGCGGCGTGGTCACCACAATCGCATCGATATCCGAGCGCCCGAGTAAAACCTGTTCATCCGGCTCGTAGGCCATGCCATAACTTTGGGCTAATCCTTCCGCGCGCGTGCCGCCGGAAACGGCCACTAATTCAGCATTGGGTAAACGGTGAATGGCTTCGGAATGGGTGCGCCCCATAAATCCTGATCCTAGAATTCCAAATCGTAGTTTACTCATGCGGATAACGGGGTTGATCGTGTTTCGAGAGAAGGTGGAATGATCGCAAGTTCGTCAGCGATCGTGGTGAGTTGAGTCCAAAGTTGGGTCGGTAACGGGATGCCTTCTTGCTGGCGGATCTGCTTGTTTCGCCACTCCGGTTCTCCTCCAAGCAATACTTCATCATAGCCCGTCGCCGGTTTCGACGCTTTGACCAGTGAGCTCAAGGTATCCATCCGCGTTTCAAACTCTCCCGCTGGCAGAAACCGCTTGGGATCAAGCGCGATAAACGTGTGACTGACGCCTATCGGATCTCCCCCCGTGCGATAGATCGGCAACTGCGTGGTCATCGCACCGCCACTCAATCCGGCGCAGAGAATTTCAACCATCATCTCCAACCCGGTGCCTTTGTACCCGCCAATCGGCGTCGGATTACCCCGCTGGGCTTTGGCCGGATCGCTCGTGGGATTTCCCGAGGAATCCAAGAATCCCCAAGCCAACGGAATGGTCCTTTCTCCACGATGCACCGCATGAGTCAGCTTCCCTAGGGCCACCGTCGTGGTCGCCATGTCGAGCAGCCAGTGCGATTTCTCCCCGTTCCCCGGCACCGCCACGCAAAAGGGATTAGTACCAAATATGGCAGTCTTTCCCTGCCAGGGTGCGACCGCCGGACAGGCGTTGCTCATGACAATCCCGATCAATCCCGCCCGAGCAAGTTTCTGGCCCCACCCCGCTCCAGTTCCAAAGTGATTCGAGTGATTCGCCACCACGACCGATACCCCCAACGCTTTCGCAATCCGAATCGAATGGTCCGTGCAGCGATCCGCCACCACTTGCCCCAATCCGTTATCGCCATTATAGCGCAGGCAAACCCCGTCCTCGCTTTCCACATGCCCATTTGCCTCCACTGCGACCCCTCCCGCTCGAATTTGTTGAATGTAGGTCACCAGCATTTGCACGCCGTGCGAATCCACGCCCCGAAGATTGGCCTCCACTAATGAATTGGCCACGATCTCAGCGTGGCCCTCCGGGGTGCCAAGTGCCGTCAACAAGTCCCGGCAGAATCGATTCAGGGCAACAGCCTCACAGAACGAGGATGCGGGGACATCAATGGACGACATAAAACAAACGCAAAGGGTTAGGTGTATATCCGAGGGCCGGAGGTAAATCTGGATACTCAGGAAATCGTCTCCATCGAGCACGAGACCATCACCGCGCTCAACCCTCCTCGATTGGTCACATTGTTTGACCGGAAGCCCATTCTAGAGGTCACCTCAATCCTCCCCATATTACGCCATGAATCACTCTGTGATTTATCCTCTTAATCCTACCCTCAACTAGAGCTACCATGCGCACCTCACTCCTTCGATCCCGCCTCCGCCAACAAAAGGCCGCCCGCATCCTTTGCATGTATTATCCGACCGCGATGTTACCGGCCCATGCCGCCCAAGCGGGCTTCGATGCCATCTGGCTCGACGCCGAGCACAACACTTGGGATCGCCGCGAACTCCAGCGCATGATCTCCCTGCACCACTTGGCGAATATCGATTGTCTGATTCGCACAGGGTCCCGCAATCCCAACGACCTCTACCACCTCCTGGAGGACGGCGCGACTGCCCTCATGATCCCTCTCGTCGATACGGCGGAAGATGCCGCCGCCCTCGCGGCTGCGGTCAAATTCCCTCCCCTCGGCCAACGCGGTCTGGATGGAGCGAGCCTCGACAATAATTTCTATCTCAACGGCACGGCGAATTACCCGAAAGATGCCAACGCCGAAACGCTCCTCATTCTGCAGATCGAATCTCCCCTCGCCCTCTCCAATGTCGATGCCATAGCCGGCACGCCCGGCGTCGATGGCCTCTTTCTCGGCCCCGGCGATATTTCCCTCCGCTTGGGATGCCCCATGGATTGGGCTGACCCGCAGATGACCGCCGCCGAAGACGCCGTCTCGGCCGCCGCCGCGAAGCACGGCATCGCCTGGGGCCGCCCCGCCGGAAACGTCGAACAGATCCAACGCATCGTGAGCAAAGGCGGCCAACTCATCGCGCACGGCAGTGATTTTGGTGCCGTCATGGGCGCACTGCCCACTTGGCGAGCCAATCTCGACCAAGTGCTCAAGTCCAAGTGAACCTCGCCCTCTCCAATGCGGCACGATCGCTTCGCCTCAAGCTGTCTCAACGAATTCACCCCCTCGTCGTGTCCACACTTGTCATGACCGTTGCGCTCAATTTCACCTCTGCGGCTTCCTCGCCCGCCTCACGCCACCGTTAATTTTGCCTCATTAAGTGGTCGCCAAAAAAAACCCTCCCTCAGTCAGCCTGCAGAAAACCAAATTCCTATCAGCGCCCACCAAACCTCCAAAACATCCGCCGCCAGACGCGGATGGGGCGTTCCGTTCCGGGTCGGATAATAGGAAACCCCTAGCAGCCTGTCGGACTTAGAAACGAATCTCAATAAGACGGCCTCGAAGGTGCCTCAGTCTCAATCCAATCACTTCGCGGCGAACTTTGAAGTCATCCTTGAGCCTATAGATCGCTT
>Ga0105055_10010979_pt1 | contig 11237 bp, 14 predicted proteins | sample BON03_FD_78090 | JGI IMG/M metagenome (GOLD analysis project Ga0105055, IMG submission 78090) | Freshwater microbial communities from Lake Bonney liftoff mats and glacier meltwater in Antarctica - BON-03 | ecosystem: Environmental > Aquatic > Freshwater > Ice > Glacier meltwater | place: Lake... | reverse complement strand
CAACGGCCCCCCCCCCCCCCCCTCCTTCCCTCCCTCCTGCCCTCCCTCCCTCCTCCCCTCCGGATCAAAACCCATCTCCACCGCCACTTTCCTAAAGGACACAAACTCCCTATCATCCACATAAACATTCGTCTGATAAACCTCATCAGCCATCAACACCAAATTCTCCTCCACACACAAAGCAATGATCTCCTCCATATTCCCCTTCGTCAACAACTGCCCCGTCGGATTCCCTGGGTTAATCACCACCAAGCCCCTAACCACTACCCCATTGCCTCGTGCCTTTGCCAAGGCAGTGCGTAAATCTGCGGCTTCGAGCGTCCAGCCTTCGTCTTCTCTCAGGTAGTAAGGGACAAGCTCGCCGTTCAGGAGGGTGGTGAGTGCGGAGTAGAGAGGGTACTGGGGGATAGGTACCAAGACACCATCATTGTAACCACCAAGGCGAGGACGAAGGAGGGATTGAAGACCATACCTCACCCCCTCGCTTGCTCCGTTGGTCAAAAAAATAGCATCAGGGTCGGGAGGAGGGGTGCTGTCGCGCGCAGCGATGAAGGCAGCAATTTCCTCGCGCACGGTTTTGATCCCTTGGCTGTTGCTGTAGGCCCCCATGGGTTGTGCCGCTAGGTAGGTCTGGAAGGAGGGAGGGGAGGGAGGGAGGGAGAGAGGGAAGGATGAGAAACAGGGGTCAGGGTTAAAAGGGAGGAAATATCGAGGATACACGCTCCTGGGCATCTAGCAAAAAGGAAACGCCTGTGTTCAGATAGAAGCAAGTTCTAAACATCAACAAAGCCAAAAGGGAACGAGAGAAATTCCAGATTTGTAGAGCGGAGATTTATAGAGCCGCCTAAGCTGGTATCGAGAAACGTGCCCCTATCAGACATACTCACTGCTTCTTCTGCACGATGCGTCAAAGGTCAGAAATCCCCGGACAGCCACAAGCACGAGAGACAAACCTCTCCTCCCTTCCTCCCTCCCTCCCTCCTTACCTTAGCTCGGGCCACCGCATCGGAGGGGAAGAGATCGCTGTGCTTCTCCAACAGCTGGGGGTTGGCGACGAGGGAGACGACTTGACGGACAAAGGTCATGGGCTGCTGCTTCAGGGACTGGGGGTTGCCTGAAGGAGAGGTGAACGAGGGCGGGAGGGAGGAGGGAGAGGTTTTGAGTTATGGAGTGGAGAGGGTAAGGAAGAGAAAAAGATGAGAAGGGAGAAAGGGTAAAATATTCTCGCGCGACTCACAGACGGGCGTCGAGTATCTCCGCCTGGTAGAAAGTCGTGGTGTGCGTGACTTGGAATCAGAAGGCTGACGGCGGCACCTTTTCTCAAAGCGTGTCCGAACCCGTCGCTTTGCTTACCCACCCCAACTCCATTCCTCCTCCATCAAAGCATCGCAGACGTACCAATGTTGCAATACACCATCTCGTCGAACGGCAAGGCCTCGCCGCTCTTCAGCCGTTGCTCCATTTTGTTGGCCAGGTCCAGGACGGGGCCTCGCACGGCATACGAGGCATTGAGGACATCTTGGTTCACCGTGTCCGCGCTCCACTTGGGCGCCTTGCCCGCGGGCCGGTGCAGGAGCCGACGCAGGCCCACGGCATTGAGGAAGGCCTCCATCACGGTGTGGTTTGTTGGGGGGGGTGCTGTAGGTAGGAGAGGGGGGGAGGGAGGTTGGGGATGAAGTGAGGAGCGGCGGGTTGGGAAAGCGGCGAGTTTGAGGTCCGCCACGAGGGCAGTGAGTCCTAGCCATGCTGCCTCTTCCTGCTGCTGCTGCTGCTGCATCATGATCTGTGTGAGCTGGTGAGCTAGGGAAGGAGCAGTGGACTTGCACTTGGAAGAGCGGCTTTCTAAAGAACAAACTGACTGGGAGGTCCAGCTCTCTCTCTAGCGGCAGGAAACCACGCCCGCAAAAGCAGCCACACGCCACCCGCTACGGCATCACAAGCAAGGCATTGCTGTCTTTCACCTGTGGTGGTAAGGGGGTGACGAGGAGTTGTGAGCTTGTCAGGACAAGGTGGGCAATTGAGCATGCAAGCTGCTGCAGCAACGAATCGGCGAGCCAGAGAACTATGCATCAGTGTACTCCCTTCCCCCTTCCCAGCCCCTCTATGCCCATCCAAAGCTCACCCTGGCCTCACACACGCACTCACGCCTTCGCATCTCCTCCCTCCCCTTGACAGGCAGCAGCAGCCCTCAGCCCCAGCGCGCCGGTTGTCTCCTCCTTCCGTTTCTTCCCCCTCAGCACCAGCATCATTATCATCAGAGCATCCAATCACCAACCACGCGAAGCCATGTCCTTCACGTCCATCCTACGAGCCATTATTTTTAACGTGGGGGCCTTGGCGGTGGCCTACGTCCTCCTTCTCAGCGGCGTGCACAAGTTCACCCACAAGGTAGGGCAGGAGCGGAAAGAAGGGAGGAGGGAGGGAGGGAGCGCGGAAGGAAGAAGGGAGGGAGTGTGGAGGAGGAAGGGAGGAGTGTAGAGAGTGTAGGGACGATGGCGGCAACGGCGGCAATGGCAATCCAGTACAGGGATAGGTTACTTCTTTGACTGTTTTCTAGTCTTACTCGTGGCGTTAGCGCCGGACAAGGCAGTTATTTAAAGAGCGCGGGTACGGGCGGGAAAGGAGGCGGAATGACAGCTTGCGGTAGTCTTGCAGCATCCCACCCAATACCTCAGACAGGCATTTACCTTCCTTTTATATCACTTTGCCACCCCTCCTTAATATTTCTATTTACCCACCTCCTTTCCCTTCCATCATCTTCCATTCTCACACACCGCACCACACCCACACACCACACAGCTCTGGGGCGTCGAGCTCTCCCAAGACCTCTACCGCTCCCTCAACAAATCCTACCTCCTGGCAACCGAACAAGGCTACAAGCACATCGACGCCTTTCTCGCCTCCCACCCCTCCCTCCCTCCCGCCCTCCCTCGCTTCCATGCCTCGACCATCAAGGCACTCGTGGGGGCATTTGAATTACTCCTGGCCTCGCTCTGGCTGACGCGACGGTGGCGCAGCGCAGCGTGGGGGAGCGTGTTGTGCTTTGCCTCGTGGATCGCCATTGCTTGGTCGGAGTTCTTGCCGGACTCGGCGGGGGGCGAGGAGGGGATGTCGTTTCCTTTGTTTTTTGTGGGGTTGTCATTGGCTTTGTTGTATGTTGGGCCGAGGAGTGTGAAGAAGGGAGGGGTGGATGCGGCGGCGAAGAAGCGGAGATGAATTTAAGGGAAGGTAAGTGGAGGGGGGGATGGGAAGTATGAGAAGAAGCAAATAAAGGGGCATGTAAAGAAAAAGTAGAAGAAAAAGACTGAGTAAGTACGGAAAGCATTGAGGCTGAGACGAACACGATTTTCACCTTACTTTTGGCCGAGAGGCAAAAAGTTTTTTAATTGCTTTTTTCGATTCAGTTTTTTACCTGAATTTTAATGCTATGACTGTGAATGCTGCTTTCCCTATTTCCTCGTGACTTCGAGGCGGCTAGAAGGGAGGTCAAGGTCACCATGGGCAGGGTAAGTAGAGTGTCGAGGGGAGGATGTCTAGTGTGCCCGCTTTTGACTCGCATTTTCATGACTTGGTACCGCCGCCACCCGTTCCCAAACTGCTCGAAATGCAACTGCATACCCTTGTGCCCGCTTCAGCGCCTTAAAGGCGCAGGAAAACGCGGCCCAAGGCGGCTCGGGCCAACGTAAATGTACCCCTCTGCATCATCGCTCGCTCCCACTCGCTCCACAAACTTCGAATTCTGCGAAGCAGTCTTGCTTCTTGCCCCCCACACCGCCCACACCACACACACAGCCCTCACCCACGAATCCCACCCACGTACACACGCACATATACAGAGAGACGACAATGGCGGGGCCAGACACGATGGAGATCTCTTCGGGCGGCGGGGTGGAGGAAACCAAAACCTCAGGGGAGCCCAAGCCCCAACAGGTCACGACGACGAATGCCAACGCGGCCATGGTACGTTTTTGCCTATGTGTCTCTGTACATGCGCACTGTGTTTGTGTATTAAGAGTGTTGTGGACGCTTTGCCTGAGAGAGGTTGGACTGCGTGGGAATTGTGCCTGTGCTTCTTGAGGGCCTTGGTGTGGCCTGAAGCGCTCCCCCTCCTTCCTCCAAACATCATCGTTACAAGCACCTCTGCACCTGCCTGCTGCTGCCCTATCAAGCCCGTCTTGATCCTAAGGCCATTCAGCCTGCACGTGTTTGAGTGTTTCCTCTCTTTCGGCTCCGGCGCTTCTTTTCCCTCCTATTCCTGCCCGCTCCCTAATAACATCACCTTCACACCCCTCCCCTCCCTCCCCTCCCTTCCCCACCCCCACCAGGAGGAAGAAGAAGACAAGCCCGACCCCCTCAAGGAAGCCCTGGAAGCCGCAGAAGAAGAAGCGCAAACGCACCCCGCCCAAGCCATCGCTGCTTTCCACGCCGTCCTCAACACCCCCAACCGGGACGATGAACCCGCGCAACGCATCAAGGAAGAAGCCATCTATCGCCTTGCCAAGCTGCATGCCGACGCCCACGGCTTCCGCGAGGTCATGGCCCTCCTCAAGGAGAGTAATGAGTTTTTCGCTTTGATTCCTAAGGCCAAGACCGCCAAAATCGTGAGGACGATTATCGATATTGTCACCAAGGTGCCCGATTCGGTTGAGTTGCAGGTGGAGCTCTGCAAGGAGGTGAGGGAGGGAGGGAGGGAGGGAGGGCGGGCTTGGGCCTGCATAAGACGCTGTTGTCAATTGAGAGAGAAAGAGATAAATCAAGGAAAGGAAATCAATAATCAAAGCACGCACTCATCTCCTCCCTCCCTCCCTCCCTCCCCTCCCTCCCTGCGTAGGTCGTCGCCTGGTGCATCGCCCAAAAACGTACCTTCCTGCGTCAACGCATCGAGTCCCGCCTCGCCGCGCTCCTCTTCCACCGCGGAGAGTACGCGGACGCCCTCTCCCTGATCAATAAGCTCTTGCGTGAACTCAAGAAATTTGATGACAAGCAACTGCTCGTCGAGACGCACCTCATCGAGGCACGAATCGACCACGCCCTCCGCAATCTGCCCAAGGCCAAGGCCGCCCTGACCGCTGCCCGTACGGCCGGTAACTCCATTTATGTCGTTCCTGCGATGCAAGCTGAACTGGACCAGATGTCGGGGGTGTTGCACTGCGAGGAAGGGGATTACAAGACAGCGCATTCGTATTTCCTTGAGGCGTTTGAAGCCTTTGATTCGTTGTCTGACCCTCGTTCGCGTAAGTGCTTGGAATACATGATGCTTTGCTCCATTTTGCAGGGGGCGCCACAGGAGGTGTCTGCCGTGACGAGCAAGCATGGGTTGAAATATGCGGGAGAGGGGATGAGTGCCTTGGTGGCCATTGCGGCTGCGGCGAAGGGGAGGAGTTTGGAGCTTTTTGATGGGGCGAGGGAGAGGTATGGGGGTGTGTTGGCGGGGGATTTGCTGATGAAGCATCATATTCATACTGTATACGAACAGCTTCTGGAAGCGAATCTGTTGAAGATCATTGAGCCGTTTTCGTGCGTGGAGATTAGTCATGTGGCGAGCTTGATTAATTTGCCTGAAAAGACGGTAGAGAAGAAGTTGTCGCAGATGATCTTGGATAATAAGATTCTGGGGACCTTGGACCAGGGACGGGGGCAGTTGCTTGTGTATGAGGGGAGTGGGCTGGATAAGACGTATACGCATGGGTTGGAGGTGATTGGGAATTTGGGGATGGTCGTTGATAGTCTGTTTCGAAGGGCGCAGAAGATGGTGCATTCTGGACATGTGGTTGGGGGGGTGGGGGGGAGTGGGGAGGGTCCGGTGGGGAGTGTTTAAGTAAGGAGAGAGGAGAGGGGTGTTGGAATTGGGTTTGGGAGGGAAGGGGGAGAATGATGGAATATTTAGGAGGGTGGTGAGAGAGGAGGAACGGAAGAGACGATGCAAGCGAGCGTATCAAGAAAAGAAAGAAAGAGAGATTCGGACAGTCAATACATATATGTGCTAAGGTTTTGCTGCTCTTTTTCCAACCTCTATTTACATTCAGCTTAGCAGCTTCGAGGCCAAGGCAAAGGAAATGCAGCACTCGTGGAGGGCGTATGTGCCCAAGACCTCCTCCCCCGGCCGGCAATGGCAGCGAAAAGCCAAAACCCATCTTGCCTTTGTCTGACTTTTGGTCACTCCGCAGTAGCACACCACGACCACCAAGGCTACTAGCTCCGGCATCATCCCATCTACCTCATCCTAGTGCTCATCCTCCTCGTTTACACACCACTCACACCACGACGCAGGCCACTCACCCCTTCGCCAAAAGTCGTCGCGCTTCTTTCCGTCGCGATGTCGCTTTCGTCCTCCGCAGCCTCCTCTGCCTCCAGCAGCAGCAGCAGCACCCTCCCACGAGGGCACGCCCTCCAAACGTACAACACCGAGCTGGTCCAGGCGTTGGGAGAACTCAAAGGCAAGCGAGACGCACTCAGCCAGCAAATTAGGAAAGAAGAAGAAGAGCGGAGCAGGTTGCAGCACGAGTCGGCAACCATTGCAGCCAGGCTCCAACGCGTCGAGGCCTCCTTGGACGAGAAGATGCAGACTAGGAATGTCTTCGACAGGACAAGTAAGTAATTGTGTGCTTGTGAACAAGTCTTGGGCTGGCCTGCCCAATCAAACATTCCTCACGCCTTCCGCCTTCCCCTCCTACCTACCCCACCAAATCTACAACAACTACAGTCGGAGAAACAGAGGCCGCGTACCGAAAGATTCTAGAAAGCAGCCAAACATTGCTGCACGTGCTGAAGCGGGAGAGTCATCATTTGCTCAATGGTGGGAGCAGCAGCGAGGGTGGTGGTGGGGTCCAGCAGCAGCAGCAGCAGCAGCAGCAGCAGCAGCAGCAGCAGCAGCAGCAGCAGCAGCAGCAGCAGCAGGCGGAGGCGGGAGCGAGAATGGTAGGCAATGGAAATGGAAGTGTGGCTAATTGACCAATGTGTTTTTGAGTGAACGGGCATTTATTGGGAAAAAAGGAAGAACTCTGTACGTATACCTCGCGTCGGATTTTCTTTTCCGTTGAATATTGAATATTGTTGGTGCTTTTTTACTTCTTTGGTTTGCAAAAATCAAACCCCTCCTCCCCCAGGGGCTGCCAACAGCAAATGTTTCTAAATGCAGGTTCTATCACCCCTTCCTTCCCTCCTTCCCTCCCTCCTCCCTCCCTCCCTCCTTCTCACTACTGCCGCTGCGTCAAGGCCACTTCCGCCGCAGTCACCGCAGGGGCAGCCGTTTTGACAGCCAAAGCAGCAGCAGCAGCAGCAGCAGCAGCAGCAGCAGCAGCAGCAGCAGCAGCGGTAGGAGAATGGCCGGCAGGCACTTCGACGCATACGTCCTTGTGTCCGCCTCGCTTCCAGTGCCAGACCTGTTTTGAGGGAGAAGAAGGGAAAGAGAAGCAGAGATTGAGTAAGGACTCAAAGTTTTGAAATATGCATCTATACGACTCGATTGCTCTAACCCCCCTCCCCCTCCTTCCCTCCCTCCCTTCTTCACCTACCTGGCACTCCTTCGAACAATACCGCACCCGTCGACAGCGCGCACACCTTAGCAACGCCTGCCTCCCCACCACCTCCGCCGTCTGCTTACACACTTCACACACCGGTCCTCCTCCAACCCCTCCTCCCCCCATCCCTCCTCGCATCCCTCCATCCCTCGTCGCCAAGGACAACTGCGCCATCATCTCCTCCGCTCCCTTTATCCTCAAATGACCCAATAATCCCTCCGTCCCTCCCTCCCAAAAAGCCCCCTCCACCTCCTCCATCCCTCCCTCCTTCCCTCCCTCCTTTCCCATCACAATCACCAGGGACAAATACGCAATTCCCACCTTCAGACATGCGTGCCCCTCATCCCTTTCTTCTCCTGCTGCTGCAGCTGCTGCTGTCTTGCTGCTGCCTTCAAACACACGCGCAAGAATAATCTCTAACCAAGGAGGGGTCTCGTCCCTCCCCCCTCCATACACAGCATGCACAGCCCTCCCTCCCTCCCTCCCTCCCTCCTCCTCCTCCTTCTCCTGCATCCCCGCCACACACTGCAACTCCGTCAAAAACCTCTGCCACCCCCCCTCCTCCCTCCGTACCTCCCCCCCCTCCCTCCCTTCCTCCCTCGCCAGCATCGCCATCATCAATACATGAACCAACAACCTCCACACCTTTCCCGAGGCACACGTCAGCCTTCTATATCTCACCGTTTCTCTCAAGCACATCAACACGGAGGAGCTTCGCAGGTCCCCCTGGGAATGAAGAGACAAGCGATTGAGAATCTGACGGGTCATGTGACTCTTGCTGCTACTACTGAAGCTGCTTTCCAACGTCGTGCTGGTATAGCTCGAAGGAGGGGGGGAGGGCAAATGAAGGGGGTGGAGAAGGAGGGGGAAGACACCGAGAAGGAGGCCACAGACTCGACTACGGGTGGGTTCCGGTGCCCAGTTTATCCCCTCGTAAAGGAGGGAATTTAAGGTGATAAATAAAGGGCCGCCTTTCGCGGCGTCTTCACACGCTGCCTGTAATGATTCCTCAGAGTGCAACAGCAGACTAAGCAGCACCTCCAACGCAGCAGGCACCAACTCACCATGTTGCCCCCCTCCCTCCCCCTCATCCTCCTCCCCCCCCTCCTCCCTCCCTCCCTTACAACACTCACAAGTATTCCGTCCATTTCCCCCCTCCGTCGCCCCCGCTACAACTGCTGCTCGATATCTGTGCAACCTCCTCACCACCACCGGAAACAACCCCAACTCCGCCGCAAACCTTGCATCCTCTCCCTCCCTCCCTCCCTCCAAAAACCTCGCTAATGAAAGGAGGGCAAACGTGCGTTCATGCTCAAATTGTTTTCCCTCCATCCCTGCCCACTGAATTAAATGACTAACAGCAGGAAGGAGGAGGGAGGGGTGTGCTGGACCCAAGTCCGTCAGAAAAGAAAGGATAGACAGGCGGTCCGATCGACGAGCAGCTGCTACATCAGCGCTTTTTTCCTCCTCCTCCTCCTCCTCCTCTTCCTCCTCCTCCTCCTCGGTTTCAAGCGTCGTCGAAGGTGATAACTCCTCCCCCTCCTCCTCCACCTCCTCCACCCTCCTTCTCCCCCTCCCCCCCCCCTTCCTCCCCCCCTTTCTCGGCTTATCCGTCAAACTCACAAGTGCCGCCGCCAAGGGCAACACGCCATCCGCCTGGACAAACGCCTTCCATCCCTCCTTCCCTTCCTCCATCACCCTATTCTCCTCCCCTCCTCCCATGACCTCAAATAATCCCAAGGCCTGCGCTGCCCCACACACATCTGCTCGAGATTGCGTGTGTTTTAGTACCAAAGACGCGGCCTTTAAAATGATCAATTTTGTCGCCTCTATGGACGGTTCGTACGCACACAGCTGGGCTAGCAAGGGAGGAGGGAGGGAGGGAGGGAGGGAGGGGTCTTGGGAGAGGGCAAGGGCGGAGTTGCGACCCATGCAGGCGAGTTCGAGGACGGTGAGAAGTTCGAGAGTGCAGGAGAGGGTGCGGAGGGCACCGCGGGAACGAGCAGTTTCTGCAGTTACGTGTTTGAGTAACGTCCAGAGACAGTGAATGCGTGGACTGGCTTGATACTGTGAAGATGATGGTTGTAGCTGCTGCTGCTGTTGTTGCTTGCCGCGTACTCTCCGTCGTTGCTGCTTCCCGCTGCTCCCATCATTACTGCTGCTACTGCTGCTGCCATTACTCTGATCTCCACCTAGCGGGCCAAGCATATAATCAATGACTGCATGCGGGCCATTGTGGTGGTGCCCATGCCCCCTCCCCGAGGACGGAGGGAGGGAAGTAGGAAACGGCACACGCATACTTTGCTTCACTATGCTCGTCAAGGCCAGCATTGCGTAGCCCGCCACGCATGGCCGTGGGACCACCGCACCAGACACATAAATGTCTTTGATTTCCGCCACTATTCCATACAAGGTCGGGACGTACCAAGCAGCTTTTTCGTACATCCGTGCCCCCGAGGCGGTACAAGAAAAGTTTCCAAGGTAATGTGCCAAACGACAGCGTTCCCGCGGATTCACGCTCTTGTCGGCCAGGCGTCGCAAGTCGCTTTCGAAGACTGGTTGTAGCTCGTCGAGGGGGAGACGCACGTACTCATCAGGCAGCAAGGCATCAGGCCCTGTAATGGCCTGCCATGATTCAGCCACGCAGGTTTGCTCTTCTGGCTTCGCCGCGGCAGCATCGAAGCCAGGCAGCGGAAAGGCAGCAGCAGCGGCGGCGGCGGCCGCAGCGGTACTGATAGGAGACGAGGCACCAGGAGGAGCAAAGCTGGAAGGAAGAATGCCTGGAGGCAAGAAACCCAGGGGGCCTAGAGCGGTGCCGTGGTGGTGGTGTTGGCCATGGCCCTTCTTCTTGTGCCGGCCGTGGCTCATTCCTTGCTTGGCCGTGTTGGGAGGGCCGTCTGTGCGGTGTGGGACGTGGGGTAGGATCGAGCAATCGGGATCGAGGATTGTGGTGAGATGCTGATGGTGGGGTGGGGAGGTCGGCTGGAACTTGTGACACAAGAAAGTGCTTGCATTCACAGCCTGCCACGACGATACGGCACCGGACCTGCACCAAGGACGTGGCTAAGTGTGTCTGGGAGGTGGTGGGTGCGGTAATGGGTAAATAGTATTGACAACATTTCCGCTGTGCCTCGGACCTTCCTTTTTCCACGGCGGCAACGATGCGGCGAAGCAGAAGCAGCCAAGATCGTACCTAGCATTTACAGCCACGATTCTCACCTCTCCACCAACATACACGCACAGGACGACGACGACAATGGCGACGTCTTCCCCCCAGCGCCTTTGCCTGGTGCTGGTGGCTCTTTTGGTGGCGGCCGTGCAGGGCTTCCGGATGCCATTGCATTCCTCCATCATCTCCCGTCGACCCCTCACCCAGCCTAGCACGCGCTCGGTGTCCACCATGCCTACTGGTGCGGCCGTCGCTCCTCTGCGCGCCGAGTACCTCGACAGCCTCCCCTCGCGCACCTTCAAGAAGGGCCCCCCTATGCAATGGGGTGCGTTGGGGACCTGGGTAATAGCGACATGGCTGCAGTTCGCGACCATCGTGGCGTTCATGTACGGGATGGAGACGGCGTTTATCAAGCTGAATGCACCGAAGCAAGTGAGCTTGTGGGTGGTCCGAGCGTTCTTTGCCTTCATGAGCTTGAGGTCCCGCGTCTTCTCCATCTTGAACAACTCGCGGCCCAGCGTCGCGACGGAGGAGCGAAAACGCAAGCT
>Ga0105055_10010977_pt1 | contig 11238 bp, 11 predicted proteins | sample BON03_FD_78090 | JGI IMG/M metagenome (GOLD analysis project Ga0105055, IMG submission 78090) | Freshwater microbial communities from Lake Bonney liftoff mats and glacier meltwater in Antarctica - BON-03 | ecosystem: Environmental > Aquatic > Freshwater > Ice > Glacier meltwater | place: Lake... | reverse complement strand
GCCCGTAATTGAGAAAGAGCTCATCGCCCGGCCTCACGGTGGCCTGAGCGCGCACACGCAAGTACAGTCGACCCAGTCGGCGACTCGACTCGTACAATTCGACATTGTACCGCGCCCCCATTTTGCGAGGTGCATTGAAGCAGTCGTTTGCAAATGAGCCACCGCCACGCCCGCCCTCGGCTGCAGCGGCGGCGTCCGATATCCCCAGTACAATTGTACCAGTGCGCGCGGCGATGTGGGTGCGCACCGTGTCTGGCGCGCGCGCCTCGCCGCGGCTCAGGGCGCGGCCGGAGTATTCGGTGACAATGTCACGCGAGGCGAACCCGTCCACTGCAAACAGCCCGAGGCCAGCGCCCGGGAGCGTCGAGGGGCGGACGACGACGCCACCGCCAACCACCGCCGCGTCCGCCTCGCGCCGCCACGACCGCTTCCGCATGTTCCGTGGCGCTTCCACTGCGCACCGGCAGTCTGACGCAGACCGACCGGAGTGACGCCACGCCGTGCGCCCGCGACATGGCACGTCTTGGTCGTGGCACATATGGCACACCCCGCGAAGGGGTCGTTGCACATGGCACACCGCCTGAAGGGGTCGTGGCACGCCTCTCCTGAAGGGGCCGGGGCACACCTCGGACCATGGCACACCTCGGACCATGGCACACCTTGGACCATGGCACACCTCGGACCATTGGAAGAGGGAGGGGGGTCAGATTCCAATTGGGGCGGTTCCCCAATACTCGATGCGCTGACGGCCACAGGGTCACCTTGATGGCCCGCATGGGGTCGACCACAGTAGCCGATGCGGAGCGTGCACGCGCCTGGCGCGACTGGTGCGCGGTCTCGACCGCGCGGGCCTGTGGTGTGCTGGGTGCCGAGAGTTTCCAGGGGCACATGACGCTCAGTACACTCGATTTGCGGGGGTGCACCTCACTACGGGCAGTGGGCGAGCGCGCGTTCCAGGGCTGCCACGCCCTTTCCACCGTGGACCTCTCGGGGTGCAGCGCATTATCCACGATCGGCGCGCGCGCATTCGCCGGGTGCCTCGCGCTGCACATCGTCGAAATGGGCCAGTGCACCCACCTCGAGCACATCGGCGCGCATGCGTTTGCGGGCTGCGCCGAGTCGGAGGTTGTCGGGTTGAGCGGCTGCGCCGCCATGACGGCGGTCGAAGCGTACGCGTTTCAAGCCTGCGCGACGCTGACGTGGGTGGACCTGAGCGTGTGCTCCTCGTTGACCCACCTGGGCAGTCTCGCGTTTTTCCGGGTGCGCCACGCTGCGATGGATCGGCACCCGCAGCGTGGCCGGGTTGGGGTTGGCAGTGCCGGGGTACCCGTTGGTGTCGGTCGGCTCCGGTGCGTTTGCGGGGTGTGAGGCGCTCTCGGCGATCAACCTCTCTGGTTGCACGTCGCTCCTGCGGCTCGAGTGCTGTGCATTCCACGGGTGCACCGGACTCACCCGCATCGACCTGTCGCGGTGCCGCGCGATGGCTGGGATCGGCGAGGGTGCATTTTCACAATGCTCCGCGCTGTGCGCCGTGGATCTGTCGGGCTGTGCTGCACTGGAGGCGCTCGGCGCACGTGCCTTTGCACAGTGCACCTCACTCGGCGCGCTGTCCCTCACAGACTGTGTGTCGCTGTCCTGCGTGTGCGTGGGTTGTTGCGCCGACTGCACATCACTCGCCGCCATCGACCTCTCGAGTTGCCCCGTGCTCTCGCGCATCGAGGCGGGGGCATTCGAGGGGTGCAGCGCACTCGCGTCGGCGCACCTCTCGGGCTGCGCGCTCGACCACCTCGGGCCGCGCGCCTTCCGCAACTGCGTGGAGCTGGCCGCGGTCGACCTGGCCGGGGCGCCGCTCACGGTGATCGGCACGTGTGCATTTCGATGCTGCCACGCGATGACCCGGGCCAACCTGTCACACTGTCGGTCCTTGACGCACATTGAGGACGACGCGTTTTTCCACTGCCAGGCGCTCGAGTCGGTAGATCTCTCGGGCTGCACGGTGCTGCAATGCCTTGGCCACGGGGTATTCTACGACTGTATGGCCCTGGTGTCTGTCAGCTTTGGCGGCTGCGCCGCACTCGAGTGCATCGGCCAAGAGGCATTCTCAGCGTGCTCTGCACTCTCGGCGATGGACCTGGCAGGCTGCACTGCACTCGGCCGCATTGGGCCATCGGCCTTTGACAACTGCCGCGAGCTTGCCCACGTGACACTGCCACTTGGGCTGCGCAGCCTTGGCGAATGTGCGTTTTGCGACTGCGACACGCTCTCGTCGGTCAACTTTGCCCCGCGACACGGCCACCCGGACGACCGTCGACTGGTGGCTGAGTCGCGACGCGCTTGGTGGAATGCCACGGCAGATGATATGGTGCACACGCCCGACGCCCCGACGTGGAACGTCGCCCCCGGCGCCCCGGGGTGGTGCGCCGGGCGTACCCCCCTAGGCCTTGTCGTCGGCCCCCGCGCGTTTGAACGCTGCGCCTCTCTCGTCTCGGTGAGCGTGCCTGGGTATGGGTGGACAAGGCTGCGCGCCCACGTGCTGGCACGCCAGGTGTCCTTGTACTGGTGCGAGCAGGCGGCGATCAAAGGCTGTGCCCCTGGCGGTGCATGGGCCGAACGCGACCGCCGAGCATTTCAGCTCGACTTTGGGCAACGCTGACACCGGCATCCGGCGCATCGCCACGCCACCAAGCGCGTGGGTCACGGGTGGGCTCGCTCGCGTCGCCACCGCAGGCCCTCGCGGGTTGGGGATGGGGGGGGGGTCCTCAGACGCTACTCGCGTCGACCACCACGGCGGTGCGCTCGCTTGACATCGGCGCGCTTGGTACCGAGCAGCGCATACGCCAAATGGAGTACCCAACCGGGGCGAGGAAGGTCGAAGTATAGAGAACCAACGCCCTGCGAGCCGGCCAAATCAAGAGTTCGTCCGCCACCGAACGGACATGGTCACAGTCCGTGTCACCATACATGTCACCAGCCCGATTGCACATGGCGAGGGCCGCCGACGCCATCGCACTGGCGTCGACCAATGCGACAACAGCATTCGCCGTGGCCACCACAGACAGGGCGCCCCATGTGCCCATGATGACATCGAGCAGCAGGTACTTGCGCGTCGCCGGCATTGGAAGGGGTGCTCCAACCAACGCGTATAAAAAGAGGGGCCATTCGAGTCCACGTGGGCGCGTTTGCCTGCCCTGTCATGAGAATGGCGAGTGGAACCGGGCGAATGGCGAGTGGGACCGGACGAATGGCGAGCCGGTGGAGAGACCTCCGGGGTGTGTTGTGTTCGTGGTGTGTTGTGTTCGGGGTGTATCGAGACCGATGTAGGGCCGAGATACCCGAGGTGTGCCAGGACCACTTCAGGAGAGTTGGCCGGTGTCCGAGGTGTGCCGTGCCTGAGATGTCCGAGGTCGAGGTGTGGCCCCTTCAGGAGGGGACAACTTCGGTCCACAGCTCGGTCACGACACAGCCTCGGTCACAACACACACCCCAAAAGGGAAACATTGGCCACACCTCGCCCCGTCGATCGGGTCGACCCGGGCGAGGTGGCGAGGGGCGCCACAGTGTGCACATGCAGCCGAGGACCCCGGGGTGTCCGAGGTGTGTCGGGACCGAGGCGTGGCCGAGGTGTGTTGTGACCGAGGTGTCAATGTGTCCGATGTGTGTTGGGGTCGAGGCGTCCGAGGTGTGTAGTGACCGCTCCAGGAGAGGCGTCCGAGGTGGGTCATGTCCGAGGTAAGTCGTGCCCGAGGTGTGCCCGAGGGGGTCCGAGGTGGTGTCTCGGGGGGGGGGGCACACCTCGGTCACGGCGCACCCCGGACCCCCTCGGGCCCACCTCGGGCCCACGACGCACCTCGGGCACCTCGGGCACACGTCGGGCACACCTCGTGAAGCGGTCACGGCACCCCTCGGACACCTCGGGTACACCTCGGGCATGCCTCCTGGAGCAGGCACGACACACACTCGCACACATGGCGAATTTACCGGTTCCCAGTGTTGTTACAAAACACCCCTCCAACTCACACACCTGGCGAATCGACCGGCTCCCATTGATATTACCCGTGTTCGAGTTTACGGACACACGGTAGCTCGGTGCACGTTGCGACGTGGGCCGGTGACACCGAGGCCGCCGTTGGCGCCATGTCCGATCGGCGGGGGACGATGCACCACAGGATGAGCAACACCAGCAGCAGCATCACCAGCGCGTTTTCAGCCGGGGCACACTCGGCGCTGGCCCTGGCGTCGTGTGCGCGGCCCCAACGGAGCGCCGGCATGGGCATGGTGGCCAGGCACCGCGGCGAGAGCTCGTCGCGCCGCGCGGCGAGGCAACGCACGAGCCCCATGCCGGACTGTGGGCACAGGGCTTCGAGCTCGTCGCCACACAGGAGGTCCTGGCGGCTCTGGTGGTCCACGCCGGGCCCGGCCTCTGCCCCCGCCCACGCGCCCACCCATGTCACGACTGCAGCGGCCATGGCGATTGCACGGTCCGCGTCCCGTTGCACCTGTTCACCGCCGAGCGCACCCCGTGCGCTGAGCACTCCCCCGGCATCGAGCGGTCCACTGGCGTGCGGCGTATCCGCCGTCGGGGTGGCGCCGAGTGAACCCATGCCGTGCTCACCTGCGCCCTGCCGATCGGCAGCGGTGGGGTCGACGTGCAGAAGCCAGTCGCCCTCGGCGTCAAGTTCGTCATCCGAGGGCAATCGGTCGCCGTCCGGGTACAACTCGTACTCGACGGGGAGCGCGGTCGGGCTCGACAAGGCGCCACTTTCCCAGTCGCCCTCGGCGTCGACGTCCTCGGCGCGCTGTGCGATCGCGCTCCACGCGACGCCAATGCCCCAGTCGTCCCAGAACTTGCCCAACCCAGCCAGTGGGCCAGATGACCCCGTCGCCGGGTCGGCCCCCCCGCCGGTCCACACCACCGCAAAGATGGCGCATGCCAACATGAGTGCGCTCGGTGAACGCGGTGTTACTGTGCGTAACCTTTTTTTTTGTCGCAGACTCAGAAATCTGCATCCACGCGAGGCCACTCTGGTCAATGTGTCACTCTGGTCAATGTGTCACCACGCTGATCTGTTTATGGCGCCGTGCTGTAACAATGCTGCCAGGCGTCGACGACCCAGCATACCGCGGACCACGCGGTTTCCGCGTTGACCGATGTCAGCGGCGCACACGGCGCACCGCCGACGAGCCCAGTTACCCCTTGCCAAGTCTCCCACCGCACATTGCCGTGGCCACGCGGGTTGAACGGCGGCACAGTGTCGTGGCCAACCCGAGCCCGGACCAACCAGCGGCGGAGATGGAGCCAACTGGGCGACTCGCAACCCTCGCGCCCCAGGGGTACACAGCTCGCCAACGCGCTCAAGTGCTGCGCGACGCATCAGACGCGGCGCGACTGACTGCGATCAACAGTGAGCCCAGAGTCGGCGGCACACCCACCCCGCCCCGTACACGGGTTCGTCTCGACGGCACAGGCGGGCGAGAACCGGCTCACCGAGGCCGCTGGCAGCCCGCCGCCCCGGCCGCCCCGGCCTCGGCCGCACCGCGCCCCGGCACGCAGCAGCTGCGCTACCCGGCCGCTGGACCCAGTCGTGCGAGTCGGGCTCTGCGCACGAGCATTCACACGGGCATGGACATGGCCGTCGCCATTGTCTGGGCGCAATCACACGGACGCGCCCAGGTGCGTCACAGACGGACCTTGGGGTCCGACGCCCCAAGCTAGCAGAGCGCGCGCTCAATGTCGGCCGACCGGTCGCCTCGCAAAACTTCCTCGGCAGCCTAGGGAGAGCAACTCGAGCACCAAGATGAGCAGACTGTAACGGTCTGTCCGTAAACACACCTCGGTCACAGCACACCTCGCACCACTCGGGCACACCTTGCACCACTCGGGCACACCTCTGGGGCACAACGCCCCTCGGACACCTCGGGCACACCTTGGGCACACCCCTTGACTCGGTCCGACACACCTCGGACACCCCCTGAAGGGGGCACAGCCGGGCACACCTCGTGAAGCCGTCACTGCACACCTCGGACACCAAACACATGGGACACAGCCAAGGCACACCAGGCACACCTCGGTCACCAAGCACACACGGCCAAGGCACATCGGCCTCCCCTCGTTCACCAAACACACGGGACACTTCGGCCAAGGCACATCGGCCGCACCCGTGTCACCGGTGTACTTCAACGCCTTGTTGATTGAGCGTGGGATCAGGGCGAGTGTCTCGTTCGGTGACCCACGTGTCCCACCGTGACCGAGATGTGGCCGGGCTGACCGACGTGTGGCCGACGTGCCTTGGCCGGGACCGAGGCGACTGCACCCGCGACTTGGGCGCCGTTGCCCACGCCGCGGACCTTCGCCTCGCAAAGGGTCAAATTTCCAGGGTGCGTCGGCCATTCCCACTGTGCGGTGCAGAGCATGCTTGCTACCCAGACGGACCGGCCGATCGAGGAGCCAGCGTCCTGTGCCGCAGCGGGGCCTTACCTGGCCAGTTTGCCCGACAACCTCATGGGCCTGGTGCTGGCTGCGATCGACCAGCCGCAGGCCGCAGGCCGCATTTTGGCCACCTGCCGGCGCGTGCGCACGCTGGTCTCGGTGCCGCGGGAGCTGGGGCCCAGCGCGCCGGTGGTGGTCCAAGTGGTGGCCGTGTCGGCCGCCCGCGCACTCGCCCCGTTTGCCGAGGCGACCGCCAGCAGCGGCGGCCTCGAACTGGCCGCCACACATGGGTGGGTGCAGCTGCTCCCGGGGCTGGTCGGGTGCGGGGGGCACTGGACCCACGAGGCGACCAGACAGGCCGCTCTGAACAACCGGGTTAAGGTCCTCGAGTGGGGTCGCGTGCACTTGCCCATGTGCTGGGGGTCGACGCGGGTGGCCACGGGAGCGGCCGAAGGAGGCCGTCTCGAGCTGCTGCAATGGGCGCGCGCCCAGAGCCCGCCCGCGCCATGGGACCAACGGACCTGCAGCACCGCTGCTCTCGGCGGCCACCTCGGCCTGCTGCAGTGGGCGCGCGCCCAGAGCCCGCCCGCGCCATGGGACGCGAGGACGTGCGAGGGCGCTGCCCGCGGCGGCCACCTCGCGCTGCTGCAATGGTCGCGCGCCCACGGCACCCCCTGGGACGAAGCGACGTGCAGCTCGGCCGCGCTCAGTGGCCACCTAGGGGTGCTGCAGTGGGCACGCGCCCATGGCGCCCCCTGGGACGGAACCACGTGCAGCTCGGCAGCGCTCGGTGGCCACCTAGGGGTGTTGCAATGGGCACGCGCCCACGCCGCGCCGTGGTGCCCGTGGACGTGCTTCGAGGCTGCCCGGGGGTGTCACCTCGAGCTGCTGCAGTGGGCGCGCAGCGAGCGCCCACCCGCCCCCTGGGACGCAGGCGCGTGCAGCGCGGCGGCCTTTGGGGAACACCTCGAGTTGTTGCAATGGTCGCGCGCCCAGGGCGCCCCTTGGGGCGAGGACACGTGCAAGTACGCGGCCGAGGCCGGCCACTTGGAAGTGCTGCAATGGGCGCGCGCCCAGGGCGCCCCTTGGAGCAAGTGGACCATGGCCGCGGCCGTCCGCGGCGGGCACCCGGAGCTCCTGCAGTGGGCGCGCGCTCAGAACCCCCCCCCGTGTGGGGTCGAGTGACACCACACCGTGCGCGTGCGACAGCCCCCACGGGAGCGCCGGTGCCCGCGGGAGTTGCCAACTTGCACGACGATGCCTGACAGGTTCGAGGACCCGTCGATGGGTACACACGCAGACGCGCTGGTCGTTGGTCGGTGCGATGCCCATACATGGGCGGCAGGTGCGGTGGCGGCACCCCCTGGGCGGGCGCACCCACCGAGCCCCGCCGCCCGGGCCCAGGCCCAGCCCCCAGCCCAGGCGGGGCGCAATGTGGTCGAGCGCACCCTTTTCGTGGCTGGACAAGAGTCGGAAGCCCCTGTCGCGCTGCGACCAGAAGATCAGCGCGTACGCGGACTGGACATCAGTTGGCGCGAGGGCCGCGCGGGGCCCCCGCCCCCCCCCCCCCCCAGTGGCTCCATGGCACGAGTGCAGCTGTGCGCAACCCTGTGCAACGTGCCATGGGAATGCCAGACGCAACGCTGTTGCAGGTGCACTGGCCAAGTGGGCCAAGGGGCTCAGACCCCCCTCTACTCGCACACCCATGAACAACACACCGCACGAGTATGGGGCGACGAGGCAAGCGCCCTGGCCAAGAGGCTCCGATGCTCAGAACCCCGCGCCGCTGCTATCAACCCAAGGGGTTGACCTCCCTCGGACTCGCTCACCGGTCGGGGCGCTCCCCATCGGAACTTCCTTGGCACCAGCGGAGACGAGAGTTGGGGCGAGGTGGGCGACGGCTGGTGCACGAGTTCCGGATAGTTGTCGGTGGCATCAGCACCGCCACGGGCTGGCCCATCCGCTCGTTGTTGTCGTGGTACCCGGACACCTCCAAGGCCACATCGTTGACTGCGAGTGCGCGCGCGACTGTGGGTGCGCGCGCGGCCAGGGGTGCGGGTGGCGTGCGTGCACGGCCGGGCGCACGGGTGCGTGGGCGGCCAGTGGCACCCCCCCCCCCTCGCGCTCCCCAGCCAACGGCGTGTCGACGGACCAATTTTTTAAACCTGCGAAGTGCTAGGCCCCCCTCCGCTGTCAGTCGCACCATGACCCCTTCGACGTGTTCGGCATGCGATGACTGGATGCAGCGGATGGGCCCACAGTGCCGGGAAAATCTCGAGCTGGGCATCGCCGCCGTTTGCGGTGCACTCCCCCCGGGGCACGAGTACCTATTGAACGGGTTCTGCACGGCGGCGCTCGCTGCACTCGACCCGGACGGCACCGACCCCAATGGGGCCCTGGTCACCGACCCACTTGGAGCCATCGCCGGTGGTACCCTCCCCGCCCAGGGCATGCCACCCCCTGCGTCCGACGAGCTCCTTCGGGTGGAAAGGTGACCGAGGATGACCTCCAGCGGTACAGGGAGGCTCGCGCCACCTGTGCCGCCGCCAGGGCCGCCACCGGAGCCGCCGCCAAGGCCGCCGCAGGGGTGGGGCCCGGAGCCGCCGCCGAGGCCGCCTCCGAGGCCGACTGGGCCGCCATGGGAGTCACAAGCGGGGCCACTGGGAGCGTTTGCCAAGTTGCCGTACTGGGCCACAGCAAGTGCCAGTACTCGGTGAAGCAATCCGAGGAACTCGAGTTGCTCCGTGGCGGCGGTGCCGAGAACGTGCCGACAATCGTCATGTGCGACCAGGTCGACGACCCCCGGTGCGCGTTCGCCACCGCATTCCCCACCTTTCTGATGTGCGACGCGGCGCAGAGCAGCGTGCCCGGGTACCGCCAGGGAGACGAGCTCCTCGCCGCGCTCGCCGCGTGAGCAAACGCCCCGGCCGGCGCCGGCCGGGGGGCGTCCACGGGGCGATGCAGACGGTGGTCTCCGCCGGCTCACCGTTCGCCCCGGGTTCCCCGCGCCACGGCGGGCCCCCACCCCCCCCCCAAAAAAACAGGGCCCACCGACGCCCCCACGCGGGCCCGTGGGGGTGGCCCAGGCTCGGCGAGGGCGCGTCGCCGCAGCCGGTTCTTTTTTCGAGCTCAACTGCACAGTGCAGCCAGCCCCATGAACCCGGGCGGCGCGAGCGCAGAATGGGCGGACGAGGCGGGGGGCCAGAGCACAGACGGCAGCGAACTCGGGCAGAGCGCGCCGAGCGAGTCGGGGAGCGAATGGGCGAGTGAGCAGTCCGAGGGCCAGTCCGAGTCTGAGGCCATGAGCGAGTCCGAGTCCGAGGCGAGCGATGTCGATGCCGAGGTCGCGGCCGAGGCGGTGCGTGTGTCGGCGCACGCCGCCGAGGCCGAGCACCGGCGCGGCTGGGAGGGGCGTGGCGCGCCGGCCACCGAGGCCCAGCTGCGCGCCGCGCATTTCGGCGCGCCCCCGGCTCCCCCCGGCGGGGCGGACCCGGCAGAGGAGGCCCTGCGCCGCGGTCACATGCGGACGCAGCTGGGGCCCGGGCCGGGGGGCGCCGGCTCTGGCCCCGGGCGCGGGGTGGGGCCGGGCGCCATCCTGCCGATGCGCGCGGCGACGCGCGTCGAGGCGGCGGACGTGTCGTTGCTCGGCCCGCTGGTGGACCCCGAGGAGCGGACGGAGCACGTGGGCTACCTGCGCGACCGGCGCGGCGCCCCGGTGGCCGAGGTGTGGGAGGAGCGCCCGCCGCCGGCCGACGGCGACTACCGCCGCGGCCCGGCGACGTCCGACCGCCACATGGCGCGGTTGATGGGGTAGAACGCGCGCGCGGCGGCGGAGGTGCACCGGGCCGAGGTGCCCGGCGTGACCAACCCGGCCGAGCCGCGGCTCGGCGCGGGCACGGACGCGTCGCTGGCCGCCGCGCGCACGGAGCAGGTGGTGCAGCGGGTGGCGCGCGCAGTGCACTTCAACCAGCAGCACGCCCAGTCGTTTGCGGCGCGAGACGCGGGGCGCGAGCTGTACGACGGCTACAACGACCGGCGGCACGCGCACGATAAGGTGCCGGCGGCCCCGCCCACGATGCGCGAGCTGACGGCGCGCGAGCGCGCGGCGGCCAATGGCCACGGCGCCGACGGCGGCGTCGGCGTGCGTGTCGCGGCCGCGACGCGCGCGGCGCGGGCCGAGGGGGCGGCGTGGACGCGGCCCGCGGCGCCCGACGGGCCGGACCCGGGCGGCGGCGGCGGCGGCGGCGGCGGCGGCGGCGGCATCCGTGTGCTGCCGCTCGTGCGGCCGGTGGACGCGGCGGCGCGCGCGGCGTCGGCGGCGGCGGCGCGGGCGTCGGCGGCGCGCGGCGCCGATGGGGCTGGGGTCGCGGCCGGCGCGGGCGCCGCCGCGCGGGTGGGCGCGGCCAACCTGGGCCGCGCGGCACGCAACCAGGGCGCGGTGACCATGGAGGCGTCGGCGGCCGCCTCGGCGCCGGGGCTGGACACGGCCGTGCGCCCGGGCGCCGGCGCCGGCGCCGGCGCCGCCGCCGCCGCGTGGCGGGGCCGCACCGGCGCCGCGCCGGCCGAGCCGGCCGTGCGCGGCACCTGCGTACAGCCCGAGGCAGGGGCGCTGCCGCAGTGGTCGGACCAGCCGGTCGGCATGCGGGCCGACGCGGCGGTCGTGCGGCCGGCGGTGGTGGACGCCGCGGCGTGGGCGTCCCTTGTGCGCACGCTCGACGCGGAGCGCGCGCCGGGCGACCGCGAGGCCGACGCCGAGGTGGCGGCGCACTTGGCCTGGGGCGGCGCGCAGCGCGCCCACGAGCCGGGCCCGG
>Ga0105055_10010975_pt1 | contig 11239 bp, 3 predicted proteins | sample BON03_FD_78090 | JGI IMG/M metagenome (GOLD analysis project Ga0105055, IMG submission 78090) | Freshwater microbial communities from Lake Bonney liftoff mats and glacier meltwater in Antarctica - BON-03 | ecosystem: Environmental > Aquatic > Freshwater > Ice > Glacier meltwater | place: Lake... | reverse complement strand
GGTCGCGGCGTCCACCGCACGTCCTGGCAAGGTAGTGGTGGTCGGCGCAAGCCTCGCGGCACGGCAAGCAGGTGGCATCGTCCGCCCCCGCGCACAGCCCATTGAGGAAGGACCCCTGGGGGCAGTCGGTGGTGCATGCGCGACAAACGCGATCGGCCGCGACACTGCAGGCCCCAGCCTCAAACTCGACGCCGGCTTCGCACGTGCGGCAGGCAATGCACGCGGGGTTCTTGCGGCCGCCGCATGTGCCCTGCAGAAAGTGCCCCGCCGTGCATTGCCGTGTGCACGGCACGCAACGCGGACTCTGCCGCCCCTTGCACTCGCCGACGAGGTACTCGCCGTCGCCGCAGTCCGCCTCGGTGAGGCAGGCCGCGCACTTGCGGTCCTGCGCGCCCGCGGCAAGGCGGGTGCAGGCCTGCGTCTCGTACTCCCTGCCCGCCACGCACGTCGTGCAGGGGCGGCAGGCGGGGTTCTCGCGGCCGCCGCACGTGCCCGTGAGGTGCTGCTCGGGCGGGCAGGTGCTGGTGCACGTTGTGCAGGTTGGCGGTGCGCGGACGATCAGGAAGCGCACGGGGCAGTCGTGCGGCATCAAGGCGCCGTCGCCGTTCCCGTCGCCGGCCCCACTGGTCTCGATGCTGCCATCAGCGAGGGCGGCGCTGAAGTCGGAGCGGGGGCACAAGCTGCCGGGGATCTTACCCTGCGCCGTGTACCGCAGCACGCCGCCGGCCAGGGAGAGGCACATCGTACCCCAGGGGCTGGCCGCAACCACGTCCCTTGCGACAAGGCCGTCCTCTGCCCGTGTCCACCCGTCGGGCAGACGCAGTGGACCCTCCTGGCATCCGCGCCGCGAGTCGGTGGGGTCGGTCCCGTCCAGCGTGGCGTACGTGAGCCCGCCCGCAACCACCGTGCGTCCGCCGAAGAGGATGCCCCCGGTGGCACCGGGGCACTGTCCCGTGAGAAAAGTGCCGGCGGCGCAGTCGACGTCTGTGAGGCACTTGGCGCACACGCGGTCCTGTGTTGCCGTGCAGGCCTGGGTCGGGTACTCCTCATCCGTGCACACGGTGCAGGCACGGCACACAGGGTTCGGTTTGTCCACGGCGCACTCGCCGTCCAGCCAGCCGTGCGGGCCGCACTCGGTGGGGGTGGTGCATTGTCGGCAGACGGGTGTCTCGGCGCCCTGGCAGCGGCCGGCGAGGAACTCCTTGCCGGCGTCGCAGTCGGAGGCCACGGTGCAGGTGCCACACTGGCGGTTGCCGCCAGCCGCCACCTGCAAGCAGGGGCGCACGGCGTATTCGCCCGCCATGCAGGCGGTGCAGCTGGTGCAGGCGGGCTGTGTCCGCCCCTTGCAGGCGCCCAACAGGTACTCTCCGGGAGCGCAGCTGTCGGCCGTGGTGCAGCGTCGGCAAGTCGGCGTCGTCGTCGAAGTGCACTCGCCCACAAGGAAGTAGCCGGACGCACACGTCTGCACGCAGGGCAAGCAGGGGCCGTCGCCGGCGCCGGCGCTGTAGGTGCCGTCGCCACAGGCGACGCAGCGGCTATCCTGTGTCCCCTCGCAGCGCCGCTCCAGGCCCTGCCCGGCGGGGCACGTGGCCGTGCACGCAGCGCAGACGCGGTTCGTCAGGGGGCCCGGCTCCGGGGTGACAGCGTACTGCCGGCCGGCCACACACTCGTCCCACTCGCTGCATTCCGTGTCGGCGAAAGCCGCGCAGCCGCCCGTCTTGAAGCTGCCGCTGGGGCAGGAGCGGCAAGGGTGGACCGTAAACGATATGGGGTCGGCGAAGTAGCCCTCTGGCACGCCGGTTAGACACTGCCCTCGGAACAGATATGGGCGAGGGCCCTTCAGGTCGCAGGCGATGCAGTGGGCCGACAGCGGTCCGTTGCAGTCCGCGCATGTCGCGTCACAGGTCTTGCAGTGGCTGCCGGACTCGTAGCGCCCCACGCCGCAGTCAGAGACGCAGGAGCCGGTGCCATCGCCATCGGGGCCAGGTAGCAGGTGATCACCGACGCCGTCGTCACAGGCGGTGCAGGCGTCCGGTCCGCCGCCGGCGCAGTCCTCGCATGCCTCGTGGCACGGCACGCATGTCGGAAAGGCGCGGCCGGCGCAGACGCCGGCGAGGTAGGAGCCGGGGGAGCAGCTGGTGGCGCACGGCTGGCAGGTGGGATTGCTCGTGCCACCGCATGTGCCGGTGAGGAACTGGCCCGTGGGGCACTCGGCGGTGCAGGCGTCGCAGTCGCGGTCCTGCGTCGCCGTGCACTTGCCCACCTCGTACTCGGTGGACTTGCAGGGCGTGCAGGCGATGCAGACGCGGTCAGAGGCGCCACGGCCGTCGCACTCGCCGCGCAGAAAGTACCCCTCATCCGCGCAGCTGCTGCGGCATGGGCGACAGGTGGGCGAGGTGGCGGCCGTGCACCGGCCAATCATCAACTCGCCATCGCTGCAGGAGCGGCGGCAAGCCAGGCAGGCGCCCTCGTCGTTGCGGTCGGAAAAGGTCCCTGGCAGACAGGCGACACACGATGGGTTGGCGGTGGCGCTGCAGGCGCCGACCATCCCGAAGCCGGGGCCGCAGTAGGACGTGCAACGCGCACACCTGCGGTCGGTCGCAGCCGTCCCCGGGGCCACCTCGTAGAAGCCCTCACCGCACTCCTGCCACGGGCGACAGGTGGTGTCCTGTGTGTCGCCGCAGCCGCCGGCCTTGTAGTTGCCAGTGGGACACGCGCGGCACGCCTCACATTGGCCGCTGTCCATGTCGCCGAACATGCCGGCGGGACACCGTGGGAGGCACTTGTTGTCGAGAAGAAAAGGTGAGCCAGCGCGAGCATTGCAGCTGGTGCACTGGGCGCCGCTGCTGCCGAAGCAGTTGCTGCAGGAGGGGTGGCAGGCCGCGCAGACGCCGCGGGCGGTGTCTTCATAGTGGTCCGGGCCGCATTCTTCCACGCAGCGCTGTTCCTTGTTGAGGTGCAGCCCGCGAGGGCACGAGAGACACTGGTCGGCGCCGCGGCCGCTGCATGTCTGGCACTCAGCGTGGCACGGCTGGCAGGCGGGGAAGGAGCGGCCATCATCGCCACCACACACGCCGAGGAGCACAAAGCCAGGCTTGCAGCGCTCCAGGCACGGTTGACACTGCGGGTTGCTGCTGCTGGTGCAGCGGCCGGTGAGATAGGAGCCGGCGGCGCACGTGCGTGTGCAGTCGGCACAAACGCGGTTGCTGCCACCCTTCTCCGAGCTGCACGGCGCGACCTGGTATTGCAGGCCGGCGGTGCAGGTGCGGCAGGCGATGCAACTTGGCACGCGTGTGGTGCCGTCGCAGCTGCCCTGCTGGTACGTGTCGCCGCGACATGTGCTCGGAGAGGGGCACGCCCGGCACACGGGCGATGTCGTGGCCGTGCAGGCCTCAGCCGTGAGGTACTCGTCGACGTCGCACCTGGTGGGGCAAGCCGTGCAGCCCGCAGGGCCAGCAAACGCCGCAAAGGTGCCCGCCGCGCAAGCCATGCATTCGCGGTCGGCCGTTTTGCACTCTCCCGTCAGCTCAAAGCCGGCGGGACAGGTGCGTTTGCAGGGCAGGCACTCTCTGTCGCTGGTCGCCGTGGGAGCAACGGCCTCGTACCAGTCGCGGTCGTTGCATGAGCGCACGCGCTGGCAGATGGTGTCGGCGCGACCGTCGCAGCCGCCCGTCCGGAAAAAACCCTCGGTACAGGCGGTACATGGCAGGCAGGCTTGCTGCTCAGAGCTCGTCCACGTGCCCGCCGGACAGCGCTCGACGCAGGTCGACTTCAGCAGCAGCAGGCTGGTGGTGCGTCGGCGCCAGGACCCGAGGGTGGCGCCTGTGAAGGTCAGCGGTACGGCGGCGCGCGCCTCTGTGGCCACCAGGGCGCCGTCGACGTACAGCTTGGTGTAGCCCTCGTCCACGTTGTAGACGTGGGCGATGAAGTACCATTGGCCGGCGGCGGGCTTCCACGCCCAGTTGATATCGCCATTACCGCCGACGTCCCAGCCAAAACGGCCGGCGTATATTTGGTAGTGCAGGTCGCCACGTTCCCAGGCATGGTCGTTCCAGATCACCTGGTCGCCGCTGACCTTGTCGAAACGCACCCACGCCTCGAAGGTGACGACGCGGAAGGGGCCTCCTTGAAGTGCCGGGACGTACACCTTGGCATCACCGTTGAAGTCCATGGCGTTACAGCGGGCCTCGGCAGGCGCGGCACACTTGGTGGCGTAGTCCGCAGTGATCCAGGAGGCGCCCGCAACCAGCCCGGAGTAGCCCTGCAACAGGGCGGAGCAGCACCGGCGGGGGCGCCAAAGCGTGGTCAGTTGAGGGGAGACAGGCAAGTAAACCAAACTACGCGAGACAACACAAGTTTTGCAAGGATGTTGACGAATTGTACACAAGGGTGTGCACAAGGGTGTTCACAAGGGTGTCACAAGGGGAGTGAGCCCGCAGAGCTCACGGGCCGCGAGCCATACTCACGTTGCCGGAGTGGTCGGTGACCTTGGTGCTGCACTCCGCGAATGTATACTGCAACAGGAGGTCATCCTCCGTGCCGGTCGGGCACGATTCGGTCCCGTCGCGCTCGCTGCCCCACACGCGGATGGCGCCGAGGGCCAGGTCGCCACTGCGCTCAAATTGGCCGCCCACCGAGCAGCGGAGGCAGCTGCCCGGCCCAGCACCGAAGCAGTCGCGGCAAGTCGGGTCGCACCGCTCGCAGGTGCGGGTCTCCTTGCTGCCCCAGAAGCCGATGCCGCAGCTGGAGACACAGCTGCAGCCCGCGGAGCTGCATGCCAGATGCAGGTCGGCGGCACACGCGGTGCAGGCACGCGGTCCCGCACCGCTGCATGCCTCGCAGTCGCCGTGGCACGCCGCACAGGTGGGGAAGCTGCGGCCGCCGCACGGGCTCGCGGTCAGGTACTCCCCGCTCCCGCAGTCTGCGGTCGTGGGGCAGGTAGTGCACGTGGGACCACTTGTGGCGCCACAGGCACCGGTGAGGTATTCGCCCGTGGGGCAGCTGGAGGCGCAGTCTGTGCACTCACGGTCCTGGGTGGCGTCGCAGGCCCGCGATTCGTACTGCCGCCCCGCAACACAGTGGCGACAGGCGACGCAGTGCGTCTTGCTCTGCACCTTGACCCAGCGGGTGACAGCGGTGACCGTGCACGGGACAGCACCCTTGCACCACGCAAGGACGCCCGTGTCCGGGCTGTAGGCAAACGTGTACGACGCATCATCGCGGAAGGTGACCACGCCGCGGTTGATGTCGCCGTTGGTGATGCGGCCGTCCGCCGTGGTGCGGCCATTCTCAAAGGCGACGCTGATGCGGTTGCCGTCATCCTTGCCGGCAGCGACCACGGCCACAGAGGCGTACTGGCCGCTGGGCAGGTGTAGATAGCGGCCGGCCAGGCCGGTAAGGTCAACGCTGCCGCCACAGCTGCCCGCCAGGAACTGGTTTGTGCCGCAGGCGGTGGTGCAATCGCGACACTCGGCGTTGCTGGGGTTGTTGGCGGCACGACACATGCCGAGGATGTACTGGCCCGCCCCGCACTCGGTAATGCACGGGAGGCACTGCCGGTCAGCGACACGCGTGTGACGCTGTGCAATGTACTCGCCGGCTTTGCAGACGGTCAACTCTTTGCAGACGCGGTCGGCGGTAGCGGTGCAGCTCCCGCTGAGGAACTGCGTGTCTTTGCACGAATTGTCCGGGCGGCACTGCTTGCACGTGGGTGTTGTCGTCTGCGTGCATTCGCCCTCCAGGTAGAAGCCTTGCGGGCATGAGGTTATGCACCGCTTGCACTCCAGAGAGGTCAGGCTGGTGACATCCCCGCGGTCCCCGGTGACCTCCCGGGCGGAGGTGGCGGCCAGCAGGAGCGACAAAGACGGCGGACGGTGGTACCCTGAGGCACACTTGCACTGGGCAACCGACTGTGCGCCGTCGTCGCACAGGACGCCGGGCGCGGGGGCGCTGCAGATGTGGTTGTGGGTGGACAGGCACGCCGTGATGACATACGTGTTCTCCGGGCAGCTGCATGGCCGGCACGCATTCTGGCCCACCGTGTCCGTGTAGTGCACCGCTGGGCACTGCCGGCAGGGGTGATTTCCGCTGCCCGTGGTGGAGAAGCTGCCGGTGGGGCAGGGCACCGGCACGACATCGACGTGCACCGTGGCCTCTTGCGGCGATAGTAGGATGGGCGTGCCGTCGTCCGACGCCATGATCTCAAAGTCGTAGGCCGGCGGCTCTGCCGCCGTCGCGCTCAGCACCCTCGTCGTCGTGACGCGGCCGGTCGCCTGGTCGATTTTGAAGGGGATGCTGCACAACGCGTCGTGGCCGGGCTCCACCATGCGCACGGCAAAGGCGACGTCCCCGGTGGGGCCAGGGGCGCACGTCACGCGCATGGCAGAACCTTCCGTCCGCGACTTGATGCAGGCGGGGCCGACAACGGTGCCTCCCTCGCAGGCGAAGCTGCCACAGGCGTCGCGGTTGTCCCCCACGGGGAAGGTGGTGCCGTCCGGACACTGGCAAACACTGCTCCAGACACCCGTCGCCCGCGCGTCCTCGCGGTAGTGGTGCACGCACTGGCGCACAGCACCCTCACCCGCCAGCGTGAAGAAGAACTCGTCGCCAGCATCCGCTGCAACGGGCGAGGGCAGGGAGAAGCTGTGGAAGCTGCTGGAGGCGCCGCAGACGTATTTGGCGTACATCCACTTTCGTACGCCGACGCAAGGGTCAACGCGGAAGTGCGCGTTGGCGCGAGTGCCCCCGCGTGAGTGCATGGGCACGGTGCAGGTGTTGCGCTCGAGGCAACCCTCCTCCAGCACCGTCTTGGAGGTGGCAGCGTGGCACCAGCCCTGGGCGTAGGCCGGGTCGGCGCTCCCCGCGGATGCAGTGTCGGCCCCGTCTAGGGGATCAAAGCAGCGGGCGCCCTTGGTGGGGCAATTGGGGGTGCCGTAGGACGCAAAGAGGATCTGCCGAATGGTGCTGCCGGCCGGGCACTCCAGCACGAGGTCGGTGCTCTGATGCTCCTCAGCCTGCGCCAGCCGGAGGAGATCACGGTCATCGCCGTCCGCGCTGCCGCCCCTGCCCGGCCTGCCCAAGGCGGAGGCTACGACGACATCGGGGCGCGCCGCCGCATAAAGGTCCATGCGTACGGGGCCCTGCGCCAACAGCGCGGGGTGCAGGAATACCGGGAGGTTGGCGATGAGACCGTCCTGTGGCACGATAAACGCCTGCCGCGTGAAGTTGGCCAACGGCAGCTCCTTGGCCACGCCGGTGTCACAGTTGGCCAGGTACACCTCCTTGACGCACGAGTCGCGGCGGTCGCCAGCTCCAGTGAGACGCTGCTCCAGGGCGGTGGTGGCCGGCGCCTTGCTGCAGTAGCGGAAGTCCTGGTACCAGCGCAGCACGGAGGGGAGTGCCTGCGTGTTGAGGTTGCACAAGCGTCGCGTGGGGCTGTATTCGATGGCGTTGCAGCCGGGGACGGCATCGCACTTGGCGCTGCAACCGGCGATGGTGGCCACGTCGGTATAAAATGAGGGCGAGCCGACATTGCCGGTGCCGGGAACGTCGCCGGCGACGTTGAGAGCGTAGCCAACGGGGCACCACGTAGTACGCGAGCAGAAGCGGTAGTCGCGGAAGCCGTGCGTGCCCAGCTCGCCGTTGAAGTACTGCGATGGGTCGGCGTCGCTGTTCAAGTTGCACTTTTTCTCCGTCGGGCTCCACTCGTAGCTGTTGCAGCGGCGCCCTGCCCCGGGAGGCTGTGCGTCCTTCGGGTACTCCACCACGTACCCGCGGTGCGCGCCCTGGTATGCCGCGCTGTGATCGTGCCAGCCGCCCTGCACCTGTCCCGGCCAGTTGACGCCCATCCATCGCTCAGCAGCCCGGTTGGGCTCGCCACCCGCCCAGTTGGTATATGTCAGCTTCTGCCCCGCCTCTGGCCCGGCCACCCACTCGTACTCGCCCCGCGCGCGCTCATCCGAGCCGCCGATCCACGCAGCACGGTGGTTGGGCAGCCGCGAGACGCAGTCCTGCTCCGCCTGCGATGTAATGGTGGCCAGGTGCCCCCCACGTGCCTCGGCCAGAAGGAGGGCCTCCGGCATGCCCACGAAGTTGGGGGTCTCCACAAACTCGTACGTGTGCCCGTTGAACGCGCACACGGAGATGGCGTCGCGGCCCGCGGCCTCGCACAGCTCGGCGCACTCCTCTGTGGTAGCAACGCCGCCTCGGTGGGCGGGGACAGCGGGAAAGCCAGCGATGTTGCCCCAGTTAGGCACATCGCCGGTCTTGAGCTTATAGCCGGCAGCGCAGTCCTCACTCCCGCCAAAGTCCCCACCGACAGCTGCGCCATCGGCACCCTTCCGGCCGGCGTGCAAGAGATGGTACTTGATAGCGCCACCAGAGGGACTGCTTGCATGCACGGTAAGCACCTCCGTGCCCGCGGCGGCTGTCTCCAGCACCTCTCCGCGGTACTCCAGGCTCGAGAGTTCCGGCGGGGTGTCGTGGACGTTTTCCACCCGCACGACGACACTGGTGACACCAGACACGCACGGCAGGGCGACGTCGTTGCCGGCGATGCGCAGGGTATATTCGCGCGGGCCCGCCTCGTAGTCCAGATGCTTCGCCGTCGACAGTACACCCGTCTGGGCGTCGAGCTGGAACGCGTCGCCCACGTTGCCGTCAACGATGCGGTAGGAGTACACTGGGGCCGCGGTGGTGTCTCTGGGGATGCTGTTGGCATTGGAGTTAGGACGGGCGCCCGCAGTCACCGTGTACACTTCCGTGCCGACCGCGGTGTTCTCCTTCACTGTGGCGGCAGCAGGGGCATCTCGTGGCGGGAAAATATCGCTCCACACTTCCAGGGTAAATGCGGCGGTGTTGCGCGGCACGGTGGCGCTTGTGACGGCGACGTAGACGGGAGCTGTGGCCGGTGTCCCTAGGCAGGTGAAGGCGGACTTGAAGTTCTTACGCGTGCCCCGGCATGGGTCGTTAAAGAAGGCATTGCCCGCCTTCACGGGGACGACGCAAGATGCCTTGCCGACACACAGAGAACGCACCTTGTCCAGGGATGTGGCGGCGTAGTCGCGGATCCCGGTACGAGTCTCGCATGCGCCGGCAGCGAACGCGTCGGCTGCCACGCACTGGTCAACGTTGCCTGCGGGCGTGCCGTAGGAGGCAAACTCCACGCTGGTGATGCGGCTGCCCGGCGGGCATGAGAGGGTGGCGTCACTAACATGTTCCACACCACCGGCGCATCGGCGGACCTGCGACCGCGGCTGTGGCTGGCGGGTGGACTGTAACACATCAATTGTCTTGACGGAGGCGGCGCTCTCCACCTGCGGGAGCCCGTTCGAGTTTTTGTTCGACCATACGGGGAGTGAGCGCCTGGCCGACCACAATATATGAAGGCAAGCCAGGGCAGTTCAGGCGCATAAAATACCGGAGCAAGATGCTCAGGCGGCCATAACAAGCCAGCCGGGTGATTGTCCCGCCAAGACCCCCCCCCCCGCCGAAAAAGCCTCCCACCTTCTGGTCGTAGTCGTTGGGCCCAGGGTTGGGCGAGGTTCGGGACAGGTAGACGTTGATGTTGCCGGACTTGGCCGTTACGACAATGTGCATGTTCTCAAGGTTACCGCAGCGGGGCTGGAAGTACTTGGTCTGGCACGGGTCAACGGTCATCACGGCGGTGGCGCTACCGCTACCCATGTCTGCGCCGCCCGGCTTGATGATGGCGGGCTCCGAGCACGAGAGCACGCCAATGTTCTCCGCGATACCGCCCATGTCCTGGTACTGGTCAATGAGGATAAACTGCGCGCGACACGCCGCGAGCAGGCGAGCGTGAGTCGTGGCAGGTGCATATGACTGCCCAAGGCGCCAGCAACAAACGAACAGACGCCATACGGCTGGCAAGGCCCTGGCAGTGCTAGGACCGCCATATAATGAGCAAGACGGAATGACAGGGCGCGCACGACCAAGCAAGCGGGGCAGATGGAGGATGTGCGCAGGCGGCTGGCAGGCCTGGGCGGCGTGGAGAACCACTAGCAAGGGCGATTACCCTCCCGGCCACGACACAAACTCACGTGCTTGCTATCGGGCTCCGAGGCGATGTCGCGCAGCTCGGCGGGGTCTAGGCCACGGCCCACGCCGACGGCGAACATGTTCACGTTGGCGCCCTGCAAGAGCATGGCCTCCGCCCCTGGTTCATTATTCCTGCTCGCCTTGCCGTCCGTCACGACGATGACCACGCGGGGGACGGCCTGGGACAGCGGCCGTGCGCCCGCGCTCTCGGTGAGGACGTTGGTGCGAATGGCCTTGAGGCCATTGGCGGTGTATGTGGAGCCCCCCTTATAGCCGATGGCGCCGACAGCTGCCAGAACGGCCTCCTTGCTGTCGTACTTGCTGAGAGGGAAGTGGACGGTGTAGCCTGCAAGAGGGCGGCGGGAGAGTCGCGACGAAACATCCGGGGGTCAACCTAACCGATCGGCCAGCCAGACACAGCCCCAGACACAGCCCCAGGCACAGCCCCAGGCACAGCCCCAGGCAACGAAGACGCAACAAGGGGCAAGGAAGGGGACGCAAAGTGGTGCCTGCATGCAAGCTGAGGTCTTACGAGTGGAGAAAGTGACCACGCTGACGCGCGTGGCCTGCTGGCCAATGTCGAAGTGGCCCACGACAGATTGCACAAAAGGTAGGACGTCGTTGTTGAAGGAGGCTTTGCTCACGGAGCCGGACTCATCCAGCAGGAAGACGAGGTCGACCGCGTTGCGACAGTTCCCCGGCAGCACAGATACGTGGATAAGGTCCGGGGCATCTGCTTGCCAGGCGACGTACTCGAAGCCGGCCTCAACAGCCAGGCTCGCCAGCAGCTGCAGGCTGGCAGCAGCGTCTTCCGCCTTGCCTCGCATAGCTGCTGCCGGACGGATTTCGCATGCGCGACCCACGTGATGCAAGGTAGGCGCGGTGGCGGAGGTGGCATCAGGCACCTCGTAGCAGCTGACCACCTCCACGGTCTGCGCCCAGATGGTGGCGAGGTGTGCTAGCGTGTCCAGGCGCTGGCTCATGCGCAGGGTCATGTGGCGCGGGTAGACGGTGGCGGTGGCCGCGGCGAACTTGAGCGGCTCCCGGTCGGCAGTAGCGGCCCTGGGAGAGAGGACGACGTCCAGCTCGCAGAGGACGACGTAGCTGGTCGAGCTGATCGTGACATAACGGCCTGTAAGGGGGCCATTATCGCAAACAATTTCTGCCCATTTGCCGGACAGCG
>Ga0105055_10010974_pt1 | contig 11241 bp, 3 predicted proteins | sample BON03_FD_78090 | JGI IMG/M metagenome (GOLD analysis project Ga0105055, IMG submission 78090) | Freshwater microbial communities from Lake Bonney liftoff mats and glacier meltwater in Antarctica - BON-03 | ecosystem: Environmental > Aquatic > Freshwater > Ice > Glacier meltwater | place: Lake... | reverse complement strand
AGCAGCAGCAGCAGCAGCAGCCTTTTTCTATTGCCACTGTATATGCGCTTCGGGAGGACTTGGAGACCACGGGCACCGTGTGGCAGCAGCAGCGACAGCAGCAGCAGGCCTCCCTCAACGCTCCCTCCGTCTACCCTTGGCCCCTGACCTTACAAACTCTGACCAAAGACGACGACCACCACCACCATCCCCACCACGAGCAGCAGCAACAGCAGGACGCAGCAAACGAGAAAAAAGAGGAAGACAGCTTTCGCGCCCTCCTCCTTCAACCACGCCTCGAGCTAGAGCTCCTCCTCCTCCTCCTTGACATAGCCACCCTCACCTGGTCTCTCCACCTCCAATCCTGGGTAATCGGCACCCTCCTCCTCCTCCTTGCCCTGCAAGGCTTCCTCCGCTGGCGCCAACCCGAGCAAGACCCCTCTCTGGCTGATGGGCTGCTGCTGCTGTACGGAGGGGCGGTGGCTGCGTTGGTACTAGCATTGGCTTTGGTAAATCACGACGTCTTTGCTCTTTCTGTTCTACAAGCCATGTTCCTCCTCAGCCCCCTCCTCTACCTCCCCTCCCGCCCCGCCTCCTTCCTAGCCGGGTCCATCTATTTGCTGGTCCTCCTGCATCACATCGTGGCATGGACGACCTCCTCCTTCCCCTCTTCCTCCTCCTCGCCGGCAGCACTCAGCGCCGAGCAACTCCGCTACGTCCTCGGTCGCTACCTCTGGTACGGTGCTCTCCTCTCCTTCCTCCTCACCCTCCACCAGCAAACCGAACGCCTAGCCCTCGCCCTCCCTCGTCTCGTCTACCCCCACCTACAAGAACTCCAAGCCTTAACTCACGCACTGACCGCTCGTACCGACGCCGTCATCGCCAAACTCATCCCATCCAATGTAGACGTCAAGCAACTGCTGCTTCTTGCGAAGGAGGAATTTCTAGGGGGGTATCTGGCCCTGATAACACACGCAGTAATCGTGCATATTGATCTGCGGGCCTTGAGTAAACTCGATGGGCTAGTCTCACCCTTGCAATTGTGTGCCTTTCAAAAGCGCCTGCTTGGGATGCTTGACGGCGCCGTCCGTCTTTTCTCCGCTTCTCATCTTTGGCATTCGGGTCACATTTTTGTGGTCGCCTGTGGGTTAAACCCTGCTTTAGCTCCCCCTTCACCAGCAGGAGCAGCACCAGCAGCAGCACCAGCAGTACAGCAGCAAGACCCAGTCCTCCAAGCCCTCGGCCTCTCCCGTTTTATCAAAGTCAAAATTCACGAATTCAACCTCAAAAACCGCGTCTCCCTCTCTGTCCGCGTGGGCATCGCCCGTGGCACCATCACCCTCTCCTCTGCTGGTACTGAGCGCTTCGACGCTACGGGCCGCCCTGTCCTCATCGCCAAAGTCCTAGCCCTCCGCACGCGTGCTACGATGGTAACAGCTGATATCGCCGCGCATGTCCAAAAGCACGCGCCACCTGAGATGCTCAAAACGATAACCTTTCACCCGGTGAGTGATGGACCTATCTCGTTGTTGCGTGGCGAGACGGTATCTGCTGTCGAGCTGACGTTGGAGAGTCAGCTGCCTGATCATCTGACGCAAGGGCCGAAATTGGAAGATTTTGATATTTTGGGGTTGTTGGGCTCGGGAGGGTATGGAAGCGTGCATCTGGCGAGGGAGGGACATAGTGGGGGGTTGGTGGCTATGAAGGTGATGTTTAAAAGGAGGAGGGGGGTGTCTGATTTGATGAGGGTGGAGCTGAATGTGTTAGCACAGGTGCAGCATCCGCATGTTGTTCAGTTTCATTATTGCCTGCAGACGAAAAGTCGGATTATTCTCGTGATGGAGTATATAAGAGGAGGGACCTTAAAAGCGTTGCTCAAAGAGCCTTTGGCGCAACGACCACCACCAAGGGTGTTGCGACGGTGGGCGGCTGAGTTGGTGCTTGCTTTAGGGTACCTTCATTCTTTACATGTGATTCATCGAGACATCAAACCCGATAATTGCATGGTAGGAGAAGATGGGCATTTGAAGCTAATGGATTTTGGGTTGGCTAAGGTGTTGAGAAGGCCGGAGGGGGGTGAGATTATGACGAAGAAGGGAGGGAGGGAGGGTGGGGCTGCTGTAGGGGGGGTGTCTAATAGTAGTGCTGCTGGCGGAACGGTGGTGACGACGGCGGCCACGGCTGCTACTGCTACTGCTGCTGCTGCTGCTGCTGCTGCTGCTGCACGGGTGGCAGCCGCGTCGGATAGCCTGCAGCAGTTGGCGGCGGCGGCGGCGGCGTGGAATGATAGTAGTAGTTGTTCGAAGATTGTGCCTTTGATGCAACGATTGATGCCCCAAAGATCGCAGAGCCAGGCCTCGGCTTCCTCATCCTTGACGCCAGAAGAAGAGGGGAGTGGCTCCTCGGCGGCGTTTGCGCAACAAGCGCCGTTTCGTGTTTTGGTTGTGGAGGATGAGCCTTTTACTAGGTTGATTACGAAGGCGATGGTTAAGAGTATGGGGTTTCAGCCGTTGACGGCGCCAAATGGAAAAAAGGCACTGGAGGTGCTGAGGGCGAGTTTGAGGACGCCCCATCCGGTGGAGTTGGTGTTGCTTGATTTGGAGTTGCCGGTCATGACGGGCCCGGAGGTCTTGGCTGAGATGCAGGCAGATGTGAGCTTGAGGTCAGTGCCTGTGATTGTTTTGAGTGTCGATGATTGCACGGCGGACATTGCGGCGTGCATGGATTTGGGGGCCAAAGATTATTTTATAAAGCCCATACGGATGGATATGGCGGTGTCGTTGTTGAAATTTGCCAGGGACCGAAGGAGGGAGATGGCCTCGGCGCGGGTCCAGAATCGGTTGCCGGAGGGGGAGGAAGGGGAGGAGGAAGAAGAGGAGGAGGAGGAGGAGGAAGAGAAAAAGGAGGAGGATGTATTTGTTGTTCCTGAGGCACCACCGCAGCAGCAGCAGGCGCAGCAGCCTTTGCAGCAGCTAGAGCAGGAGCAGCAGCAGTATCAGCAACAGCAGCAGTTTCAGCAAGCGCTCCCCCGCCGTCCCTCCACCACCTCCACCGACTTAATGTGGGAAGGCCCTCCCCCCCCAACCCCAACAGCAGCAGCAGCAGTAGCAGCAGCACCAGCGCCCCAAATAGCCGGGATAGACGAAGAAGCCATCCTCCCCGTCCTCCCCTCCCGAGAGCATTTCTCCCTCGTTGGGACCCCTTACTATATGTGTCCAGAAATGTTAGCTCGACAGAAATACGGTCCTGCCCTAGATTACTGGGCATTCGGTATCTTGTTATTCGAGTGTTTTGCTGGTGCTCCTCCTTTTACAGGCGAGACCCCGGAAGCGGTTTTTGCCGCGATTCGTGCTAGGGACATACCGTGGGAGAAATTGGGGAAGGCGAGGGAAGGAAGGGGGGGAGGGACGGAGGGACGGAGGGATGGAGGGACGGAGGGACGGAGGGAAGGAGGAGGAGGGGTGGATTTGGAGCAGTTGGAGGATTTGGTACGGGGGTTGTTGAATCCTGATCAGAATAAGAGGTTGGGGGGGAGGGAGGGAGGGGTGGAGGGGGTGAAGGGGCATGGGTTTTTTGAAGGGATTGACTGGGAGGGGTTGTCAGGGCAGGAGGTGGGCTATCGGCCGGCACCTCGGACCTTTTCCGTGGCGCAGTGCCAGCAGTCGTTGGAGCAGCAGAAGAAGCAGCAGTTGCAGCAGCAGCAGCAGAAGCAGAAGGTGCAGCAGCACGGGCGAGGAGGGAAGAGGAGGGGTATGGGGGGTGGGACGGTGGCAGGAGCAGCAGCAGCAGCAGCAGCAGCAGCAGCAGCAGCAGCAGCAGCAGCAGCAGCAACAACGGCGAGGCAGCGCGTGCTTTTGTCCTCCTCGATGGGCTCAGGCGTGGCTGCTGCTGTGGAGGGATTGATGGAGAAAGGGGAGGAGGAAGAGCAGGTGTCGACACATTCGGACTTGCGGGCCTTGCTGACCACGACGACGGCGTCGTCTCTTTCAAGGCATGAGGGAGTGAGTGAGGATGAGATGAAGGAGGAGGAGGAGGAAGAGAAGGGGGCAGAGGGTGAGAAGGCAGTAGTAGCGAGCAGAGTGCCTCAGCTTTCCGCAAGGAAAGAAGGAAGAGGGGGAGGAGGAGGAGGAGGAATGGTTGCTCAGACACCCACACAGAAGGGTCCATTTGCGGGGAGCAGCAGCAGTAGCAGCAGCAGCAGTAAAGGCTTGCATCACCTCTTTGGACGGGCCTTCTCCCATAATGCCGCCTCCTCCAAATCGAAAGGGAAGAAAGCATCAGGCTCGCCCTTCTCTCGCTCCCTAAGCAAATCCTCCTCCTCTCCCTCTGCTGCTGCACCTGGTGGTGGCGGTGGGCGCTCATTCTTCTTGTCCTCCTCCTCTTCCTCCTCCATCTCATCTTCGTCCCTCTTCTCCTCCTCCTCCTCTTCATCCTCCTCTCGAAGGCACCGACGGCAGAGGCGGCAGCAGCAGTATTACCCGGCAGCTGGTGGTGTGGGGTCAACAATGTCTGGTTTTGATAGAGAGAGGTGGGTGGCGATGATGGTGGAGGCTGGAGGTGGAGGAGCAGGAGCAGGAGCAGGAGCAGGAGCAGGAGGAGGGGGGAGGAAGAAGGAAGGGAAACGTGGGAAAATAGGTGGTGGTGGCGATGGTGGAGAGGCAGAGGTGTTGAGAATGAAAAAAGAGAAGGAGGGAAAGCCGACGACGACGAGCAGGATGCCAGTGGCGCCTCTCCGTCCCCAGGGTGGAGGAGGGAAGGAGGAAGACGAAGAGAAGAGGGACGAAGCATGGCGACAAGAAGGGCCCTCAAGCAAGGTTCCGGCTAGCAGCAGCAACAGCAGCAGCAGCGCCGCTACGCCCAGCAGCAGCAACAACAAGAGCAGCAGCAGTAGTGGGTTTTTGGACTCGAGTAAAGTGTGGGGGGAGATTGAGAAGGGGATGCGGCGCTAGGTAGGGAGGAAGGGAGGGAGGGAGGAAGGAAAGGATGCGTGCATGTCGTGTAGTTGTGTTTATTTTATCAGGAGGCGTAAGGGTGGTTTGTAGGTTTGTGTGTGTATATGTGTGGTGTGTGAAGCAAAAAGCAACCTTCTTTGCGACAGGGCACGCCTCATTTTGAGCAGGCGTCAAAACCTGCTCACCCCTTGAATATCACGCGCTTCTCTCCCCTCACGTTCACATGGTAGTTGAGGACGCTCGGATTTCCGAGACCGGACTCCTGCTCTTAGGGGCGAGGGAGGGAGGGAGGCATTATGTGTGGTGGGAGGGGGGAGGCCCAGGGGTGTGTCCTTACTAGTGGTTGCGAGAGGAGAAGTTAGAGAGGGCAAATTGAGTTTTCGGCTTGAAGCTTCGGCGGGTGTAGGTCCGGATAATTAGCGCCCTCCACATTTATTTAAATTTATCTCTATTTGTTTGATTGTGTTTGTGTATGTTGTGTTTGATTTTGGGGGATGGGGGAGGGAGGGAAGGGAAGGAATTGCAGAGCAGGATTTTGTCTTGCATTTCTGGCTCACCTCGCTTCATTAAATTTTACACTTACACACTTTAGGCTCGCAGCCTGCAGTAGTGGCAACGGCCCTAAGCTTTCTCCACTCCACCAAAAGGTACGCTATTTTTGCCCTCTTATCGTTTCCCTCTTTCGTTTCATTCTGTTTGAATTTGAAATGCAGCTTGAAAAGCATATGTCAGGTGTGCGGCAAAGGATGACAAAACAACTTTATCTACATTCTCCGACGCCTCCCTACCATCTTTTGGGAGATAAAGCGCATGGGGAGAAAGAGTCCCAACATTATGATGCCCACACACACACACACAAACCAAAATGCCCCCTTTCTTGTCTTCTTTTCTTCACAGAGGAAACCCTTGCTGCCATACTCAAATCCCTTTTTTTCTCCTTCCTCCTTGAACAGGTAGAGCAGCCAAGGAAGGGCCGTCGCAGAACATGAGGTGGAAGAGGTAAGGCACTTTACTCTCTCCATTTTGTCGTATTTGCGATTGAAAATGCATATGCGTGTGTAGTGAGTGAAAAAGATAGAGAAATGTGGTGGTGATAGTGGTGATGGTGAGTGCAAGGATGCGAACTATACTAAATCCCAGAAGTGAATAACCAAGAACCCTGTTGGCCAAATCAAATAAACTGCTGATGCACACACATACACACACCCGGCCCCACCATCTTCCCTCCTCCTCTTTCTCCCTCTAGTATCTGTCATATCATTTTTTCTTCTTTTCATCCTCTCTCTTTCACGACATTTCCACGCAGGGAAACCGAGCTGCTGTGGTGCTCGCTAACGCCCTTCTCCGAGGCCGACGTACACACAAGATGTACGTTCTCTCTTTCTCCTCTTCTTCCATCAGTCCCTCCCTCCCTTCCTTCCTCCTTTTTTTAAAAGATTGTACCTCATGGAAAAGAGCAAAGAAAGCAAAGAGAGCAGCAAATTGGTTTAAATAAGAGAATGGGCATGACGAGATGAGTTAGGATTCCCCTTCAGCAATACGCCCCCTTTTTATCGATCGGGGGTGGCATGGTTGATAGATATCCAGTGACCGACCCTTCTGAAACAAACAAAAAATTGCTGCTGCTCCTGCTGCTCCTGCTGCAGCGCCAGCCGCAAGTGTCTGATCCCTTTTGATTTTCTTTTGGTGAAATAATGATGCTGATGCACCCTCTTTTCACACATATAATACAGGAACGACGACGAGGCTGCAGCAGCGTGGCACTGCCGGTGGAGAAAGAAGCAGGTAAGCTTTTTAGCTAGCTGTTTTTCCTTTGCGTGTGTGTCCGATTGTTGTGTTGTTTTTTTCCTACGGCGTTTTATGTTGTTTTGTTTTTCAATGGAAGAAATGGAAGAAAGAGAGAGAGAGAGTTGGTTGATGACGGTTCACGACGCCTCAGTCTGCAACCCCTGATCTGCCGCGCGCGTTTCTCGCGTTGTGGTGGCCTGTGAGGGCTAACTTTAAGTCATAGTTACTCTGACAACTCCTCCTCTACTTCCTCCCCCCCACCCTTCCCTCTTATTTGCTGTTGATTGCGTTAGCCTTTCAGTCGCCACGGTTCTCATTCTCCCCATTCATACACACGCACACCACTTTTAAAACAGGACAGCTTGAAAAGGGGGGGGAAAAGCGAGCTGGACAGAGAGAAAGCGAGTGTATATATGGTAGGCGTGTGTGTGAGTAAATGTATACATGGCCCGAAATGAAGAAGCAAGTGTTCAAGTGTGGGTGCATTTAGATAGAGACAAGAAACTAATTAAAAAGCAAAACCAGAATGTCTCGAACAAAAACTTAAAGCACGCAACGAAAGAAGAAAAAAATATGCGAAAGTGACTCGACCTCTTTTCTCCAAGCTGCATTCTCTACTTCTTCTCGATTTTCTTCCTGCTGTATTATTTACTTGCATGCACGTCGGGTCAGTGTCACAAAAAATATAGGGGGCTTCTTCCCCCCTCACTTCTCATTCTTCCTGATTATTGAAAAACACGCAAAGACATGCATTTATAAACCGAAATCCTAACTCCCTCCTGCCCTCCCTCCCTTCCTCCCTCCCTACTTCCTACTATGGATGCAAATGCGCCCTCAAACTCCCGCTTCTATGCCCTCCTCCTCCTCCTCCCCCACCACCATGTGGATACACGACCATCGTCCCTCCACTACCAGTTGGCCGCAACGCCATCGCATATTTAACCGCACCCAACAAAATCACAATCGTGCCCACCACCCCAATCGAAATAAGAGCCGTCCGCGTGGCAGGACTAACCCCTTTACTAAACACAGACGACGAGTCCCCCCCTCCTCCTCCCTCCACTCCCGTAGGGGTGATCGCCGCAGCCTGAGAAACGTCTCCTCCTGTTGCTACTACTGCTGCTGGCGCTGCTGCTTCTCCTCCTGCAGGTTCTGGTCCCCCGTCCACTTCCTGGACTGTCACCTCGGCCGGGGTCAAATCCGTGCTGCTGCTGGCACCAGCGGAAGGACGAGGAAATGGCAGCTGCACCACTGAATGCAAAGAAGCACTACAAATTGAAGCAGAAGCCTCCGGGCCAAAGATAGCCGAGAAAAGCACCGTCGAAAAGGCCTGAATAATCTTCAAGCCCTCCGCACTCGTGATTGTCAACCGCGGGCCACGCACAAAGAAATAAATAGGCAAACGGACCTGTCCTGCTTTCTCCTCCACGTCACACACCGCGCTATTACTCTTCACCTGACCATGCTCAAACAAAGGCTGCAGCGTCGCATCCTTAAAACTCACAATCCTCTCCTCATCATTCACCCTTGCCAACGGCAAACTCACCCATGTCCCCGCCGCCGCCGTCGCCGCCGCAGCAGCAGCAGCAGCAGTATCAGCAGTATCAGCAGCAGCACCGCCCTGCAGCCGTCGTCCCCTCTCCCTCAGTATCCTCCTCAAGGTATCCGGCGTCCCCAAGACAACACTAACCGTATAAAACCCATCGGGGCTTGCCACCTCTTGGAAGACCTCAGCGATATGCGCAGCATCCACACTCAACAAGCTCGGGTCTCCAGTCACAAACACCTCGAGCTGCACCCCCGGGGTGGGGGTCGGGGCCGGAGTGGGAGGAGCGGTCGTCGGGGCCAAGGTCGGAGGGAGGGTAGGAGCAAGGGTGGGTGCCAGCGTGGGGGAGGCCGTGGGCGAGAGGGTTGGAGAGGAGGTGGGGCTGCTGGTCGGGGCCAGGGTGGGAGGGAGGGTGGGGGAGGGCGTGGGGGGGAGGGTGGGAGCGAGCGTAGGTGATAGGGTAGGCGCGGGCGTTGGTGCAAGGGTGGGAGGGAGGGTGGGGCTGGCGGTGGGGGAGGAGGTTGGAGCAGCGGTTGGGCTTGTGGTGGGTGACCCGGTGGGGGCAAGAGTGGGAGCGAGGGTTGGTGCGGGGGTAGGTGCATGTGTTAACACGCGCGGATAAATCGTAAACGGCTCGTTCGGGCCCGCGTAAAAAGTGTCGATCGCCCCAGTATCTTGATCTGCCAAATAAGTCGATCGCACCGCATACTCGCCTTCCGGGCCATTAAGCACATATCGCACCAGCATAATCCCAGGCAGTGTCGGCAAGGTATCCCTCCAATCCCCCACCTGCCCCCACCAAGCGGAAAAAGCATCCACCGCGCCATGAAAAGGCACATACCCCACAATCTGAAACGGACCATTCTGAAAATGCATCCCATCTCTCGTTCGCCAATGCCCATGAATCGCCACCTCCTCCACCACCCCCCCCCCCGCCGCCGTGTGTCTATACGACCCATCCCACACACCCTGTGCCCCTCTAAAAGGAGCATACAAACACGTCCCCCCCTCCTGGTTTGCCTTCTCCCATGCAGTCACATTACTCTGATATTGACTACTGCAATTCTCCCCCACCCCCAACCAAGTCACGTAGGGGGGGCTTCCCTTCTGATCAGTGCTCATTTCCCAATGGTTGACTTGCGCGGGGGTCAAAGCTTGTAAATCGTTTAAGTAATCCGCGCGTGGAATCAGGGAGAGGTCAGGCAGAGGGGGGCTTTCTGCAGCCTTTCCACTCACTACCACCGTGACTAGATTTTGCCCGTACCGGAGGTAATCAGGTCCGAAGGCATCGGCGGGGCGAGAGGTGGTGTTAGGGTGGGATTGCAAGAAGAAGATGCCTGCCTGGGTGCAGGTGACGAGGAGTGAGGCTCGTTGTCCGGACAGGAGGGGGACTAGCTCGACTAGGCGAGGGGTGGTTAGATAGACGCCGTCCAAGGCAATTAAATACATTTTACACCGTGCGGAAATCTCCCCTGCGCCGATGGCCGTCCGCATCTCGATTTCTAGTTGGTATTGGGAGCCGGCTGCGTGGAGTAGGTCAAAACGACGCATCTCTCCCGTGTTGAGCACGGCCCAGGGTTGGAAGGCTTGATTCACCAAATAATGATCGGTAATCGCCGGGTCCTTAAACAAAGGACTAACATCCAACCCATCCCCGCACAACTGCGAGACCTGCATATAATCTAAAGGAGGACGAGGACTCCTGCTTGACACCTCCTCCGTCCACATGGCCAAATGACTCAAAACCAATAAATCCGTCGCCACCGCATTCAAAGGTGGTGGGAGCTGCGCAAGCGGATCAGGCAAATCAACATAAAAAGCACCGAAAAGCCCACCCATCACGTGCAGCATTGCCGCGCCGTGTGTGGGGTCGTGGTACCAAAACAGGCCCGTGGGGTGATCGGCTGGAATGGTCAGGGTGTAGGTGAATTGCCCTCCGGGGGGGACGCGGACAAAGGCGTTGTTTTGCGTGGGGTCTAAGCGGGCGCCATAGACAAAATAACCCGTCGTGTTGGGGCTGTGAAATGTGTTGTTGTTTGCCCATTCGGGGGGATCCGCGCCCGTGTCTTGGAGGTCGTTGGTTAGGTGGACGGTAAGGACGTCCCCGGGCTTGACACGAATCGTGGGGCCAGGTAAGGACCCCTGGCCATTGTAGTGGTAGGCCCGGGTGGTGTAGCTGATATAGGCGTTGTGTCGAAAGGCATTTACGGACAAGGTCACCTCCAAGGCGCCATTGCTCGAGATGAGCTCCAAGGCGGGGGGGGCCAGGGGCCCGTCATTGTGAAAAGTCAAGGAGCCTGGCGGGTGGAAATCCGCCGCGTGGGGAAGTGGGGCCGTGCTGGGCGCGGTTGGGATCTCTTGTGCCAGGAAGAGAGCAGGGAGAAGGAGTAGTAGAGGTGGTATGGCTGGCCTCATGCCTGTGTGGTGTGCGTATGGGTCACACTGCCACGATGACCCCCCCAAAAAGTGTTGCTGCTGCTGCTTGCTGCTGCTGGGTAATCCAGGAGACTGCAGGCAAGGACGATGACGACGACAACGGCAATGGAATGGAGAGAAGTGCCTGTATGCGTTGTGTGTGTAGGAAGGATCAGTACTGTGATTGACGCTTCCGGTATGCGGCAAAGGAGGCCTCAAATGTTGCTGCCTCAAGGTCCTCAAGGTGAAAGTGATGGGCCAGCCATGAACGCGAAACGTATTTCCATCATCACCCGTTGGAGACGACCAGGGTAGGAATCGGAAATTCCTGTACCTATGGTTACCTACTGTACTTACCGATCAGATTGTACTGACCGGTAACTTGGCTCGCGTACCTACTGTACCTACGAGAAAGTACAAAAAATATCGCAGGATGACTGTGAATTATGGCTTGCTGCTCGGCCGGTCGGGGGGGGGAAACATCTCTGAAATTGCTGTTTCTTGCTCGCCCGACTTTGAGCTCGAGCGGTTGCGAGTTGCGAGCGCTTTGAGAGTCAATGT
>Ga0105055_10010970_pt1 | contig 11242 bp, 2 predicted proteins | sample BON03_FD_78090 | JGI IMG/M metagenome (GOLD analysis project Ga0105055, IMG submission 78090) | Freshwater microbial communities from Lake Bonney liftoff mats and glacier meltwater in Antarctica - BON-03 | ecosystem: Environmental > Aquatic > Freshwater > Ice > Glacier meltwater | place: Lake... | reverse complement strand
TGCACTGGAAGTCGAGAACGTCACTGAAAAGGAGAATCCGACAACAGCAGACGAGCCTCGCGAGTCGGCCCTCAGCGCGAGTTGGTCAAGCTATTTTCTTGTTGTACATCCGCGTTTGTTTACACAGGTTTTGGCAAAAATAATTGCAAGAAAACACAATCCAGACACCGACGAAGAACTGAGTCTAATTTCATGCACAACAGACAGTCAAGAAACAAAGCCAACTCAAAAAGTGGATTCATAACTCATAACACAAGTCGTCCATAGTTGCAATATATTTGCTTTATTGTACACTCTTTAGATCCGCCGTTTCGACAGTTTTTGTCAATAGTCTCTTGAAAAGCCGCAGCACTAAATCGCTATCACTGTATATGTTGGGATACAACTCGGCCAAGTCGTCACATACAGACTGCAGGAAATCAGATATTCCGCTTCGGATTCGATTCACGCGTTTTTTCTTGCTCGAATTCACAGAAATACTTTCGATGATTTCAGGAATGTCCTTCTCGCAGAACGACGCCATCAGAATCTTGGACCGGTCGGTGATACTTCTGCTCACACAGTTCAGTATGTCATCAGACGGAGCCATATTTCAAAATCACAAGTAATTCACATTGCACACAATCACAACGATACCTATGCTTGGTGTGATATGAAATCTTCGCCTCCTCGCTGTTTTTATTTTTTTTCTTGTGGATGTGCATCTTCTGCCAAAATATCAAATCAGATCGAATTGCATTATACTTATATACATGGACAACATTGTATATCAGTATCTAATCAACATGGGCAAACCTCAAAGCGGGCTTGAGTTCGTTTTTTTTCATTCAGGAGCAATTGGGGTATTCGCAACGTCACGATGCCGTGCACAGTCTGCCTGTTCTCGAATCCTTTCCGGAGACGGACGTGTCTGTATATGCATTTGCTCATCCGCAGCGACAGCGTCCAATATTTGCCCTTGTAAAAAATAACAGGAATGTGTTTCAAACAGTCGTTGACATTGTCTTTTGGAGAAATCCACGTGACAATCGACTCATTGTTTGCCAGTAGCGCAGTCGCTCCTTTCGAACAAGGGGGCATGTTATACGTCCACTTTTCACCTTTTAGAATCACATTGTAAAGCGTGGAGTTTATCGATTTCATATTTTTTCAAAGTCTACAACACACATGTTCTATTTTAAGAGATGATTTTTTTTTATACTATTTTTGTCAATGACCCGGTGGTGTGATATAATACATATTTGCTGCACACGCCTTTCCTACATGCACAATCACGATGCCTTTGGCAATAAGTGTACATAGATTATGTCAAAGAAGGAGACAAGAAAACTCAGGTATGAAAACAATGTATACCACGTTATGATTAGAAACCAGTGTGTAAAAAGAATCGTGTACTCGTCAAGCAAATATGCATGAGATGTTTAGGAAATTTAATCAGAATAAAATTTTTTTATTGTTATGTGTAACCATTGGGAGTTGTACTAGTATAAGTCGGGTGATTCAAATGTGACGTATGATTATAAAAACCCATGATATTTTGATCTTCCACGGGATTTTTGACGATCATAGGTTGTTGTTCCATTGCATCCGCCTGTTCAAGTGTCGATTTTCTTTGCTGGGAATTGTAATAGTACACGCATATTACTATAAGGCACGCTATTGCAAGAATCACAGCAATCGGTATGATGAGCCAGTCCGAAGTTGATTCTGGCTGTGTATTTGTAACGAAAGCATCTTGTATTGGTGACATCTTTGGTGTTGATGGTGTATTGGTGAAATTCAAAACTTTTCCAATAATGCGTCGTGCATCAACACATCCTGCAGGTGAATCACACCGGACCATTGTAAGATTGGAGATTCCAGAGACTTTTGTAAAATTGACATTGCCAAACTCATCCAGGATCGTATTGTCCATCACATAGACTGCAGAACCTTGAACAATGACGGTCAGTTGAACAGTTTCAGTCTGTAGCAACTTTCGGGTTTGGCTGCTGGCACATACATTGTGAGAACCTGGGCTGATGACGGACGTAATGTATACTTCGGAAATGGAACCTGCTGAAGCCATTATTATCTCACTGCGGAGTTTGGGCAGATATTTTGCTATAAAGTCGTCTTCGCCAGTACAGAAGTCAGCTACAGGCACTTCGCGATTGATGGACAACATATCACACAAGTATGGATCTCTGCATACAATTTGTATCACCTGATTGTTGTTGTTGATGGAAGATATTTCTGTTGAGCAAGATCTGCTTTTAGCATCATTTTCTGTGTTTGTAGGAGCCTCTATAGCCAGAAGCATCCTATTCCTCGTGTTCTGTGTTTCCGCTGGGTTGACGCTTGCATTTCGAGAATCAAATCTCTGTTGATTCTTGATGTTCTGTGTTGCACGCACATTGTACACTGCCTCGTTGTTGTTTCTGTTTTTTGCTGTGATGCGAGGGATAATGATTGTGTTTTTCACATATTTTCTTGCACCCCATCGCTTTCCTACTTTAATCGGGGTTTTTGTGGGTTTGGTGAAGTCGGAAAGAAGCTTCCTCGAAGGAAGGTATAATATGTCTGGGGCATTCAGTTTGACAGTTGTGGTGTGCCAAAACTGCAGTTGGCTAAGTATTGTCGAGGTTGTCAATTGAGCGCGTTGGTGTTGTTCATCGCAATTTAAATGCTGGCATGCGACCGAGTCGCCAATAAAGTATGCCACGTACAACCAATATTCTTGTTTAGAGTTTGCATTTTCGGCAATGGTAGGAGTCCACTTGATGGTGCCGGCTTTGACCTCATACGGCCCGTCCGTCTCACACTGTTCTGAACAATATCTGTTGATATCAAAGTCTTGTGGATACGTTTCAAACAGATTGCAACAAGATGTGTCTGGTTTAGAGGCACTGTTGTATATTTTCCCAAATGGAACCACAATACCGTCCAGCAGGTATTCATTTCTCATGTTAAGTGAAAATGTGTTATCCGGATCGACTTCGTTTTCACACATGTGGTATGAAAACTGAATGTTTGAGACTGGGACAGACACCTCTGTTTGCATGTCGGCCGGATTGGATGCACTGTAAAACTGCACGGTGTCTTTTACACTCTCAAAGACGCCGGCCGACAATACATCTGAGTTGAATATAGCATCTTGATTCAGTTCTGTGAGAAAAATGTTCATGGGGATTTCTGTGCTGTAAACGTTTTCTTCGACGGTCTGGGGGATAATGCGGACAATCTTTTCATCGTACTGTTCAGGGAACTGGTCCGACATCTTGTAAACACGCGCAACAATCCCGCATACACAATCGTGTACCGATGTTAGATCCATATCCCCTGAGACTGCACAAGCAATGTTGGGTCGTAGACTTTTCTTGTCAAGAACATTGTCGGGTAAGTTGTTGTATTGCGTGTGACACAAGTATAACATCTCTGAAAAGGACGGGTTGCTGATACTGCCAAACGCAATTTTTTTGGTGTATGTATCGTTGTGTACTGCACGAACATTTCTCTCGTAACCGGTGTCTGATTCGTACATGGACTGCATACCACCATGATGCACTTGGTTCAAATCTTCTTGCACAATCGAGTACTTGTCCACAATGTCTCCTACTGTGTACATACAGGGAAGACTTTGGTGATCCAGACTAACATGCAGGTTGCACCGAGAATATCCAGACACAACTGCAATATCTTCTCCACCAGGAAACACCATCTGTCCTGGCTTGCACGATTTTGAGGATGGCTCGCACATAGCAGGGTCAGGCAGAAAGCCACCCGTGGATTTCCACGCGTTGTTGCTGGTCAGGAACATCGTGGCAAGGTTTTCAATGTGCAGGTTATGCATGCCCAGTTTTTGCTGCACTAGTGTATCTGTGAAAAAAGAAGAAAATGTTTGGCGATTTGCGACTGTAGAAATGCTTGTGCTAGACAATGCCTCGAGATTGTGCTTCTTTGAACCACAGCTTATCCAGTCGGACTCTTCGGTGCCAAGGAGTTTGGAGGACATGAAGATATTCATTCTTAAATCGTTACCGTATTCGGTTTGCAGCTTGTCCAGAAATATGCCAGAAGTGATTTCGATGGACATGCCTGGTTTCCAGCCATCAGGGACATTCACCTGTCTGGCGTAACCAGCACCATTGATGGCGTCGACATAGTCAATGGCAGCGCCCAATTGCACAATATCAACTAAGAGTTTCGGTGGGGGGACCTCGATCTGAAACGAGGTGCCAGGAAGTAGATCAACGATGATATCCCTGATTGGGAATGTTTGTGTTTTGATGTGCTGTTGAAGATTCTTGAGTATCATGCTCTCGTCACAGTTGTGTCTTATGCATGCTTCGGATTCGCCAACAACAAATATTGTATACATCCACAAGTCGTTACTGTTTTGTGGCACTTTTGTTTTGGTAAACGGAATCCACGATAACTCGTTATCATACAGGTTTTTCTTGTCGGGATTCAGTGTTTTTTCCAGACAATCGGGCATCCATGCGTTGTTGTAGTAACATGAATCACAACAAGCTTCTCCGTTCAACAAGACAATGTTTCCATCGAGAACGTGGTTGTTTTCGTAGTTACGGACACCAGGATTGTCAGGATCCTCTTGATTCCTGCAAAAAGAATATGTACTCGTCAGACTACCCGGCAGTTTTTGGCCACACAGTATCCAATTCCAGTCTACAGAGGTGGGGTCGCCATCAAGTTTTTTGGAAGTAATGAAATTTACAAAATACACGTCGTTTCCGGAGTGAACTTGTGAGAAATCAATTGTTCTCATTTGCAAGCGAAGATTGGTTTTCAAGACGGTTCCGGAAGTCCACTTTGCAACATTGGAGATTTTCTCGTGGAAACCAGGAGGAGACGGTCCCATATACCCAGGTCTTTGAAATAACGAGATCCTGTTGTTGTTCCTATTACTGTTGTAATAATGTTTTATTTCTGTCGTGGAGTACACATTTGCACCGCCACAGTCGAGAGTGCTTCGATCATCGATCAGGGCACACATTCTGTGCTGGTCTTGCTGTATGGCAGGTGTGTGAATCCATGTTGGGTTTACTTTTGTTTGATAATAGAGCAACCCCAGCTTGTCATTGTACATATTGAAAGTGCCTGATAGTTCTGGGTCAGCACAGTTCAACTCGCTGGCAGAACCAGTCCTTGCCCTGTAGCCATTTGAACAAGGCACACAAGCATCAATATTTGAGATTGTGGCTTTGAACGTTCCAGCAGGGCATATTGTGCATTTTTTGTCATTGTTGTAGAAGAACCCCTTGTCGCACAAACACTCATGTACAGATGTACTACCAGAGTGCGACAATGAGTTTAGTGGACACAAATCGCAAACGCCTCCTGTGTCTAAATGATTACGGTCTCCTTTTTTATATGAATTGTTCGGACATAACTCACACCAATCCATTCCTGACAGCCATTGACCAGGCCCACACGATGGCAGAACAGTATGTCCGATGTCGTCAACGTCCCAAGCTAATGGTGGCAACGTGTTACCTCTATACGCTTGCTGTGTCTCAAATAACATTACGCTTGCTGCACTGCCGATTCTGAAATTTCTGATTTGTGGGTTGATCTTATAATATATGGAGTTAAGCTGGTCGGAGTGAAGAGAATAGGATAAGCGTGAGTAGACATCATGGATTGTGTTGTCTTGTAAGACAAGAGGCCAGGAATATTCTTGTTTGTATGATTTCGATGTTTCTGTGTACTTTGGCACTCTGTTGCACATGCAACATTTTTGACTGGCCAGAGCGCGGATGTTTTGCCATGCTTCTTGAAACACGGAATCATGTGGAGTATTCTTCGGCGCATTTGCGCAAAAGTCCCACCACTCCCAGCCATGCATCCACTGAGTTTTGTCCAACACGTGATCGCGAGAAATTAACAGCCAATCTTCAACCGTGCGCGGGCCACGCACGTCGATGTTATAATCAATCACGTTTTCAACAGAATCAGGTGAGCTCGACATAATTCTTCGGCGAGCACAGCTGAGATACCCGACTTGTTTTGTCCCTGTGTCCAATTTGAGGATATTTGTCACGTCGATTTCCCATTTCTGGTCATCAAAACACTTTTCGATCTTTTGTGGATTCAGAATGCTGTTTGTTTCGTCTAGCAAAGTATCTCTCGAAAAAAATGAAGGAATGGTTTCGGCCATGAGAGTATTGACGGTGGAAACGATGTTTTTTGATTGCAAGCTCATCTTATCTTCAAATGTATTTTTGAACTCCAAAGCCGTTTCAAGTGTGCTGTAGACTTCGTCTCCTCCAAATGTAATTCTCATGTTGAAAGTTGACTGATGAACTGGGTCTGATGCTAAAAGACGTCGGCGTCGAATGTCGGCATTTGCTGTGAGAATAGTTGAAATGTCGATTGTCACACTGTTGGGGTCCATGTCGGCTCCCTCCGCAAACTTGTTAGCAATCGCCAGCTGGTTTGCTATGATTTCACTCTCACTTGCTGCAATGTTGAGAGGCATAACAAGTTCCACCACAGGATCGTAAACGATGTTCACGTTCTTGTCGTATGAAAGCAACATTGTGGTAATGGTGTTCTGTGCCATGTCCATAATCGAACTGATCCTTTCATTTTCGAGCTGTGCCTTGCTCCAGGGGATGGTGGGAGCAATGAGGAACCCATTTCGATACCGTGAATTCAGATTGTTTTTGTTATGCATCAATTTGCTATGGTTGTATCCCAGCTCCTTCGCATATTGAGATCCGCCTAGCAGTTTTTGTGTCCACAAACCAGTGCGCATATGCACTGACTCCTTATCAGAGGCGCTGTTTCCCCGTGCAGTCAGCGGGACAATAGAGTTTTTACTAAAGTCAATCTTACGTTGTGTGATTTCACGCCTACTTATGCAGCCGAAATTTTGTCTGATCGTTTGGTACGGACACAGTGCCAGCAGTGCAGCCGAGGGAACCAGCTTTGCAACAGTGCCCAGCGCGGGATCTGTATTTTGTTGAACCGAGTATGCACTGCCACTATTCATAAGCGCTTGCACTTGCGCAAGCTTTCCCAAATTGATGATATGTATCGTAACAATATCTTCGACCGCCAGCGTGTAACTGCTTGCGAAATCCTTATCGAATACTGAATTTGATCCTTTGAACAACAAAGTCATAACATTCGACTCCTTGGTGGACACGTCTCGAACCATGGGCGGTGAGGTCTTGGAAAAGTTTAATGTCTTGAGTAACCCTGATTCGAATTCGTTTTCATTACCTGCCAACCCTAGGAAAATATCAATATTCATAATGTTCTCGATGCCTCCAACCACCGGAGTTTCTGTGCACATGGTGAGGATGCTTGTCGAAGTCAGCTTTGTCTTTGTCTGTAGTGTGGTCATTAAGATACTGTTGTCATTAACATTCGATACTATTATCATGAAATCGATAAAAAGAGACTCTGCTATCTTCAGATTGTCTTCGACGATCTTGTTCTTGTCCCACATCGTATTGGGGAGAGGGATCGTGAAAGTCACTGTTCCGCCGGGACCAATTGCACTTGATCCATACGATTTTGCAATACATATGGGTTCTCTCAATCCGCACCAAGAATTGTTTTGCATTGTTGTATCAATGAGCTCCTTGTTAGAGCCCGAATAGAAGCCCATACACGGGTACATTTTCGCGGTTTGGTCTGTCCGGAAAAAGCCCTTGGCAGCGACAATCGACGAAAGTGCAACTACGTTGATCGGATCATTAGAGTAGACAATACTTGGGACAATCACTGTAATCGTTGCAAATTTCAATGTGTTCTCTGAACAACAATCTTTGATTTCACGCAGCAACACAGAAACGTCTTGTATAAAAGAGCCGGCAGACGTTGTCGGACTAGTGGTTGGTGAAAAGTAGTTTTCGGTGATGTCTACTTCGACAATAGACTGTGAATGTGCTGCACTGATGCGGTTGCTCTTCATGCCCTTCACATGCAGCATGCCAACGAAGAAAACCAGTTTTTTCCCCATGGGAATCTGCGTCACAATCGCTCCCTTGGTCTGAATGTCTTCAATGGCCAGTAACAACATCACATCCTTGTATCCTCTAGTGTTTGTGGGATCGACTTCTGCTTTAGAGCGAGGCATGTTTTTGAATGTTCCCGAAATAAAGTCGACATTGCTACTGAAAATGTCGATAGAGTTTTGACTTGGTGGTGAATTCGGAGCCACACACGCTGATTGCGCAGCAATCTGCTGCGTAAAGGTGGATCCGTCTACGAAAGTTCCAAAGTCCACTATAGTTGTGTACCTGTTCTCGAAACGCTTCAAACAGCAGACGGTGTTTTCTTGATCCTGCACAACACTGCCAGTTCCTAGAGGTAGGCACGGGAATTCTTCTGAATTGAATGTGGCCGATTCCAATGGACTAACTGGAGGAACCACACTGGGAATATACACAATGTTTGTTACATTGTCATCGCGAGTGCTATATCTCATGCGGATATTGAGCATTTCTTGTGCAGCATCATATGTCACCGAGAGCACACTGGAGGACGATGCCGACACTGCTAACGGTGAGGAAGAGCCACCTGATGTCAAGATCTCGATCGAAACATCTGGCTTAATCACACAAATGCCTTCATCCAAGCAGTTTTCGTCGGTTGTGCATGATCTGTAGTTGTCATTACTGCATTTTCTCATCCGGTGTACAATATATTCCGTGTCTGTCAGAGGAGCGTTGAGCGACGCCAACCTATTTTTAAACGTGTTATACTGGTTAAAGATTGGTGCGTTTGAAATCAATGACATATCAAGATACATGGTCGCAACTCTGATCACAATGGACCAGATTTTGCGACCCACAAAATCTGGCGTGTCCTGAACTAAGGTATCTTCGTCGATGACATAGTATTTCAAGCCCTCTTCCACAAGTCCAATGGTCACAAATGGATATCCGGATCCTGTGCGAATGTAATTGTCGTCGATCAGCATTTGTATAATACTTCTGCGTAGAGAAATCATATTTGCACGATCTTGCGGATCTCCACCGACCTTTCCTGTAATTTTGACTATAATTTCCACGCCACTCTCGTAACACAGTTCTCCATGCAGTTTGCCCACAAAATAATCAGGATTGCATTCGCAACTATATCCTATTTTATCCACTGGTTCGATGCAAAACGCATTGGTATCGCAATTCGATTTTCCTGTGACGCATTCGTCGATGGGTGACTGGGTGCATGAGTCTTTGAATTCAAAAAAATTATCGGCAGGGAATAGGTTGCAAGTGACTATTGCATAAAAAAAATCCTTTTCTACCGCCGTCACTGTAATTGGTTGATACATACCCCCTACAACGCCCAGATTGATTTCCATGCATTGTTCTGCCACTTCCGGTGATCGGAGGACAAGTTCGCGTCCACCAGCCACGTTGATATTGGTCTGCCATTCTACTTGCTTTCCGATAACATTTTGTATCGATCTACGGGCATTAATACACATGTATGGTGCTTGAATAATGCATAGCTTACATTTCAGGTCATTGGTACCCTCACATTCTTCACCAAGTTCCAATACCCCGTTTCCGCAGACACCTTGCGCTGAAACTGCGTTATTGTGAAAAAATATTGACAATAATATTGCAAAATATACAAATCGATGTCGCAGATTCATTCAATTGAGACACACACATGGCTTACATATATATATATAAATCAAAACCAAACGCTGTTCAAAGTTGTATTTTTCGTTTTGAGCTTTTTTGTAGTTATATGCTTTAAAACGGCGACATATGGCCATATTTTAAATGCAGCATAACATATTCGTGAGTCATGTGGCATTCACGTTTGATATACAAAGTGCTAATTATGTATATAAATACATGTACTACAGTTGGAGATGAATTCTGAGCTATGTATTCAAGTGCATGAGAGGGACACCTAATACTAAGTAGATGATGTTGCGAGATTTTTTTTTGTGTACAGTGTCGAATCGGGACCAGACTATTTTTTGTAAAGAAACTTGACTAGAATATAATGTTTGCGGGTGTACCATGCCAATCTTGCCAACATGGATATGTTCTCGAAAGAAGATGTAGTTGCAGAACATGTCCAAAATATACAGAACAATATGGACGAATATGAACAAAGGTCGAAAAAAAAGGCCACCCGGAACAAAAAATATATTCAAAACCTGCATTCAAAGTACATGCTCCACGCGAAACTCATCGAGGACATTGACAACACGTACAGTGAGATCCGATTTATTTTCCAGAAGAATCACCACAGTTGACATTGTGTAATAAAATTTAGAGGTTGCGAGATATCGACAAAATACACAGTCTTCATGCGAAACTCATCGAGGACGTCGACAAGACGCAATCCATTTTCCAGAAAATCCACTACAGTCATGTTCTTGTAATAAAAATCACCAAACATATCTTGCTAGATACAAGACAGAGTTCATCAACGTGAAAAGGCGTGAAGGAGGCAGTGGTGTTATCATCGATGCGTTGTATATAAACAGTAATTTTTTGAGTGTATCATGAAGTGTCTTGTCGTTCTCGCTGTGTTTTTTTCCAGTGTATCAAATGTTATTGCGATAGACACATGCACCGAGACCAGTCTTGACCCGTGCACATGTCCCAGCGGGTCTGAGCGAATCAAAACAAGTAATAGTGTTTTTGTGTGTGAACTATGCGAAGCTGGGAAGTTCCAGGAGGAAATTGGCAGCGGACCATGTTCTTTGTGCACCGGAAAAACAAAATCAAACACTGGAGATATAAAGTGTACAGACTGTGCCGACTCCTTCATAACGTCGAGATACAATCATAAAAGATGCCTTCCCTGTCCATGGACAATAAATCATGTTAATTTAATCAACGTGCAGCATTTTCAAGGTGTAAGTACAAACAGTCCATACAATAACTCAGTTTTCTACATAGATAGACACAAATGTACCACATCGTCGCAACCCATGAATGGAATATACGATTTTTTGTCACTGAGAAAACAATGTTCCATTGGACAATCATCGGACAAGATACAATACGATTCGAAAGATACAGTATGTATCAATTGCCCGTTTGGGAAATTCAATAGCGAGACCAGCCAAGAGAGTGTGTGTGTCAATATTACGGAATGCACTCGTGGTAGCACTGATGTCTCTCTGTCCTTTTTAGTTAGAGAAGCGCGACATGAAGATACAAACTGTAGTAATGATATTGACGCTCGGGAAATCAGTGCTGGTAATTATCCGATATTATCAGACAATGCATTTTTCCGGTTCAACCAGCAC
>Ga0105055_10010969_pt1 | contig 11243 bp, 13 predicted proteins | sample BON03_FD_78090 | JGI IMG/M metagenome (GOLD analysis project Ga0105055, IMG submission 78090) | Freshwater microbial communities from Lake Bonney liftoff mats and glacier meltwater in Antarctica - BON-03 | ecosystem: Environmental > Aquatic > Freshwater > Ice > Glacier meltwater | place: Lake... | reverse complement strand
GGGGGGGGGGGGGGGGGGGGGGGGTCGGGGTCTGTACTTGGCTGCGCGCGCGCCGCCGGGGCCTGGCGCGCGAAAAAAAAAGAAACGGACCTACTGTTTTGGGCCAATTCGGACGGATATTCGATACCAATCATGACTCAGGAATCCAAGCGCAAGGGTGTCGAAGACAAGGCGTACGACTCCATCAACGACGAGGACCTCGAAATCGAGGACGCCGCGGCGCGGCCTGCGAAGGTATGTGTTCGCAGCACGCGGGCATGTCGCGTGCGGCCCGCGTGCGGAGAGGCTGACTCTATGTCGACATGCGCAGAAAGCAAAGACCGTCAAAAAGGTCGTGCCCTTGACTGCCGCTGAGGTCGAGGACAAGTGCAAAAAGATCGACGAGTCCCAGGGCAAGATGGAGCACAAGCGCATCGTGCTGGAGGCTCGCATGGCCAGCCTCAAGGCCCAGAAGCTGCGCGCCGACGCCGACCTGTACAAGTACAGAGTGTTGTCGGCTTGAGCGGGCGCGCGCGGAGGTACTGCAAGCGGGTCTGGGCGCAGTGAGTCGTTTAATAAAGACACATAGACTTGACTCGCGTCGCGCTGGCTCTGTGGCGTAGTAGCGCGCACAGCGCGCGCCGGCAGTATAAAAGCAGCGCGCCGCGCGTTTCGCGCGATGCGCATGCGCGCCAGTATGGGCGGCGCGTGTGTGGCTGCGCTGTTTGCGCAGCGCAGGATTGCGGCGGCGAACGCGGCGATGCGCGCGATGCTCGACGGCGCGTGCGAGATCTCGCCGGAGCTCGCCGCGCTGTTCCCGCAGATCCGGCGCGAGTACCGGCAGCTCGAGGAGCTGCTGGCGGTGCTGCTCGTGGCCGGCGCGTGGCCCCCCGTGTATCGCAGCGAGCGCCCGTACGAGGACCGGGTGGTGGGGCGCATCCTGAGCAGGTCGCACCACGGCGCCGAGGACAGCCACATCCTGGTGCGCGCGCAGGTGTGCGCGCCGCTGCTGTCGGTGTGCCACCTGCTGTGGGCCGTGGAGCACCTCGGGACGTGGTGCGACAACGTCAAGAGCGCGGTGGTGCTGCAGGAGCTCGACAACATGTCGCAGCTCGTGCTCTGCGAGATGCACCCCGCGCTCGCGAGCCTGTACCAGACGACGCTGGTGTTTGCGCGCATGACCATGCTCGAGTACCAGGTCGGCGCCGCGGCGTGCTTCGCCATCTGCGTCGAGAACATGAGCGACGACGAGCTGCGCACGCACCGGCACCGCGCGGGCGGGCAGCGCGTCGTGCGCCTGCAGCGCACGTACCTGAGCTTCCGCCCGCGCACCTCGGAGCGCTTCGACGTCACCGTGCTCCACAAGCAGCGCGCGCGCATGCGGCTCTTTGCGCCCGCCGCCGACTTCGTGTGGTTCCAGACCTTCATGCCCTGGCTCTGGCAGCTTGGCGCGGAGGCCGCCAAGACCTCGCTCTTGGGGCGGCGCGCCGTGAACCTCGACAAATGGCTCGGCCGCCACGCAGCCTTCTCCGCCGAGGTGCAGGCCAAGATCGCGCGCTGCGCGCGCGTGCCGTAGCGCGCGCGCGCGTATATATGTGCGCGCCGAGACCCCCGCTCCGGAACATGAAGGCGGTAGTGCGGCAGGGCGTCCTCGCGGCTACGGTGGGCGCCGCGCTGTACCAATCGGCGCAGGCCGGCGACGGCGAGTCCGCCGCGAGGCACTCGCAGGCGCGGGCACGGCAGCCCGCTCCGGCAGACGCCCGCCGCGCGAACAACGCCGCGGACGGGCGGCGCCCGCCACCCGACGACACGTGCGCGAGCAAGCACGGCCGCGGCGGCAGCAGGCAGTCCAGCTGGAAGCGCGTGCGCAGCGACATGTTGGAGCAGGGCGCGCAGCCCAGCGACCTCCAAGTGCTGCAGCTGCTGTTTAGTAACCTGCAGCGCAGCACGCTGGCCAGCAGCCGCGACATGCTGGATGTGTCGAGCGCGATGGCGTGGATGCAGAAGAACGAGGGCATGTCGGAAATCCACGATGTGGAGAACCGGCGCATCTGGAGAAACGCGATCCTGGGCGGCGAGCCGCATGCCGTCATGGCAGAGTCCATCCACCGGTGGGACGGCGTATGGGCGGAATGCAAGGCGGGGGGCAGCGTCGCGTCCGAGCAGGGGTTCAAGGCGATCGCGGCGGCGCTGAACGACGACCCGTGGGCGGAGCAGACTGTGCGCCAGAACCGCGCGGGGCTGCGCGACGAAATTATCGAGCAGATCCTAGCGCATCGGCGCCGGGCCAAGAGCGGGGCGGGCAGTAAGATGCCCCGCGCTGTCGAGGCCCTCCCCTGGGTCAAGCAGCTCAAGTGGGAGGTGCTGGCGGAACGAGACGAAATCGACGTCGAGGTGGACTTCATGCTCGATAAGAAAAAACCGTTCTGGTGGTTCCGGAAACTGGTCCGGAAATTTGCTGTCATAGAGGTGGACTCGTCGGACGATGCGCTGAGCGATCTGCAGGCCACGTTCGAATTGGTGCAAGACAACGATATTCCAGAGACACACAGCCATACAGCACCGGCCGGCGAGGCGCGCAGGCGGGTCGCCGCGTTCCTGTGCGACGCGCTGGTGCGCAGCCCGCAGCTGCTGGACATACTCGAGCACGAGTCCTGGGCCATGAGTATCTTTGACGAGCGCCTGCAGATCTTTGACGAGCGCCTGCAGGACCTCTCGCAGCGCTCGCCGTGGGCGCAATTCGCCGTGGAAAACACTCTGCACGTGCGGATGCACGTGCTGAACCGCCAGCTCGGGCTCGTGCGCGTGGAGGAGCTCAACCGCGGCGAAAGGCCCGCGGCGCGGCGCGCGCCCGAGGAGGTCAAGATCCCAGCGCTGTGGTTCGAGGTGTGGCCGCACGCGGGCTTCCTGCCCGGCGGCGCCATGGCGGCCGCCGTGATTTACGCCATGGTGTGCTTTGCCGTAAAGCGCCGCGCGCGCGGTGCGCGCGCGGCGCCCGAGGACCTGGAGGATTGCCTGTGCTGCCCGATCTCACTGATGCGCATGGTGCACCCGGTCACAGACACGGACGGCTACACCTGGGAGCGCAGTTGCATCGAGGCGCATCTGGCGACCGATGCCACGTCGCCCATCACCCGCAACCCCATAAACGCGCACCAACTTGTGCCGAACAGGGTGCTGGCCGACATTATCAGGCTGCAAGGCCCGTAGGCGCGCGCGCGCGATGCCGCCGGCGCGCGCGCGCGAGGCGTGGTTCCGCGCGTCGCCCCCAGGCGTGTATAAACGCGCGGCGCGGCGCGCGCGCGCACCGCGATGCAGGCGCCGCACGACGGCGGTTGGGTCGCCCCGAGCGCGACCGAGCAGCAGGTCGACAACAAGACGCGCTCGTGCAGCGTCTTTGTCTCGAAGACGGCGTCCATCGCTTTCCTCGAGCTGCAGGGCGTCAACGGGCGCAAGTTCCACATGAACGAGAACATCATGCGCAGCATCATGCTCTCGGACTACGCGACCAAGTCGCAGCAGATGGTCCAGGAGACCAACTCGCTGCTCCGCCGCGTTCACCTCCACCGGGTGGTCGTCGAGGCGGGGTCCTGCAACATGTTCCCGTTCGCGATGGGCATACACATCGCCGGGATCCCTGGGAGCGAGTTCACGCTGCACGGCGAGCGCTTCACCTACATCATGCCCGCGCGGCACGTCATGCAGACTCCGAAATGCGTCTTCGAGTCGTTTGGCGACGAGAAGCTCATGTCCGACTGGGAGGAGGACTTTTCCAAGTGGGACACCACGAATCTAGGTGCGTGGGCTTGCGCGTGCCCGCGTGCGCGCGGCGCCTTGCGCGGCCCTGACTCGGCACACGTGTTTCGCAGAGACGCTGTGCGCCATGGTCGTGCCCGAGAGCGACATTGTCATGGTGCATCTGCAGCACCCGGTCGTGCAGCTCCTCGACAAGAAGAGCGAGGACTTCGGGACGCAGCCGCCCACGGCCCAGCCCACGTCGACCCCCAACTGGCGCCAGATACACCGCAGCGTGTTCCACAAGGCGTGCGCGTGGCTGCGCGAGAACATCCTGGCAAAGTCGAGCAAGACGTTTGACCTCTCGCAGATGACCATCAACTTTGGCAAGACCGACAAGACCAACTTCAACGAAATGCCCGCGTCGTGCTTCACGGACCTCAACTTCACCGGCGAGGAGGACATCGACGAGCTCAACAGCAAGAAGAATCGGTACGCCAACATAGTGATGCAGCGGCCCTACACGCTGGACCTCAAGATCATGCTCACGTACCGCTTTGCGTCGCACTGAGCGCCCGCCGGGCGCCGCCCATCCCGCGTGGGGCTGGCGCCGCTCTGCGGGTATATAAACAGTTTGCAGGGATCCTCCGCGCGAGACAGAGCCCGCATGATAGGGGCGCGGAGTCTGCTGCGCGCGGCGCTGGTCCTGTGGCTGGCGGGGTCCTGCGGCACCGCGACAGTCGAGTCGGTGCAGAGCCGGTCGTGCGAGTGGCAGTACGGCGTCAACAGCAGCAACACGCAGTGCGCCTCGCAGCGGGACCGCATCGCGTGCTACCCCGAGACCAACTGCGCGGGCGGCGTCTTTTACGGGCTGTTCCTGCAGGACTGGCTCGCGCGCTGCCCGACCGCGCCGGTCGCAGACTACAACCGCGACTGCGGGCGGCACCTCCGCAGCCCGCAGAGCGCGCGCGCGGTGGCGCTGGTGGTGGCGGTCGTCGTGCTGTCCGCGGGGCTCGTGGTGGCCGCGGGGGTCGCGCTGGCGCTGTGCGTGTGCCGGTCCGCGCCGGACGAGACGCAGCACGGCGCGCGCGCCTGGCGGTGCTGCCCGCAGGCGGCAGCCCCGCCCCTGGCGCCGCCGCCCCTGCCGCCGCCGCCCGCGAACAGCATGTGGTGCGCGCCGCGCGGCGCGGACGGACAGATGCTGCCCACCTACGCTGCGCCGGTCCCGTACGGCGGCCCGGGCGGCGAAATGGCGTGGCCGGTCGTGCAGGCCACGGGGCCGTGGTACAGCGGGCGGGGAGGGCAGTGGGGCCCGTGCGGGCAGGGCGCGCGCGGCGGCGGGTACAGCGGCGACGGCGACCGGGTGTGGCGGTCCGCGGTGTAGAGCAGGTGCAACAAAAAAAAAAGACGCCAACAGTAGCCCCCGGGCCCCGGAGCGCCGGACCCACCGCGCGAGGCGATGGAGCAGAGAACACAGGCAGAGAGCGCCGGCGCCGATGCGGGCGCGCGGCTGCCGCCGCGCAAGCGCAGCCGCGCAGGCGACGACGCGTGCGGCGCCAGCGGCGACGACGGGCAGTTCGACGCTGCGCATCTCGACTGCCCCGACGGCGGCACGGCAGAGAGCGAGGACGTGGGCGAGAGCGACACGTCCGGCCTGCAGGGCGAATACTCGGACAGCATCGACAGCGACTGGCGCCAGGACCAGTCGAGCCAGGAGTGCGACGAGGACGACGACGACGACGACGACGACGACGACGAGGACGACGAGGACGACGACGAGGACGACGACGACGACGAGGAGGAGGAGGCGGGCGAGGAGCAGGACGACGGGGAGGACGACGAGGACGACAGTGAGGAGGAGACCGCAGACAGCGACGAGCACGACGCGACGCACGGCGACACCACCGAGTCAGACGGCGCCGACGACTGCGGGGTGCGCCGGCGGGTCGTGCCCCGCGGGCCGCAGCGCAAGTAGGCGCGCGCAAGTGGTTTTTCGTGTGTTGATTGAACCCTCACTTTTAAAACTGCGCCGTGTGCGGCGAGACCGGCGCAGACGACTGCGGGGTGCGCCGGCGGGTCGTGCCCCGCGGGCCGCAGCGCAAGTAGGCGCGCGCAAGTGGTTTTTCGTGTGTTTATTGGACCCTCACTTTTAAAACTGCGCCGTGTGCGGCGAGACCGGCGCAGACCCCTCGGCGTAGGCCGGCGTCTGCGGCGACGGAGGCCCGCTGTCCACCGTCGCGTCCGACTCCGCCGGGCATTGCTCCAGGCGCGCCTGCGCCTGGCTGGCCTTTTTGGCGGCGTTGGTGGCCAGACGCTTCGCGGTCGCGGCGGCCTTCCGCTGGGCCTTGCTGGCCTTCTTCGGCGGCTTGCCGCCCTCGCGCACGACAGCGTGCAGTTTGCCGCGCGCCATTCTTCTCGCGTGATGCGCCGGCTGCCGCAGCGTTGGGTCCTTGCGACCCCACCCGACGTGCCCCGCACTCCAGAGCCCCGGGTTCGCTGCGCCTCCGCCTATGCGGTCGGGCGCGGCTTGCCGCTGGCTCCGGAAGTGTCCAGGCCCGTGGTCTTGTTGACGTACTTGCTGTAGGTGTCCTTGGTGATGGACCCTTCTTCGTACAGCTTCGTGGTCAGCGCCATGTCGCTGCTCACGTGCGGCTGTATGCTGCACTCCACGATCGGGCGCACCCAGAGTTGCAGGACGTTGATGCTCTCGGTGCCGAGGAGGATCTTGGAGCGCCCCTGCTGGCGCTGGCGCTTGCGCTTGCGCGCGTGCGGCGGTCGCAGGCTCTGCATCTCGGCCTCGAACTTGCGGACCTTTTCCGCCAGCGCGCCGTCGAGCGTCGCCGACGCAAACAGGCCCAGCATGTGCTCGAGCTCCGTGAGGAGCACGGCGATCTCATCGGTCGAGTCGGCGGGCGGCGGCGCGGGCGCGGGCGCGAAGCCCGCGCCGGGCGTTCTGGGGCGCGCCGGCAGGGCTTGCTGCGCCGTCTGGGCGGTGGTGGCCTGCAGCGCCAGCGCCATGTACACGCTGCGCTCAAAGGTCTGCGCGTACAGGGCCATGTTCAGCTGCGGGACTTCGTGCTGGCAGTCGCTCACGACGCAGTCGTCGGGGAGCACGCACGGCATGCCGTGGCTTGCCGCCATGAGCGCGTGGATCTGGCGCTGCTTCACAAACTGCGCGTCGCCGATCGCCGCGGCGTCGTCGCCGTGGCTGTTGGTGTCGCGGGGCAGCTGCCGCATGGTCTGCTCGAGCACCGACGTCATGTCGACGCGCGGGCCGGCGCGCGGCACAGGCGGCTCGCGCGTGCGGGTCTCGACGAAGCGGTAGTTCTTGAGGTTCTCCTCGTTGCAGCGCTTCGTGTACGCGCGCGCCGACAGCAGCTGCCGGTACGGCTCGAGGGCGGAGCACAGCGCCCCGAGCTGGCACAGATCCACGGTGTGCGACTGCAGGCAGTACACGTAGATGCGGGGGTACGCGGCCGTCTCGCTCCCATTGTCCTTGTAGTACACGCGGGGGCATGTGAAGAGGCTGCCGATCTCCGTCTCGTACTCCCAATCGATCTGCGAGAGCGGCACGACCACGGGGACGACAGCCGCTTTCTTGTCGACCTGGATTTTCACGAGCTTGACGGGCACAAAGCCGAAGCACGATATGTACATGACGCTGTCGGTCGCGAGCTTCTGGAACCACTGCGTGTCGAGCGTCGCGGCCTGCGCCCCCGAAAACTCCACGACAGAGGTCTGGATCTTTTTCCGGATGCGCCCGAGCGCGGACTGCACCACCGCCTCGCTGCAGACCATGGTCTTCATGAGCGTTTCGTTGTCGGCATTCTGTGCGTTGCACGCAGTGTCAGGCGCGCGGTGGTGCGGCAAGCCTCGGTCACAGCAATGATGGCGTGGGAGGGAGTGCGGGCGCGACGGGGCACCTCGAGCGACGAGGACTCCTCGCTCGAGCTCTTGGGCCCGCCACTAAAATCGTACACGTTTCTGGTCATCAGGTTGTCCGCGGATATGCGCACGATGCTCCTGGACAACCCAAAGTCCATGCCGAGCACAGGCATCGCCGCGCGACGCGATGCGCGCGCGGCGCGCGCTGTCGTTATATACCTGCATACGCGCTACAGCGCACCAAACCGCTGCAGGCGCGCGGGTATGCAGTCTGTGCGGGCACACATGCTCTGCGCGGGTGCTGCAGCCGCACGGCGCGCCCGCGAGTTTCCCAAAATAAACGACGCTGCGTCCCCAGAACGAGGAGCCAGAGACGCCGGAAAAACGACAGCGCAGACACAGAGTATACGCGACTGTGGCCATTGTTTATTAGCACTGCAACGGGGCCCAGCTCAGCTCAGCGCCGGCAGGCCGACCTCGTCGCGCGAGAAGCGGCGGGCGACAAAGTCCTGCGGATACTCTGCAAAAATCTCGGCCATCATCGGGATCTCGCGCGTGCTGACGAGCACAATGGCGCTGTCGTGCCCGTGGTCCGGCATGGAAAACGGGAGGGTGCGGAACACGGCGTTGGTGCGACACGGCTCGCCGCCCTCGTCGGTGTCGCCCGCGTAGCACGTGTTGGCCCAGCCAGCCTCAAACTCGTCGCTGGTGTCCCACAGGATAAAGGTCCCGTTGTCGTTGTATCGGAACCCGCGCTCAAGGCGCGCGCCCTTGCGCCCGAGCAGCGCGAGGATCTGGAACGCGGGGCAGTCGCGCCCGAGCAGCACGTCGACAAAGAGGCCCTGCCCGGCCGTCTCGCCGGGCACGGTCGACTTCATCGCCACCACGCCCCCGCGATGCCACATGGGGCTCTCCTGCATGGTGCGCAGCGCGTGCGCCCACGACGGCGAGCGCTGCAGGCGCTGCTCGAGCACGCCGAGCAGCATGCAGATCTGCCCGTCGACGTCGTCCTCGTCGGGTCCCGCGCACTCGCAGACATACGGCCCCGTCGGCACGCACTTGCGCCGCGCTCGCGCCGGCGCCGCGAGCATCGCTGCGACTGCTCGGACGGGCCGGAAGGGCGGGGCTGCGGTTGTTGGCGTTTTGGGGTCGCAAGAATGGCGGGAATCGCGCAGTTGCGCGCGTCCCGTGCGCAGTGGTATATAAACGGAATGGGGGGGGCGGGGGCGCGTGCGCCTGTGCTGCGCTATGGAACACCCAGTGTGCCCGCCCCGCGAGCCTGGCGGGCGATTTTACCGGCCCCCCCTGGCGCGCATGGCGGAACGGCGGCGGCGGCTGGACGAGCTGCTGCGCGCCTCGGAGCGGCAGGACGGCGTGGCGGCGCGCGCGCGCGCGCTGTCGAGCGCGCGCGCCTGGGGGCTGTGCGCCTGCGCGCCGGCCGGCGCGCGCGCAAAGTGGTGCGACCTCGGCGCGGCCCTACCGCTGCTTGTGCTGGGACACGCGGCGCTGGCGGCGTTTGCGCTGTGCGCGCGATCCGGGGCGCGCGGCGTGCTCGCCTAGCCCCTCGGCCACATGTTTTTTTTTTATTACACCCGCCCCGTTGCGACAATTTCTGCCGGCCGGTCACGCGCGCATGTGCGCGATCATGTCGAGGTAGTCTGCGACCGTGACGACGGTGCTGTGTATGAAGCGCTGCGCCACCGCGTGGCGGCTGCACACGCACACGGTGACCATGCACATGTTGTGCGCGTCGAGCAGCAGGTAGCGCTGCGCGACGACGCTGTTGCGGCACATGCAGCAGCGCTTCAGCGCGGCGCCCTCGGCGAGCGCGACGCTCTCGGTGCGCCCCGCGCCGCGCGCGAGCATGAGCTCGGCCGAGGCGCACGGCCACGTGGCGGGGGCCTCGGGATGCTCCTGCGTGATGAACTGCATCGGGAGCGTCGCGCGCAGCAGCGCGCCGAAAAAGGACGAGACCGAGAGGCGCCCCCACGGCACGACCGGCTCGCGCGGCACGTCGGCGCCGCGCGCAAACTCCTGGTAGCAGCCGTTCCACACCACGACGGCGCACTCGGGCACGCTGAGCACGAGCGGCGTGCCCATGATGACGACCACGCGCCCGACCATGTTGATCTCGACCGCGGAGCCCGCGATCTCGCACTTGTTGCACGTGTACGTGCGCTGGCGGATGTCGTAGCGGAACGTGGGGAAGAGGTTGAACTGGCAGCAGAAGAGGCACACGAGCAGCGAGCTGATCGTCTTGGTCTTGAGGCTGTTGACGGGGCTGAGGCGCGCGATCGCGCGCAGCTGCGCGCGCACGACGCCGCCGGTGAGCTCGTGCACGCGCACGGCCTGGAAGGTGCTCCACAGCACCTGCATGTGCGCGCTGTGGATGCCGCGGCGCCGGCAGCTCGTCTCGAAGACGGCAAACTCCTCGGTGAAGGGCAGCGTGGCGACGTGGTGCATGCACTCGCGCAGCAGCAGCTCGTGCTGCTGCTTGTGCGGCGCGCGGTGCGGCGGCGGCGGCGCGCGCACGTCGAGGCTGCGCAGCGGCGCCATGACCGTCTTGCCCGAGCGCGCGTTGCGGTCGAACATGATCTTGCAGCGGTCGCTGATGCGCGCAAAGACCGCCGCGAGCACGCCCGCGTCCCACGGGTCCGCGCGCGGCGCGAGCGCCGCGAACTCGGTGTTGAGGTCGACGCGCAGCTGCTGCCCGATGTTGAAGGCGTTGGTGCGCAGCGCCGCGACGTCGACGAGGCGCATGTAGCGCGTCGCCGGCATCGGCGTCACGCTCGCCATGAAGTAGAACACGTACTCGAGGATGCAGATGCGCAGCACCGCGCAGTGCGCGGAGAAGAAGGCGACGCGCTCGCGGTGGCTCCCGAGCAGCAGCGCGCGGAACGCGCGGAAGATGCTCACGCGCGCGTCGAAGGCGACGTCCTTGATCGCGACGCACGGGTACAGCGAGAGCAGCGACGGCAGGCACGACTTGAGCAGCCCCGTGAGGCTCTGCGCGTGCGACGCCGGCCACGCCACGTCCTTGTGGAAGCGCTTCGGCGCCGGGAAGATCACGACGCTCGAGCGCAGGAAGGAGACGAAGCTGTCCTCGTACTGCGTGTTCGGGGACATGGCGCACACGAGGAAGAGGTGGATGTCGGGCGCCATCGCGATGCCCATGTACGGGCGCGCGCGCGCGCCCGCGAGCAGCGCGGCGCTGTGCCCGTACTCGCCGAGGCACGCCGCGACGGGCACGAGGTCCTGCATCGTCTGGCGCGCCTCGGCGTCGCCCTGGCGCACGAGGCGCTGCAGCGCGGCGACGGCGCGCAGGATCGACTCCTGCGTGCTCTCGATGCGGGGGGGGGCGAGCCCCTTGTAGGTGGCGGGGGCCGTCTCGTCCAGGCTGTACTGGCTGGCGAAACTGGAGTGGCTCCCGAGCACGAATGTCGCGGCCCGGGGCGTCCTGTGCGCGGGGCGGCGGCTCTGCGTGCGCGAGCCGCGCCCGTGCGTGTAGGACCGCATCAGGCGCGCGCTCATCCTCACGAACAAGGGGCTGCTTGAAAATCCACCCCCACCTGCTGCATAAAGTGCACGCTGTTCTTGACGTACACGCGGTAGAAGTTGCGCTGGTGGCGCATCACGGGCATCGG
>Ga0105055_10010967_pt1 | contig 11247 bp, 10 predicted proteins | sample BON03_FD_78090 | JGI IMG/M metagenome (GOLD analysis project Ga0105055, IMG submission 78090) | Freshwater microbial communities from Lake Bonney liftoff mats and glacier meltwater in Antarctica - BON-03 | ecosystem: Environmental > Aquatic > Freshwater > Ice > Glacier meltwater | place: Lake... | reverse complement strand
GCGCGTCCCCCTGGGTGGCCCTCCCCCGCGGGCCCAAAGCTTTCCACCGCCCCCGGGCGGTGTGTGGGGGGGGGGCGGGGGGGGGGGGGGGGGGGGGGCGGCGGATTTTTCAATTCTTCCTGGTACTGTTTTGCGAGGTCCTTCCAGTGCTCCATTGCCGCACCAGTGGTTGCGATGTCCTTGTCGGCACGCTCTTTTGACTTCTTCAGAGCTTTGTCGCGCCCACGAAATTCCTCTAGATCTAGTCTGTGTGCTTCTTTTTCGTTGGCGAGGCGGTACTCGAGATCATTCGCTTTTGTCTGTGTCGTATCTAGCAGATCATGCCAGTGCTTGCACGGGTGACCATCGCAGATGGCATCCTCCACTCCACGAACCTGCACCAAGATGTGTTAGGCAAGCCTACACACAAACACACACGCATGCACACACGCACGCATATGCACATGCAATCGTGGACCGTAAATACATACATACACACATACGTACATACATACATACATGCATGTATACATACCTGCACATACATGCATACAAACATACATAAAAACAAACATGCATATAGACAAACTACATACATACATATATACTACATACAAAAATGCAAACTGCATACAAAAATGCATACTGCATACATGCATACATATTTTCTACATTTACGCATAAATGTATTCATACATGTAACCCGATGCAACCTCATGCAACCCGATACAACCCGATAGATACATGTTCTGACCTGCATGTGCATATATGCGTACAGACACATGTATACGCATACAGACACATATACTTATGTACATAAACAGATCAATGTGGACAATATATGAATGCGCGCACAGAACTTTTCACGCACATCTCATAATCATATACACATATGCACACCTTTTCGCCCAGCTTATTGAAGTTATTCATGAGAAGGTGGGAATGGTAAATATCCTTGTACATGCTCTTCATCTCCGAGTCCACACGCTCAGGGAGGACCCAGTGTTTCCTGTTATATTTTGTTCTCTAGTTATTACTTCCACTTGCTCTTTTTTTTGGCTTTGTAATTCTCTCTGGTTGCAATCCATATTCGCCATACCAACTAAAGAACGTCTGCTACTGGAGAGCTCTCTACCACACTATCTACTGCTGCGGCTCAAATACATCATGATCCTTCTAAGCCCAACAAGAATACAATTATGCAACCATGTTTGTTTATGTGACAAACCTGCGCTCGGCCTCTACGGCCACAAACTTCTCGAGCTCCTCTTGCTTCTCAATCGCCGCCTGCAGGACGCGCGTCATTTTCTCCCTGGCATCATAAAAGGCTGTCTTGACAGCACTGTCTTCGGTCTCTTGCTGCTTGAACAAATCGTTCATCACATGCTGCTCTCCCGCGATGTACGACGACTCGTCGAGTTTGACTTCGTCGTAGTCCTTCGGCACCACGCCCTCTGCCCGCTGAAAGCTGCCGCGGAAAAGCTGTGAAGCTACCTTGGTCGGTGCGAGTGCCACGATCACGCCAGCGCCCGTGCTGTGCACATGCTCCGCCACGCCGATACACATTGCCACTGCCAGGAATCCAGACAACGCAGACCAACGTCTCCTGCTGCTGGCGAACTGCTCGCCGCCCAGGTTCGCCAGGTCAGTAGCGTGCGCGTCCATGGCAGAATGTGCTGCGATAGCGAGGGCTTCTTCAAAAGTGCTCAAACACCTCGCATCCACAAGCCTGTGACATCAAGCTCCACACACGCTCAAAATAGGCGATCGCCGCGCACCAACAGTCCGCAAATTTTACTATTGTTGATTTTTATCAACCCTGATTTTTCTTCCTAATCATTTGGTTGACTTTTCCCGTAAATTTAATCTGGGACTCCAATTGAAAGAAACCCCCCCGGGCGGGGGGGCTATTTGCTCGTCAGTTCGGTTGGTTGATTTTAGTAACCAACCGGTCGGTCAGTCACGGTCGATATCGATGGTCGGTTCGATTGCACCTACGGGAGAACACGGTCGATATCGACGGTCGGTCGATTACACTTTCTCAGCGGTGTGCGTTCCCTTCAGGAGTTATGGGAAGGGAACGGGAATAGTCATTCCCATAACTCAGACACAGTTATGGGAACGGGAAGGGAACCGGGAATCTTCCTATGAGAAAATTGTTGCCGGCGTCAGCCGGCAAAAAAAAATGTGAGAATCTCTAGCGAGTCGGAGAAGGTGTTTGCGAGGATTTTGGACTAATTTTTTAGTTGTTTTGATCTCCCAAAATTAAGTGTTTTTAGTGGACAAACAATTCAAAATTTCAAGACCTTGACCCCTCCCCTTATATTTTAAAATTGAGAATCATTTCAGTCTCTTCCAGAAAAGTGTTCTTGATGGTGATAGTCAACATTACGATATACGAACGTACATATTTTAAACGTGACCATGTGATTATGTGTGAATATTTATACTATATGTATATACACATATAAATGTATGCATGTATGTATATGTGTATGTATACATGTACATGTACGTCATGCATATATAGGATGTCATGAATATATAGATACATGGATATATCTATTCCCAGTCCATCTCGACATCATCTTGCATGTTGTCAGCGACGGAGATGACAGTACCGAATGTTGGAAATCTTTGTTAGAGAAATCCAGGGGTAATTGAGGAAGAATTTTCAAGTATTTTGCCCATCAGAGAGACATCCTTGAGCCTTTTGACTGTTTTCCACACTTTTGCAGTCTTGCGAGCTGCGCGCTGCAGAACGTTTCCTGATGGACTGTTTTCTGTGTATTGTTCGCGGCTGAGGGGTTGCGCCTCCTCCACGACTTCGCCCTCCATTTGCTTCAACGTCAATGGGCCGATGCTAAGTCCAACACCACGTGGCTGTGGGGATTTGCTTGGCTCATCAACAGCAGGAATGACTGCAGGAGAGGCACTTGGTGCCGCAGGCAGCAGTTGCAAATTTTCATTAGCAGCCATGCCGTGATGGTCAGCTGTCCGAGCTGGTTCCCTTGAACTCCCCCCCCGCGCCCCCAGCACAGCCATGTTCGGGCAGCCACACGTTCCTCCCCGCAACGTCCGACATTCCCCTGACCCTTGAGAGGAAAAATCGAATTTGCTGTTTTGGTGGGAAAAAAATTTGTGAATTCCAAACGAAGGGAGTTGACCAGTCCCCCCCAGGGCGACCACTACCGGAATGGGAAGGGAACGGGAATTAAGGGACCGTGACGGTTCCCATAAGCGTTCCCGGAACTATTTCCGGAAACTAAGGGAACGCACATCGCTGCACTTGCTAACGGAGCGCTACAGAAACTGAATTTCCAGGTATCTCGACGTATCTTCGTCGTGATGTCGACATTTTCAGTATTTGGGCTTTCTTACGGGCGCTCCAACAAGGAAGAGGGTCAAAACCCGATATTTGACCCTCTTCCGCACAACGAGAAACTCTGTGGTAATCTGTAAAGCAAGTTTGCTCTACGAAATGAGTTACTCATTTCGAAGTATGGTATTAGTACATATGGAATTGTAGAACATTTTTCGCCCCAAGTTAAACAAGACAGTCACTTGAGATCAGAGATTATCAGTGTAAATGTTGTGCGCCGACCTTGTGCCACACTGCATTATGTTTCGACAAACAAGACTGATGCAATCTATATGGTTTGCGGGAGAAATTTTTTCGACGCATATTCATCATACCCCCTCCTGACCTGGCCTCTTCCTTTCCACAACAGTGGAATTTCTCGAAACGGGCGAGGTTTTCGGACAAAAAATTGCCGGAGGTGGCCCCTCAAAAAAACGTGTCAGCATGTTTTTCACCAGATTACTACACCGCCCCAGTCCTCTCACTTGAACCATGATCAACAGCTGCGAACTGGGTGTCTTTCGATTTTAATGTTTCTTACTCCTCTTGCTGAGGTTACTCCTTAATAAACACTCTTAAATTAAAAAAAACCATGATCCAGAGCGAGCGGCTGCGTTTTCGACATATTTGGTCAATGATGACCAGCAGTATACATAATTGCTGACATGTAAGAACCAATAAGTGTGTTCGAACCAATATATGTGAAAAATCAGTTTTCGTTTTCTCCGTTAGAAACACAAACATTTGTGGAAGAATTCTGCCTCAGTTTACAGGTTTACTTCGTGCGAACACTGTAGCCGCGAAATGTAACCTTTTGACGGAGCGTACCGGCCTTGGAAAATCACTGGCAGAATCTGTAGCGCTCCGTAAGAACGGGCCTAAGCTAGGGAGAATTCCGGTCGATATTGATGGTCGATTCGATTGATAGTGTCCGAAAATTGGTCGCTATCGACCATCCATTCATACAAAAAGAAATTGGACATGGTGAATAATGGTCCCTGACAATGATCCACCAAGAAGTCAATGGTCCTACAGGTGGTGAGAAATGGTCCAAACACATATACAAAAATCGACACTAATCCACCGATTAATCGACCGGTCGGTTTGCCACGGTCGATATCGACGGTCGGTTCGATTCCACCTACTGGAGAACACGGTCGATATCGATGGTCTGTTCGATTACACCTACGGAGAATTACGGTCGATCGTCGATCGTCGATAATTGATCGAGATAATTTTGTGATTGATTCAACCGATGACACCTGTGCTATTTACTATGTTCCCTCATCAAGAACTGTGAGTAAGAGGACCCCCCTCGATGAATCCAGGTGCTTCGAGGGGGGTCCCCTTACTCACGGTTCTTGATGAGGGAAAACAGTAAATTGGAAACCCCCCGGGGGGTGGGGGTTCTTTCGATCAACTTGCCGCGGTTGCTCGTCCATGAACTGGACGAATTCGTTCGAAAACCTCATGAGAAAGAAATTGCTTTTCTCGAAAGAAGCCTGTTGAAACCTCACGAAAAGCGTCAGAAAAGTTCCCTGCTGTGTTTATTTTGATTTTTGTGCCTCCTTTTTTCACCAAAAATCAACGTGCGTTGCTTTGTTTTATTAAACCGATATTGGGGAATCGTTACGGTCCAGGGGTTTCCTCGTGTCAACAGACCTCAGATACTAACCTGGGGATTGCCGGATCCTCTAGATGCCGCATTTTTGACCTTCCGAATCAAAAAAAACTCACTAAACAAAACAAAACAAACAAAACGGCTTCGAGCGATATTACAAGAGCACCTGAAATTTACTTCCATCTCCACTAGGTGCATCTTTGCACGTACCCTCCTTGCATATTCCCATGGTGTATCTTTAGCACATAGAGCTTCCAGCAAAGCTACTAGACTATTTGTTACGAAGTAATAAAAGCAACATCAATCAAACCTCGTGACAACGTACCTACAACAAAAGAAATTACAACCTTGGTATGTATCGCTTGGGATTACCCCACTCCTACTGGAATCCTCTCCCATGTCTCCAATTGCCTCGTACAGGAGGCGAAGGAGGCGGCGGGTTTTGTGTTTTTTTGTTATTACCAATATGACTATTTGCGGGGCCTGCCCGTTTTCCTATCTGAGACGTGGGCGCGTTCGTTGAGGGTGTTGCGCTGGAGGAGCTCGAGGATAATGGTCTAGTGTGAGGTAGAGTACTCTGCGGGTGGGAGTCATGTGGGGGTAGTTGCAAAAAAGGAGATGTTCTAGTCTCTTGGAGGCGTTGTCTTTGTCGCAACAAAGACAAGCTGAAAGTGTATTGGCGACTACGGCCCTGTCGAGATCGTCGGCAGAGACAGAAGCGGGCGGAGGCCGTAGTGAAGTGGCGGCTACAGTGTAAGTTGCGAACGCCCGCAAAATTATGGTGGGCCAAAATGAAATGTAAGAAGCAGAAGCAGATACCACACGAGGGGAAAAAGCATATGAGTATTTGATCCAGGAAGATGATTTCAGCCTTCATGTCTGGATGAGAATAATTTTGTTGGGAAATGCATGTGCGGGGCCTTGAGGTGTGGGCAACACAGATATACAGGAGTGTCAGAGGTAAAAGAAGAGGCAACAATGTATGACCCCAGCGAAATGGTTATCTATCCAAGGATTGTCTGTTTTCCTTTTCTAGACTACATTATCTTGATCGAACATCAGCTGAGCGCCGAATTTCTGCCGGACGAGAGTATGAAAAGCGGATGGGACTTCCATGCTGTATCGGGTACTGTCACGACCCTTCCCCAACGAAGATATTGAGTACAGCGGTACAGAGGTGGACTGGCACTCCTCACCCGCAAAAGCATGCGCTTTTCTATCACCATGCACTTTTTCAGCGGAGTCGTAAATAAGATTCTAGGCGATAACTGCACATCGCGAGACTCAAGAGGGAATGCCAACGGTAGTAGAGTCTCATCCTCCCTGCACCAGGCGGTCACATGGTCCTTGTTGTCCCCCTTCTACAGTGATATACTCCACTTGACTGGTGTATGTGTTTTCCCTAACGAAGGTAATCTCGAAGAATTTTTTGACACTCTCACTATGCACTTGAACCACCCTCTCTACTAACCCCACATCTACGCAGGAGCCTTTAATGCCTATACCGCCGAAGAAATAGAAAACCACATCCCACCACTAGACTCTCACACGCTCTTCCGCCGGACAGGTGACAATAATCCTGCCCACTCCCCTGCATCCCCCCTCACAACGGCCACCGCGCCAGCTGCAGACTACAGAGGACGCCTCCTACTCAATATGCTCAACCCTATCGAATTTATTGTCACAAACGGCCGCTTTCCAGTTCCTTCCCCCAACCACAGACCCTACACTTTTTCCCGAAAACCAAACACTTATTCTATTCTCGACTACAATCGTATAGCCAAACACCACGCACCCCTCATCCGCACGTGCCAAGTTCTTCCAAATGTCCTCCCTGCATCAGTTACAGATGATATGAATATGAATATGAAAATAGAATTCCAACCTCATTCAATCCTGTCCCCCCACTTCTACCTGACACCTCTCCTGCCCGCACTCTTTGCCACTCCAAGCACCTGAAGGACCCGCAAACTAAAAGACGCCTACACATCTGCACCTGCTTAAAAAGTTGCCAAAATCACACCCACCTTCAGTAGGCTCACCGCACAACTTCACAGCAGCAAAATATCTCCGCAATCGTTCGCTGACACTGCAAATGCAGCAATCACTGAAATTCTTCAACACGCGGCACATGTAGTCCTGGGAAAAGTAGACCCTCCTCCTACCCCTTAAAAAGATAGCAAATCCACCGACCAACATAACACTAAGCACCATTCCTCCCAAAAACCCCAAGAAGCCCACCTCCAACGCACAATCCAGCAGCATCGAAACGCAATCCATACCCTCAAAAAAGACCTGTCCCTAGACGACCCCGACACACTTACCTTCCACCGTGACAAGCTAAAACAGGCGCAACATGCCCTAGACAAGTTACGCAAAACGAAAAAACAACATAAATTACTCTCCACTGTCACACAAGATGCAGCCCACGATGTGGGACCCGCTGACTACCAACACAACTCTACGTGTGACTACCTTAAGAAATACAAAAATAACCATGCTACCTCCTCACTAGCCCAGAAGACACGTTCTAATGCATTTCCAGACGCACGAATTTAGATGAAAGAACCTGCTAAACTCTACCCCCTTAACTGGCACTGCATTAGGTTTGCCCCAGGCCACCATCTTTTCCAATATCCACTCTCACCCTATGATGAGAAAAGTGCACAAGACGTTGCCAAACTCCTTCCAAGAATGAAAGAACAAGCTTCTACCGCCACATCCACTACACATCCTTTGTTTATGACCACATTTACGCCCGAAGAACGGGGGTGGGGTGCTTACACCACCCCCCATGGGGGTGGTATTAGGCACATCATTCACGTTTCTAGCTAGAATCGTTCAAAGGCAATCTTTGAGCGTTTTTATTTGGTTCCAGGACTGGGCGCATTTAGGCCAAGAATCATCTGTCCCTATGCACCCACAACTCCGACCGTTTACACGACAACTATTTCTTGATTTCCATGCAATTTTTTTCCCCATATGACCACTCAATTTTTTGTCATCACGATTCACCAAGTAATCTGGCCGAGTCCCGGTACTCTCATTGCCACTCAATTTTTCTATACACCAAGTAATCTGGCCGAGTCCCAGTACCATCACTACAATGCAGTTCTTCTAAAGGGGAGAAACTCAGGATATTGACTGCCGCAGAGATTACCAAAAAATATATTAGAACATATTAGAAAAACTTTTCGATCTTATCTCCATTCAAACAACAAGTTGATGCTTTTTATGGGCATCCCGTGTGTCAATTTCAAACGCAATGGTGTCCCGAACCTGCCCATACACACAATCCGCGCATGTCACAGCCGAAAATTTCTCATTCCACGGCCTTTTTACAGCCCCTCAATTTTTGTGTTAGCACGATTGACCAAGTAGTCCGGCTGGGTTTAAGATTGAACGATGTCCAATTTTGACTGTCTGAGGTATCTTACGGTACAAATTCAAATTGTGATTTTTTTTTGATTTGAATGTGCAGTTGACTAAAACCTCCCCACCATTCAGGATTTCGAGTACCATTTAATTCAGCATTTCAAGTCTCATCTCCACGGAACGGGCTGAACCACGAATCCTGAGGTAGCCCCAGGAAAGCAGATGATAATCAATATTTGCAACCCTAATCCTAAGACTTTTCAGAGGGAATTCGTGGTGCTAACCTGAGTTTCCAATCTCAGTGAGTTATCCTTCGGCGCTCAAGGTTCGTCCGACTTCATTGTCAGTGTCATGAGGGTGCGTCAAGCAGTGCAGAAAACAACTTCTCAGAATCTTTGGCCCCGAATTAATCCATTGATTAAAACCGTGCGAAGCACGAATTTAAAAAACCGCGCGGAGCGCAGTTTTGTTTTTGGTGGCGTCAGCCGCGAAATTTTGAAAACGTAACAGTAGTAGCGCGTCGGAGAGAGCAAAAAATTATTATGAAACAAATGCGCTGCAGGACAGATTTTCATGAAACAAAATGCGCCGCAGGCAAGACTTATCAAACAAAATGCGCCGCAGGCCAGATTTTTGGACCAAGTCCTGATGGGTACTCTATCCTATTGATATAGTATGTAATTTATTTTTAACAAATCACAGCTCAGAATCTTCTTCTTTTAATGAATTAATTAATGAATGAATATATGGATTAATCAACCTTTGGCCGGCCTATAGTACGGTTGTTTTCCCCGCTGGCGTCAAGATGAGGATAATCCTTTGTAAGGATTTGCATAAAATCTGACTTCTGATGACGTGTGTCTGTTACGGGTCACAGATCACAGCACCGATCATCCGAAGCTCTTTGCCGCCTTGTAGGATCCAAGTAGCACAAGCATATACTTGCGTGCATAAGCATACTCTGGGACTTTCTCGAAGCACTCTCGTCGCGAGTTGCTTGGATACAGGTACACGTTCATGCGCCACCAATATGGAGGCACCTGGGAAAGTTATTTCATACCTGTATGCTTGCACTCTACATTGTGCCGAGTCTACTTCGAGACTACCTCTGTGTGTATGCATCTAAATTTGTGATTGGTGAGCAGTTAACCCGCCGGGCTGTAATGGTGAACAACGATATTCGCATGTTGTTTCCTGTTATAGTGAAAAGAAAGAGAGAGGACGAGGATGAAGTGGCAGAGCTTGCATTGCTACTCGTTGCCAAATTTGGGCAGCTGGTCGGCACCACAGCTACACGCGATTTCACGTGCCAACGAATTCTCTTGACACCCCACACATAAATACCTGTGAGGGAGACTCTGTCTTCTCCAAATTTGTTCTTTGCTCTCCACCGTCACGGTCACGCCTGCCGAGACTCTGATTATGTCAACGGAAGTGCTTCTCTCAAAAACGGTTTCGGTTAGAATCCACACCAAGCGCACGAGTACGATCTCGCATTCGTACCTGCACTAATGTATTGGTAGACAGGATCAAAAACTTCAAATGGAATGCATTCCCGAATGATTAAGAAGAAGATTTCTTTTGAAATACATGCGCCGCAGGCCAGACTTTTTAATGAAGCAAATTGCGCCACAGGCAAGACTTATCAAACAAATTGCGCCGCAGACCAGATTTTTTGACTAAGTCCTTATGGGTACTCTGTCCTGTAAATGCAGGATGTACTTTTTTCCACAAATCACAGCTCAGAATCTTCTTCTTTTAATTAATTAATTGATTAATTCATTAATTCATCAATTAGTTAATACCTTTGGCCAGCCTATAGTACGTTTGTTTTACCCCATGGTAATATTTTACAGGACCAATACCTGCGTGAGCCAAGACGCGCATGCTTGTGAAATCCTGCGCGTTGTGCTCGAATTGGAAGTTATAAAATGAGGAGATGCCAGCGAAGGTACCCTTCTTTGCCCCATCAACTTTAGACGGCCTAACGCAAGAGATCTCAAAGGTTGTGCAGGAGGCCTCCGCACCGACTTCTCGCTGACCGAGTGCAATGGCCTCTATGCATTCAGCCACGTTGCGCGCCGAGCCATCCTTTTTTTGACATGTTCCGACAATAGCAGTTTTTGCGTGCGAAAATGACTGTCTGTCAAGTCCTTGCCACCACCCGCTTCCGAAATACTGAGCTTGACAATTGTTACGCCAGCAAAAACTGACATCTGGATCATTGCGAGTACGAATGAAGGACACTTGAAATTTCTAGCTCCGTCGCTTCTGATACCAATGAATTGGAGTTGTGGAATTCGTTTCTTCAGGACCTCGATACAGGCGCGCAAAGACAGAGAAGAATGAACCCAGTCCTGGTGCGCATCTGCATTGTACAGAACGACCGTAAACACTACATAGTCAACTGATTTCAAAGTTTCAGTCCTCTTCTCTCCCAACATAGAGACCTAATTTTCTTCCGAGAACCTAGATGCTGGCAAAATCAGCGTAGCCCCAAACATGGACATGCCTGCCTTGCCAAAGCACTCGATCTGTGACTCTATATTTGCTTGAGGCTCAATCTTTTGAGCGTCATCAATGATGAGAGTACCATGCATCTGCTTCGAAGAAAGGGGAAACATGCTGCTGACTTGTGCAATCATCTCACCTTGCGCTCTGCGATCCCATGTTTTGCGTAAAAGGTGAGCCTTGTACTACGGCTAGCCTACAGGCGAGCCCTGCAGCTGATGGGTGAGCTCTTTCACTCTTTCTCTCTCTCTTGCTCTCTCTCTCTCTCTCTTTCTCTCTATCGCTGACTCTCACTTGCTCTCTCTCTATCTCTCTCTCTCTCTCCTTCCCCTCTCCTCTCTTTCTCTCCTTCTTTTCCTTTTTCTCTTTCTTTTTTTTTTTCTTTTTCTTTTTTTCTTTT
>Ga0105055_10010960_pt1 | contig 11254 bp, 12 predicted proteins | sample BON03_FD_78090 | JGI IMG/M metagenome (GOLD analysis project Ga0105055, IMG submission 78090) | Freshwater microbial communities from Lake Bonney liftoff mats and glacier meltwater in Antarctica - BON-03 | ecosystem: Environmental > Aquatic > Freshwater > Ice > Glacier meltwater | place: Lake... | reverse complement strand
GGAAAAATGATCTTTTGCTATATAATAACAAGGAATAATAAGATTAAATACTAACATAAATAAAAACTCAACTACAAGCAGTAGTAAAAATCATTAATAATCTTTTTTAAATGTCTAAGCCAAAAGCCATCATCGTATCAGGATACTTTAACCCCATTCACAAAGGGCACCTAGAGTATTTTAATAATGCCAACGCTTTAGCTGATAAGCTTTTTGTGATAGTGAATAAAGACTTTCAAAGGGAGCTAAAAGGTAGTAAAGAGTTTCAGGATAAAAACGAGCGCATGATCATCGTTTCAAACATAAAAGCGGTTGACAAGGCAATTCTTTCTATTGATGCCGATAGGACCGTTTGCGCCACTATTAAAATGATCGCTCAGCAGTTTGGAGAAGAGTTTGAACTTGGATTCGCAAATGGAGGAGACCAAAATAATGACACCATTCCTGAGAAGGCAGTTTGTGAGCAGATGAATGTGGCCTTAATAGACGGGCTTGGAGATAAAATACAGTCATCTAGTTGGTTGCTTAAAAAATTATAGATGTTAAGTACACTTAAAAAGATAAATATTCTAATAAATAAAAGACAGAGAAAAGGGTTAGTCATTCTAACACTTTTACTTTTTGTGGGGATGGTTTTAGAGATTATTGGTCTTGGAATTTTAGTCCCGGCATTAACTTTAATCTTAGAAGAAAATTTCATTAATACTTATCCTGAACTTAATGAAGCTTTAAGTTTTTTAGGTCCTTTAGATCACTTAGAACTTGTGTATGGGTTTTTAATTGTAGTGGTAGGACTCTATTTTTTTAAGACGGTTTACATAATGTTTTTAACATTTAAACAACACCGGTTTTTGTCTAATCTTCTTGCTTATATTGGCAATACTCTTTATTCAGGATACCTTAGCCAACCTTATGAATACCATTTGAAAAATAATGCTTCTAAATTTATCAAAAATTTACAGTCAGAAGTAACTTATTTTGGTACCTATTCACTTTCTATAATTACTATAGTTATTGAGGGTTCCTTGGCTCTTTCGGTAATATTTACACTTATTTATATTGAGCCAATTGGGGCAATTTCAATTGGATTATTTTTTACTTTCTTATCTGTTATTTTTTTTCAATTTACAAAGAAAAAACTCTCATATTGGGGAAAAAGAAGAGAGCTATTAGATCAGAAATTAACTAAAATTGCGATCGAAGGATTAGGGGGTATTAAAGATTTAAATTTATTAGGTAGAGTTGATTTTTTTAAAGATTTGTATTCAAACCATAATTATCATAAAGCTAGATTAGTATCAAACCATACAGCAATATCACAATATCCAAGATTGTTTTTAGAATTCGTTTCTATATTGGGGCTTGTTGGTTTTATTATAATAATGCTGCTTCAAGGGAAACCAATAAGTACTTTAATGGCAACATTAGGTGTTTTTGTTGCAGCTACTTTTAGAATAATTCCCTCTATTAACAGAATAATTGCAGCAGCTCAAAATTTAAAGTTTTATAATAGTTCAATAGATTCAATTTACAATGATGTAGTTTCTTTTACGAATAACGATGAAAGCAGCTCTAAACACAGAGATACTGTTTTTAAGTCCCAAATAGAGTTAGACAATATTTCATTTTCTTACGGAAAGACTCAAGTGTTGAAGGATATAAATTTAAAAATAAAAAAGGGGTCTACAATTGGTTTTATTGGTCAATCTGGCTCTGGCAAAAGCACATTAGTAGATATAATAATTGGTATTTTAAGACCAACATCAGGAGTTTTAAAAATTGATGGACTAATTTTAGAAAATAGACGTTCATGGCAAAATAATATTGGATATGTATCTCAAAATATTTTTTTAACTGACAATTCAATTTTAATGAATGTCGCATTTGGAATTCCAAAAAGTAAAATTGATGTTAAAGCTGTTATTGATGCTTTAAAAAAAGCTCAATTACTTGAGTATGTTGATTCATTGCCTGAAAAATTAGAGACTACAATTGGCGAAAGAGGCGTTCAGCTTTCAGGTGGTCAAAGACAGCGTATAGGAATTGCAAGAGCTTTATATCATAATCCCTCAGTATTAGTACTAGATGAGGCAACAGCTTCTTTGGATAGTGAAACAGAAAAAGAAGTAATGGATTCAATACATTCTTTTAAGGGTGAAAAAACAATTATTATTATAGCTCACAGGTTATCAACATTAGATTTCTGTGATAAATTATACAAAATTGAGAATAATGAAATATTTGAATAAAATTAAATCAATATTATCCCCGATTAAACCAATATATAAAATAGCATCTTTTTTTTATAATAGATTCATTTTAAAATCTGATAATTATTGGGAGAATAGGTACAGGCTAAACTTAGACTCTGGTTCAGGATCATATGGAAGGTTAGCTATCTTTAAAAGCAATGTCATCAATGAAATTATCCAGGATTACCAAATAAAAAATTTAGTAGAATTAGGTGTTGGTGATGGCAATAATTTAAAACTATATAAAGGCTTCGATTCATATACTGGGTTTGATGTGTCTAGAACAATTATAGAAAAAAATAAAACAAAATTTAAAAGTGAAATTTATAAATTTTATGTTCTTAATGAAGAGATAGTGCCTAAATGTGAGTTAATTATGAGTTTAGATGTGATTTACCACCTTATAGAAGATAAGGTCTATAAAAACCATTTAAATGATTTATTTACAAATGCAACAAATTTAGTTTTAATATACAGCTCAAATTTTGATGGCAAAAAATTTAGACATGTCAAACATCGAAGATTCTCTAATGATATTCCGAATAATTTCAGATTAATAAAAAAAATTAATAATGATTTTCAGGCCTCACCTAATGACCCAGAGAACACTAGCATAGCAGATTTTTATTTATATAAAAAAGTAAATTAAGTTTTGAATATTACATATTTATTCGAAGATGCTAATTCAAATATGTCAAACTGGCAAAAGATTAATTTTATTGATGAATTAAGTCAATCAGGTTATTCTTTTAATTTGATAAATATATTTGATTTTGAATCACCAAATTCAATTAATTTAAAATTAAAATCGGTAATTGAAAAAAATAAAATAGATTATTTCATTACATCAATTTCTAATGTTATTATTGATGAGAATATTTTTAATCTTTTTAAAATCAAAGGCATTCCAACAATTTTAATTTGCTTTGATAATCTTCATGCGCCATACATTCATGAAAAATCCTGCAATTTTTTTGATCTAGTATGGTTAACATCCAACGAAAATGAAGATTTATTTAGAAAGTGGGGATCGAAAAAAATAATTTTTCAGCCATATGCTGCAAATCCTTATTTCTATAAATTTAATCAAAGAAATAAGTTAACAAATCGTATAAGTTTTGTTGGTACTCCATATGGATCAAGGAAGAATTTGATAAATAAATTAGCTGAAAATAGTTTGCCAGTCGATTTATACTCAAATAATTATTCAAATGAGTCAAATTTAAAGACAGATATTAAAAACTTTAATCTACACGCTTACTATAATGTTAAGACTAAAATAGGAAGAAAAATTATTTGGTCTGCTTTTTTAAATAAATATGTTATGAATAATAAAGGTTTGCATGATAGTGTTAATTGCAAATCTTCCCTATCATTTAAGAGTATGACTAATTTGTATTCCACTTCTAAAGTTAATTTGAATGTTATTGAGTTAAGAAACACATTTGTTCTAAAAAACCCTATTTACAAAATACATCTCAGAACTTTTGAAATCCCCATGAGTGGTGGTATTCAGTTGGTCGCACATACAAATGAATTATCCGAATACTTTGAAGAAGATAAAGAAGTATTATTTTACAAGAGTGAGGAAGAATTGGTAGATAAGGCAAAATATTATTTGAATAACGCAACAGATACTACTATTAGAAGTATACAGGCCTCCGCAAGGAAAAGAGCTGAAAATGACCATACTTGGGGAAATAGATTTAATAAATTATTTAAATCTTTATAAAAATATAATATTATGCTAGTAAATTTTTCAAATTTCATGAAAGTAAATTAAGTCGAATAATCAGCATGAATTAAAGATATAAAACCTAAAATGATTCAAATAATTATTGCATTGTATGACTTATTTAACCTAAAGCTTTTTAGAAAGCCAGTAAGTTTATTTTCAACCTATTTCTTAATTTTCTGGTTTTATTTTTTTAAAAAGAAAAATTCAAAAACTCAAACCAATGAAAATTTAATTGTCTCATTGACAACTTTCCCAGAAAGGATTAGTAAAGTACATCTAACAATTGAATCAATAATGAGGCAAACAGTCAGACCTAAATATGTCTATTTGTGGTTAGCTAAAAGTCAATTTAAAAGTATTGAAATTTTACCATCAAGTCTCCTTAAGCTCAAAGATTTAGGTTTAAAAATTAAATTTTGTGATGAAGATATTAGAAGTCATAAAAAATATTACTATGCATTAAAAATGAATGATGATAAAATAATTATAACAGTAGATGATGATTATATATATAATAAAAATTTAATCAGTGAGTTATTGATTCTGTATAATAAAAATACAAATTCTGTTTGTTGTAATCTTGCCAATAATATCTTATGTAATAAAAGTGGTTTTCTTCCTTATAAAAAATGGACAAAAGTTAATTTTTCTAAGCCCTCAAAGAGAATTTTAGCAATTGGCGCTGGTGGAATTTTATATCCACCTGGTGTTATGCATAAAGAGGTTCTAAATAAAGATGTTTTTATGGAGTTATGTCCCTTAGCAGATGATTTATGGTTAAATGCAATGACATTATTAAATAACAGAACCGTAATTAAAACAGAAAGGACAATTAAAAATTTACCAATTTTTTACTTAGTTAATAAAAACTTGACTACGGAAAATGTAGCTCATGGAAAAAATGACACTCAAATAAAAAGCTTAAAAGATTATTTAACTAAAAATTTTTCAAACCCATATTTAATATAATCAAATGGAAAACGCTACCTATTTAGGACTTGGATATATTGGACTCCCAACGGCTATTTTAACTGCTAAAAGTGGAATTAAAACTTTTGGTTTTGACATAGATTCTAACAAGATAGATTTGATTATTGAGGGGGATTTATTTACCAAGGAGCCTGGATTGAAAGATGAGCTGAAATCCGTTTTAGAAAATGGTTTACTTTCAATATCTACAAACCTAGAAGTTGCATCTACATACGTAGTTGTAGTCCCCACCCCTCTAATTAGTGAAAATTTACCAGATATTTCAATTGTTAAAGAGGCAGTCAAATCAATAATTCCATTACTCAAAAAGGGGGACCTTGTAATAATTGAATCTACATGTCCAGTTTTAACAACTGAAAAAATGAAAGACTTCATTTTTTCTAAAAGACCTGAGTTGGAGGATTTAATTTATTTAGCATATTGCCCCGAGAGAGTTTTACCAGGAAACATATTAAATGAGTTAGTTAATAATGACCGAATCGTTGGAGGAATCAATAAAGAATCATCATTAAAAGCAAAATCTTTTTATCAAAATTTCGTGAAAGGAGAAATATACATTACGAATGCTAGAACTGCTGAGATGTGTAAATTAACTGAAAATTCTGCTAGAGATGCTCAAATAGCTTTTGCAAATGAACTTTCTATGATATGTGATGAAGCAGAAATTAATGTTTGGGAGCTAATAAAACTAGCCAATAAACATCCTAGAGTCAATATACTAAATCCAGGTATTGGTGTAGGTGGTCATTGTATTGCTGTTGATCCTTGGTTTTTAGTTGCTGACTTTCCTGAAGAAGCTAAGTTAATTAAGCATGTTAGAGAAACAAATAAATTTAAGACTAAGTGGTGTATTAACAAAATAACTAGTGTTGCTAATAAATACTTGGAGGATAAAAAAGCTAAACCAAAGATAGCTTGTATGGGCCTTTCATATAAGCCAAATGTTGATGACCTAAGAGAATCCCCAGCTATTGAAATAGTTAATTCTTTAAATAATCAAGGATTTGATTTATTGATAGTTGAACCCAATGTGAATAGCAGTAGTATTTATAAAATTGAAAGTATGCAAAATGCTTTATACAATGCAAACATAGTTGTATGGTTAGTGGCTCATGATGAGTTTAAAAATTTAGAGATTTCTAAAAATATAATTGAGATTGATTTATGTGGATTATGGGAAAAATAATTTTATGAAAAAAGTATTACTCATTTTTGGAACACGACCAGAAGCTATAAAAATGCTTCCTTTATTTCTTGAATTAAAAGCATCAATTTGTTTTGATCCAATCATCTGTTTATCTGGCCAGCACAAAGAATTATTAAATCAAGTTTTAGAATTATTTAATGTAAAACCTGATTATAATTTATCTATTATGAAAAAAGATCAGGATCTTTTTTCTATTACTTCTGATATATTATTGGGGTTAAAAGATATCTTGCAATCAGAAAAGCCTGATTTAGTTATGGTTCATGGAGATACAACAACTTCTATGGCTGCAGCTTTAAGTTCATTTTATTTAAATATTCCCGTTGCTCATATTGAGGCTGGTTTAAGGTCGAACAATTCAAGGAGTCCTTTCCCTGAAGAAATGAATAGAAACATTACCTCAAAACTAGCAACTTATCATTTTTCTCCTACCGCTGAAAACAGAAAGAATTTATTAGATGAAGGTATTAATGGGAAATCAATTTTTGTTACCGGAAATACAGGTATTGATGCTCTTAAATATATTATAAGTAAGTCTAAAAATAATCTTAAAAACTCAAATATTGGCTACGATATAGATAGATTAAATAAAGACAAAAAAATGATTTTAATAACTGGTCATAGAAGGGAAAATTTTGGTTCAGGGTTTGAAAGAGTGTTCAAGGCAATTAAAAAATTGACAGAAAAATATATTGATTGTGATTTTGTTTATCCAATGCATTTAAATCCTAATGTAAGAAAATCCATATTCAATATTTTCTCAGGTGAGACACACAAAAATTTATTTTTAATTGAACCTCTTAATTATGTTGATTTTGTTCGTATAATGCAAAATTCATATTTAATTCTAAGTGATAGCGGTGGTATTCAAGAAGAGGCTCCTTCATTAGGAAAACCAGTTTTAGTCATGAGAGAAAATACTGAAAGACCTGAAGGAATTAACATAGGTACCTGTAAACTCGTAGGCACCAGCGAGGAGAAAATTATATCAGAAGTAAGTAGGTTAATAGAGGACTCCGAATATTATAATTCTTTCTCAAAAATAACAAATCCTTATGGTGAAGGTAAATCATCTAAAAGAATTTTAGAAATCTTAATGAAAATATATGAGAAAGCTAATTAAAAAAATATTATTAAAATTTAGAATTTTTGTTTCAATAATAGATAAAGATCATTACAACAAATTAAAAATTTTTTTACTTAAAATTCGCCCTTTTGAGACAAATCATCAATTAATTAGAGTAGGTTCAGACTATGATGGAGGTTATCTAATTCCGGATGATTTAGATCAAGTTAAATACTGTTTTAGCCCTGGAGTTTCTGATAACATATCTTTCGAAACTCAATTAAGTACGGACTATAAAATAAATAGTTTTTATGCGATTATTCTGTATTAGCTCCACCTAATAATGTTGATGGCCATACTTTTATTAAAAAGTTTTTAGGAACCAAAGTAGACTCTGAAAATATAACATTACAAAATTGGATAAGTACTTATGCGCCAAATAAAAAAGAAATGATCTTACAAATGGATATTGAAGGTTCTGAGTATGATGTACTATTAGATGTTCAAAATAATGTGTTAGAGAAGTTTAGAATTATAATTATTGAATTCCATCATTTCTCCCAGATTTTAACTCCACTAGGTTTTAAAATGTTAAACTTGGTATTTGATAAATTATTGAAAAGTCATAGTATAGTTCACATTCATCCAAATAATGTTGGTAATTATACTAAATTTAAAGACTTGGAAATACCTGAAATTTTAGAGTTTACATTCTTAAATAATGATAGAATTAATAAATCAAGATTTAATTATAACTTTCCACATGACCTAGATATGGATAATGATATTAGGTATAAATCAAAACCTCTTCCAAAATGTTTTTATGAAAACTCATAACATTTTAATTTTACAAGGTATTGTTCCTGATTATAGAGAACCACTATTTAATTTATTGGCAGAAGAATATAATATTACAATAGGTTTTACTATATCTACTTCAGAAAAAAAACCAAAATTTAAATCTTATAAAATTCCACATTTAAGATTTAAAAGTTTTTTTTTCCCGACCCTTAAATTTTTAAAATCTCTTTCAGAATATGATTTAATAATAATAATGCCTGATTTGCATTATTTTAATTATTGGCTGCTTCCTTTTTTACCAATTAGGGCAAAAATTATTTCTTTTTCAATAGGAATGAGAGCTTCGTATAAAATATTATATGACGTCAAAAGGAAAAAGAAACTAATAGATTATATTTTCTTGAGTATTTTAAATAAATGTGATGCTAACATTTTTTACTACAAGCACCCTCTAGACTTTTGGGGAAGATTAATTGACAAAAAAAAGATTTATATTGCAAATAATACAGTTAATGTATTGAAAACAATCCCTGAAATTTCAAAAAAGAATTCAATAATATTTTTAGGAAGTTTAATTAGTGGAAAAGGGATTCTAGAACTTCTGGAGGCATATAAAGAGGTTGTAGATCAAAATATAAATTTTATAATTCCTTTAAAAATTGCGGGAGAAGGTCCTCTATTACCATTAATTCAAGATTTTATTATAAAAAATAAATTAAATTTAAAAGTAATTATCTTAGGAGGCATCTATGAAGAAGATAAATTAAAGAATTTATTTGAAGAGGCTATTTGTTGTATTTCCCCTAAACAAGCAGGATTATCAGTGCTCAAAAGCTTCGGGTATGGAGTCCCTTTCATAACAATGAAAAATTCGATTACTGGAGGTGAGAGACTTAATATTATAGATTATCATAATGGGATTTTATATAATACTAAAGATGAGTTATTTCAAATTATTAATAATACTAAGAGCAATAAAGATTTTTATTACAAAATGGGTTTAAATGCGATGGATTATTATAATAAAGGGTACACTATTAATAACATGAAAGATAATTTTGTTAAAGCAATAGAAAATACCTTAAAATGAAAACAGCGTTAATAACAGGAGTAACTGGACAAGATGGAGCTTATCTTTCTGAGTTTCTTTTAAGAAAAGGTTATACGGTTCATGGATTAAAGCGAAGAACATCTTTATTCAATACAGCTAGAATTGATCACTTATACGAGGATCCTCATATTGAGAATCAAAAATTTATTCTCCACTATGGAGATATGACGGATAGTACTAATCTTATCAGACTCATCAAAGAGATACAACCTGATGAGATTTATAACTTAGCTGCAATGAGTCATGTACGCGTGTCTTTCGAAATGCCAGAATACGTGGCTGATACCGATGGTTTAGGAACTCTTAGATTACTTGAAGCAGTTAGACTTTTGGGATTAGAGAAAAAGACTAGAATATACCAAGCCTCTACTTCAGAATTATACGGGAAGGTACAAGAAGTCCCTCAGACTGAAAATACGCCCTTCTACCCACGTTCTCCTTATGCAGTGGCAAAAATGTATGCATATTGGATAACTGTTAACTATAGAGAAGCTTACGGCATGTTTGCCTCTAATGGAATACTATTTAATCATGAATCTCCCATTAGAGGAGAAACATTTGTCACTAGAAAAATAACAAGAGCAGTTTCAAGAATAGCGCTAGGTCTTCAAAACAAACTCTATTTAGGAAATCTAGACTCTAAAAGAGACTGGGGACATGCCAAAGATTATGTTCGAATGATGTGGATGATTTTGCAAGCTGATAATCCTGAAGATTGGGTGATTGCCACAGGAAGAACAACTACCATTAGAGAATTTGTTAAAATGGCCTTTAGCCATATTGGAGTTGAATTAGAGTTTAGTGGATATGGCATTAATGAGGTAGCTAAAGTAAAATCTTGCTCCAATAGGGATTATCAACTTCCATTAGGCAAGAAAGTGTTATCTATCGATGAAAAATACTTTAGGCCAACTGAGGTTGATATACTTGTTGGAGATGCAAGTAAAGCAAAAGAAAAGCTTGGGTGGGTTCCTCAGACAACTCTTGAGGAACTAGTAGAAGAAATGATGAGTTCAGACATTACTTTGTTTAAAAAAGAAAAATATTTGAAAGATGGAGGCTTTAATACATTTAATTATATTGAATAATGATTGACCATAATTCTAAAATATATATAGCCGGTCATAATGGAATGGTTGGTTCCGCTTGTTGCAGAGCACTAAAAGATAAAGGCTATAAAAATATTATTGGGTATAGCTCAAAAGATTTAGATTTAAGAGATCAAAAAAAAGTATTTGAAATAATTAAGAGAGAAAAGCCTGATGTAATTATTGATGCAGCTGCTAGAGTTGGAGGTATATTGGCAAATAGTCAAAATCCATATGAGTTTCTAATGGATAATATGCTAATTCAAAATAATTTAATTAGAACAGCTCATGAATTAAATATTGAAAAGTTTATCTTCTTAGGTAGCTCATGTATATATCCTAAGATGGCTCCTCAACCTCTTAAAGAGGAATACTTACTAACAGGGCCGTTAGAAGAAACAAATCAGTGGTATGCAATAGCAAAAATTTCAGGTGTTAAGTTAATTGAGGCATTAAGAAATCAATACAATAGAGACTATATATCTCTTATGCCGACAAACCTTTATGGACCTGGGGATAATTATGACCTTGAAACTTCTCACGTCTTACCTGCAATGCTAAGAAAATTCCATGAGGCAAAACTCACTAATAAGAATGAAGTTGTTTTATGGGGTACCGGTAATCCCAAAAGAGAGTTTTTACATGTTGATGACTTGGCTAAAGTAATAGTTTTTAGTTTTGAGAATTCTTTGAGTGATTCACTATATAATATTGGTTCTGGAACTGAAACTACAATTGAAGAATTAGCAAAGTTGATTCAAAAAATTGTCGGCTTTAATGGGAGTATTAAATGGGATAATTCAAAACCAGATGGTACCCCAAGAAAGTTAATGGATAGTTCTAAAATTAATTTAGCAGGATGGAGTGCAAATATTGAATTAAAGAAAGGTATTGAAAGTGTTTATAAATCTAAATTTTGAAAAAAAAAATACTTTATTTCACAAACATCTTTCCACATTATAGATTAGCGATTTGGAAAGGTCTTCTCAATTCTAAAGCAT